>Ga0102924_1001521_pt1 | contig 26641 bp, 21 predicted proteins | sample PaiPotPPM11metaG_FD_80116 | JGI IMG/M metagenome (GOLD analysis project Ga0102924, IMG submission 80116) | Iron sulfur acid spring bacterial and archeal communities from Banff, Canada, to study Microbial Dark Matter (Phase II) - Paint Pots PPM... ... | reverse complement strand
TCGATCCTGGCGCAGGATGCGGTGGGCGCGCGGGTCCGGGATCGCCTGACGCCGAAGGAGATCCAGATCGTGGCGTTGATCATCCAGGGCTGTAAAAATAAGCACATCGCCACCCAGCTCAACACCAAAGAGCAGGTGATCAAGAACTACCTGCGCAGCATTTACGACAAGACGGGCGTCTCCGACCGCTTGGAACTGGCCCTGTTTACCATCCACCACCGCGTTCTGGCGGAGGCGGCTGCGCGGGCGAGCGATCTGCTGCAGGCCAAGTCGGCCTGACCCCTCCCAAGGTCCTCAAAAAAAACCGTAACATTTGCATTCCGCTCGCCCTGCTTTGGCGTATAGACAGGATGAGAGCGTCAATGGCGATCGAAGAACTCGAGTTTCGCAGACTCATCGAGACCCATCAGCGCATGGTCTTCTCACTGGCGTTGCGCATCACGGGCGACTACTGCACCGCCGAGGAAGTGGCCCAGGATGTTTTTCTGGCCCTGCACCGCGACGGCGATCGCCTGGCCAGCGAGGACCATATCCGCTATTGGCTCCGCCGGGTCGCGGTCCACCGCGCCACCGACGCGTTGCGCCGTAAGGCAGTCCGCCCGGAGGCGGCTGCAGACGAGTGGACCGACGATCAGCCGTACGACGGCGAAGCGCCCACCAGCGCCGCACTGCAGGCCCGTCTTGAAGAGCTGCTGCGGGGGTTGCCGGAGTCGATGCGCGTAGCCGTGGTGCTGAGGTACCAGGAGGAGATGCTGCCGGATGAGATTGCGAAGATGCTCAGCCAGCCGGTGGCGACGGTAAAGAGTAATCTGCAGCGCGGCCTGAAACTACTTCGCCGCAAAGCTGCCGTAACCATGAAGGAGTATGTCCGTGAATCAGCCTGATGAGTGGAACACCGAATTCGAAGAAAGCTTGACGCAGGCGCTTCGACCTGTGGAGGCGCCCGAGGGGTTTGCCGATCGTGTCGTGGCGCGCTCCCAGTCCGCGCCGGGCCTGGCCAAGGTGATCCGGATGCCGGTGCGAACGCGGGCGTGGGCCAGCGGAGCGATCGCGGCCATGCTGTTCGCCGGCGTTTTCTTCGGCGGACAGGCCCACGTCCGCCACGAGCGCCAGAAGGCGGAAGTGGCGCAACAGCAATTCGATGCGGCGATGCGCATCACCGATCAGACACTGGACCAGGTACGGGCGCAGTTGCAACAGGCTGGCGTTTCGATGGGCGACTAGAACGATTTTGACAAGAAAAACGGACCCAAGGGAGAGAACGATGACGAAGACAATGCAGTTAGTTCTGGCGATGATGATGGGTGGCGGCGCGTTGGCGGGTGCACAACAGATTCAGGTTGCAGTGAGTCCCTTGCCGACCCCCCTGGGTGTCGAATCGCAACTGACCATCACCACCAGGATTCATCCCCAGGTGAAAGACAACCTGTTCGCCGGCGCGGAGAAGTTTGCGCAGGGCGCGTCCGAGGTTACTGAGATCAACCTCGATCCCAGCACGATGGGCATGATTGGCAATGGCCACGGCAGAGACTCTGAGGAAGCCAAGAAGATGAACTTCATGGTCATCCACAGCTACAAGTATGACAAGCCGGGGATGTACAACATGGACGACTTTACTGCGTACACCAAGAAGCTAACGGATGGGTCATGGAACTGCTCGATCCACGAGCGCAGCAAGAGCAGCTCGACCGATATCTGCTCGCGCGCCGGGGCGGACCACGAGACCAACGAGATGGTCATTCTGACGGCTGGGCCCAGGGAGATTACGTTCATTCACATGAGTGGGAAGATGTCTCTCAGTGACCTGAACAGATTGAGCGGCCAGTCCCACGACATGAACCTGCCGCGACTGCCTCCGGAGCCGAGAGGGCCGCAACCGGACCAGAGACCGACGCCCCCGACGCCACCGACGCCGCCGACTCACTAATCGCGGCGCCACTTCAGGGCTTTACGGCATTTCAAGAAATGCCCGTGTCGGACAAAACACGGGGCAGGACAACTGTTGTTAACCGAAACTGCCGATGTTTAGTTGTTGGAGCAGGGAACAAGCTGGAAAGAAGCTGCGTATCGAGTCAGCACAGGAACGCAATTCGAAACACCGGAACACGCACAGACAACTCAAGGCAATCTGCCGGATAAAAACGAAACCGGCGGCGGTTGGGAGATGTCCGACAGCACGAAGACCAAACGGGTCTGGTTCAATCTGACGTTATCGGAATAGCAAAGAGGGCTCGTCTGCGGATTTTAAAAATGCCGCTGCAGACGCGGGGATCCCCTTGTCTTAACGCACGACAGAAGCTCTTGTTCGGGAAAACAGCAAGCGGGCCAATTGGATAGCCGAGGAAACATCCGAGGAGGTTGTGATGAGGCATGCTCTGGTCGCAGTACTGACGATCGGTTTGATTGGGATACCGGCGAATGGTCAACAAGAGGGCGTCAGCGTGTCTACGCCAAGTGCAGCAACGCCGCACAGCGGTGTCGATTCCGTCGACAGGGCGGAGCTGCTGAAGGTCATCGCAGAGTACGAGGGCGTGGCTCGTCGCGCAGAGGCGCAGCACTATACTGACCCGAGCCTGGTGAAGGTTTACGTGCAGTTGGGTGGAATGTATTACGACGTGGCGATGTTTCCGAAAGCCGAAGACGCGATGCGTCGGGCGATTGTGATGCTGCGGCAGAATGGGCCGCAGGATCAACTGGCCGACGAGATTGGCCATCTGGCCGAGCTACATATCGCTACAGGACGTACGCGCGAGGCGGAGAAAGACCATCTAGAGGCCCTGAAGATTCGTGAAAGCATTGGAGATCCGGTCGGGCTGGCTCTCACCTGGACGGACCTTGCCTCGCTTTACGTCAAGGAGCGGCAGTACAAGAAAGCGGTGGATTTTGGGCAGCGTTCTTACGCGATCGTCGGAAACAACCCACAGGTGACTCCGACGGACCGGGTTGCGATCCGGCAGATTCTGGGTACCGCGCTCAGCGAGACTCATGATTCTATGCGGGCGATTCCAATGCTGAAGGATGCGGTCGCTATCGCTGAGTCCAGTTTCGGAGCGGACAGCCTGTCCGCGGGTATCGCGTCGTATGTGCTCGGCAACGCGTATTGGCGCAGTGGCGATCTGGTGGACGCAGGAACGTGGATGCAGCGGGGAACTGCGCGCATGAAGCTCGACCTCGGCTGGGGGCATCCGGCCTACGTCGATGCAATCGCCAACTACGCCAAGTTTCTGCGGGCACGCGGACAGATGGAGGCAGCAGCTACAGTGGAGCGCGAGGTGAAGCAGGCGAATTCCATCGTGGATGCGCGCAGCCTGACGACTCGTTCGAGCGCGTTCGCCGGCGCACCGCCGCGGTAGAGCCGGCGCAGTTAGATTCCCATGCGCTCCGACTCTTCCTCAGCTTCGCGGCTCGCAGTGCCCAGCTTTTCGGCGATGCTCTTGGCCTGCGTGAAGAGGAGCAGATAGTCAGGGCCGCCGGCCTTCGAGTCGGTGCCGCTCATGTTGAAGCCGCCGAAGGGATGCGCACCCACCATCGCGCCGGTGCACTTGCGGTTGAGGTAGAGATTGCCGACGAAGAACTCCTCGCTGGCGCGCGTCAGTCTGGCGCGCGACCCAGTGTAGATGGCGCCGGTGAGGCCGTACTCGGTGTTGTTGGCGATGGCGAGCGCGTCATCGAAGCTGGTCGACTTGATGACGGCGAGCACCGGTCCGAAGATTTCTTCGAGCGAGATGCGCGCGGTTGGCGCGATGTCCGCGATGACCGTTGGCGCGATGTAGTAGCCGCCTTCGGGCGTCTCGACGGCATGGCCGCCGGCGAGCAGGCGCCCTTCCGATTTGCCGATCTCGATGTACTCGAGGATCTGTTTGTAAGCGCCCTGGCTGACGACCGGGCCGGCATAGAAGTTCTCGACGGGATCGCCCTGCTTGATCGTAGAGACGCGATCCACGAGCCGCTCGCAGAAGTTGTCGTAGATTTCCGCGGCGACAATGGCGCGCGAGCAGGCCGAACACTTCTGGCCATTGAAGCCGAACGCGCTGGCGACGACGCCCTCGACCGCGGCCTCGATGTCGCAGTCCGCCTCGACAATGATCGAATCCTTGCCGCCCATCTCGAGCACGGTGCGCTTGATGAACTTCTGCCCGGGCTTGGCCTTGGCTGCACTCTCGTGGATGTCGAGGCCGACTGCCTTCGATCCGGTGAAGGCGATGAAACGCGTCTGCGGATGGGCGACGATGGCAGAGCCGAACCTCGCGCCCGCGCCGGGGCAGAAGTTGACTACGCCGTCCGGCAGGCCGGCTTCTTCGAGCAGGCTGAAGAAGATTGCAGCGATGGTGGGGGAGTCGCCCGAGGGCTTCAGGATGACCGTGTTGCCGCAGACGATGGCGGCGGCGGTCATGCCGGCCATGATGGCCAGCGGGAAGTTCCACGGCGGAATCACAGCACCCACGCCCAGCGGAATGTAACGCAGCAGGTTACGTTCTCCGGGCATCTGGATCGGTGTGGTGGCACGGTCGAGTCGCAGCGCTTCGCGGCCGTAGAACTCGAGGAAGTCGATGGTTTCGCCTACGTCGGCGTCTGCTTCGGCCCAGTTCTTGCCGACCTCGTAGGTCAGCCACGCGCACATTTCGAACTTCCGCTCGCGGACCAGATCGGCGGTGCGGAAGAGCAGGGCAGCGCGCTCCTGGGCAGGCACGCGGCTCCACGTCGCAAACGCCTCCTGCGCGGCCTTCATCGCCGTTTCGACGTGCTCTGCGCCGGCCATCTGGTGCACGCCGACGACTTCACTGGGACGCGCCGGATTGATCGACGTAATCTTCGCGACGGTCCGCACGCGCTTGCCACCGATGACCAGGTCGTACTCGTTGCCCAGCCTGGCCTTGACTGTGGCGAGAGCCTCCTGCATGGAGCGCTTCGTCGACCCGTCAGTGAAGTCGAGAAACGGTTCGTTGACGAACGGAGCCTCGTGGGCCTGCTCCTGGCTGATCTGCGACAAATTCGGGGTAACACTGGCAATCGTCATAAGCTCCATTCTAGTGCGCGCCAGTGGATTTTCCAGTTGTCTGGTTTGACCGCGCAGGTTGGACCACTTTCCGGTGTTCAGCTCAGCACACGCAACGCAACTTTCTCCTCAGGCTCGCTTTCGTTCTCGAAGTGACGCCGAATTTTTTCCGCCGTCGTTGCGTTCACCACTGCCGTCAGCGCGTCGGGGCCGGCCTGGCGAATGCCGCGGACGCTGCCGAAGTGCTCCAGCAGGCGTTGGCGGGTGCGGGGACCGACGCCCGGGATTGCATCCAGTTCCGAGTCGCGATCGCGCATCTCGCGGCGCTTGCGGTGATAGGTAACAGCGAACCGGTGGCTCTCGTCGCGTACCTTTTGGATGAGATGCAGCACGGGCGAGCGGCGATCCAGCACGATGGGGTCGGACTCCTGGCCGTAGACGTAGATGATCTCCTCGCGCTTGGCAATGGACGCGAGCGCGGGCTGTTCGGGCGTTCCGGGCTGGATGCCGATCTCGGCGAGCGCTTCGGCGGCGGCGTGAAGTTGGCCGAGGCCGCCATCGATCAGAATGATGGACGGCATCGCCTTCTTCTCGTCGAACAGCCTCTTGTACCGGCGGCCGACGACCTCGTGCATCGCGGCAAAGTCGTCCACGCCGGTGACGGTCTTCACCTGGAACTTGCGGTAGTCGGACTTCTTCATGGCGCCGTCTTCCCAGACGACCATGGACGCGACCGTCTCCGCGCCCTGGATGTGCGAGATGTCGAAGCACTCGATGCGACGAGGCAATGCGTCCAGCGTCAGCAGGTCCTGTAGCGATTCCTGGATGGCCTTCATGCCGGGCTGCAGCACGCGGAAGCGCTGGTCGTAGGATTGCTTCGCATTCAGACAGACGAGATCGACCAGCGAACGCTTCTCGCCGCGCTGCGGCACCAGGATCTCCATGCGGCGCCCTGTCCGCTCCGTCAGCAGTTCGGCTAGCGGAGCGCGGTCGGGGAAATCGACGGGGACGAGAACGGTGCGGGGGATGTAGTTCTGGTCGAGGTAGAGCTGCTTGAGGAGAGAGGAGAAGAAGGCGGCGGGAGAGAAGTTGTTCGTTGTTAGTTGCTGGTTGTTAGTTGGGTCTGTGAGTATCGAGTGCTCTTCGGCGATGGGGGAATCGGCCGTGATTTCGGGCGCGAATTCGGTGGGGTCGGGATCGAGGCAGGGAAGAACTTCTTCGGTTTCGGGCTCGGCGCAGGGGTCTGGTGATAACCCCAGGGTCGACGATGAAGCCGTCGAACCTGAGGCACCCGGATCTGTGTCGTCAATAAACTCCGGCAGGTCTTCCCAGAAGAAGTCGCGGCGGTCGACGATCTTGCCGCGCCGCATGTGGAAGAGGTTCACGGCCAGCATGCCATTCTCGTAGTGATAGCCGAAGACGTCGGCATCCTCGTTATCCGTGGTGGCGATGCGCTGCTTGTCGTGCATCTGGTGGACCGTGATGATCTGGTCGCGCAGGCGGCCGGCGAGTTCGTACTGCTCGGCTTCCGCGGCCTCGTTCATGCGTGTGGTGAGGCGCGATTCCAGTTCGCTCGGCTTGCCGTCGAGGAAGAGCTGCACGTCGCGGACGGTCTGCGCGTAGGCCTCGGGCGTAGTGAGGCCTTCGACGCACGGGCCGAGGCAGCGCTTGATGTAGTACTGCAGGCAGGCTCGTGGGTGATAACGCGAGAGGTCGACCTTGCAGCTGGGGATGAGAAAGCTGCGGTGGATGAGGTCGACCAGCCGGTGGGCCAGGTTGCCGGGGAAGTAGGGGCCGAAGTAGGCGCTGCCGTCCTTGCGCAGGCGGCGCGTGACGAAGACCTTGGGGTAGCGGTCGGTAAGCGTGAGCTTGATGTAGGGGTAGGTCTTGTCGTCGCGCAGCAGGATGTTGAAGCGCGGCTTGCGCTGCTTGATGAGGTTGTTCTCGAGCGCGAGCGCCTCGTGCTCGTTGGCCACGGTGATGTAGTCGAGGTCGACGGCCTCGCGCATCAGCGAGCCGGTCTTGGCGTTTGCCTGGGAGGCTTCGAGGAAGTAGGAGCGGACGCGGGCGCGCAGGTTCTTCGCCTTGCCGACATAGATCACCTCGCCCTCGGCATTCTTGTAGAGATAGCAGCCGGGTGACGTGGGCAGGGTGCGGATTTTTGCGAGGAGATCCATGGGGGGCCGCAGAATTAAGTTTAGCGGAACGCAGACAGAAGGTTTGAGCCGGGCAACCGTTCGGCGGTTGCGAAAGTTTGACGCACGAGCGAGCAAATCTTACCGGCCAAAGCACATGGCGGCGCTCAGGAAGAAGGTCGAGATAAGTAATCGTTTCAGCGACATACGCAGCGTTACCCGATTGGCATCGCGATTGCTGTGGGTAAGGGTGTCAAAGCCCAGGGCCATAAGCGCTTTGCCCCAGGAGAGAACTGATCATGAGCCACGATTCCAACGAATCCCGTTTCGCCCTTGTAACCCGCAAATCATTCAGCAACATTCCCGGTACCGCAATTCTGGCGAGTGCGCTAGCGATTACCTTGGCGACCGGCTGCTCGACCAAGAATTATGTCCGCTCGCAGACTGGCCCGCTGATCCAGCAGACCAACGAGCTCGACGCCAAGACCGCACAGGATCACCGCGCCATTCAGGATACCGACCAGCGCGCGCAGGCCGGCATTACGCAGGCGCAGTCCGCGGCAGACACTGCCGACCAGCATGCGCAGGCAGCCGGTCAGTCGGCGGACCAGGCGGGCCAGGCCGCGACCGAGGCCGTCAATCGTGTCGATTCGCTGCAGGGCGTGATTGCCAACCTGGATAACTACAAGCAGTTGTCCGACGTGAGCGTAACCTTCGGCTTCGACAAGAGCGTGCTGACCAAGGACGACAAGGATCAGCTGGACCAGATCGCGACCAACCTTCCGAACACGCGTGGTTACCTTATCGCGCTGACCGGCGGTACGGACTCGGTAGGTGATGCGCAGTACAACTACCAGTTGAGCAATCGGCGTGCAGACGCGGTCGTAACCTACCTTTCGACCAAGTACAACATTCCGCCGCACAAGTTCTACCTGATCGGCATCGGCAAGGATAACCCGGTCGCCGACAATCACACCCGCGATGGTCGTGCTCAGAACCGCCGTGTCGAGATCAAGCTCCTGTCCAACATGGACCAGGGCTCGGCGGCACCAGCTGCTTCATCGGGCGGCGAATAATCCTGGGCTAATGGATTTACGTTTCGATGAAGTCACGACGCGCTCGGTCATGCCGGGCGCGTCTTTCCGTCTGCGGGGCTTCACCTCGGAGTAAAGTAGAAGTATGGCCGGAGTCGAGACAGCCCAAATCCCGCAAGCGGCGGAAGTGCGCTCATCGGGCCCGCTTGCGGAGGCCATCTCGATCATGGCGCGGCTGCGCGGTCCGGGCGGGTGCCCCTGGGACCGCGAGCAGACCTTTGACAGCATCAAGCGGCACACGCTGGAAGAGACTTACGAGGTCTTCGACGCGATCGAGCGGCGCGACTGGCCGGACCTGAAGGATGAATTGGGCGACCTGTTGCTGCAGGTGCTGTTCTATGCGCAGATGGCGTCGGAGGCAGGTCATTTCGACATCCACGACGTCGCGGCCAACCTGAACGCGAAGCTGGTACGGCGGCATCCCCACATCTTCCCGGTGGACGGCAGGCTGGCTGAGGCCACCGATGCCGACGCCGTGCTGCGCAACTGGGATCAGATCAAGCGGGCGGAGAAGGCAGAGGCTGCGGCCGGGAAGACGGACAGCGCTTCTGGATTGGATGACATTCCACGCACCATGCCCGATGCTCGAAGCGGGCAAGATGGGATCGCGCGCGGCCAAGGTAGGATTCGACTGGCCGGACGTGCAAGGGGTGTTTACGAAGCTCCAGGAGGAGATTGGCGAGCTGCAGATTGAGGTTGGTAAGGTCGATACGGCGGAGCACGCTCTGGTCGAGGAAGAGCTTGGGGATCTGCTATTTACAGTAACAAGTCTCGCGCGACACTTGAAGGTAGATGCAGAGTCCGCACTGCGTGTTGCGAACGCGAAATTCCGGCGGCGCTTCCGCGCGATCGAGCAGGCTGCGGGAGGCTTCGACGCGCTGGCGGCCCTGGGCCCTGCCGAGTTGGACGCGCTGTGGAACCAGGCGAAAAAGGAGTCCGCGGGTTGAGCGTATGAGTATGACCGAACAGAAGAGTACGGAAGCAGAAGCTCCTGCGAACGAGATGCGGATTGCATCCGCGGCGTCGCTGGCGGACTTTGAGCGCTGCGTGGAGTTGCAGCTTGCGGTATGGGGATACAGCGACGGCGATCTGATTCCGAAGCGCGTCTTCATCGTGGCGGACGCGATCGGCGGCCAGGTGATCGGCGCGTTCGACCGCGACGTGATGGTCGGCTTTGCGATGGCGTTGCCGGGGTATCGCGACGGCCAGCCGTATCTGCACTCCCACATGCTGGCCGTGTTGCCCGAGTACCGCAACCACGGCCTGGGGCGGCGGCTGAAGCTGGCCCAGCGCAGCGATGCCCTGGCGCGCGGCTTCGACCGGATGGAATGGACATTCGACCCACTGGAGATCAAGAATGCACATCTGAACATGGCGCGACTCGGGGCGATTTCCCGGCGCTACATCCCCGATTTCTATGGGCCGTCGACGTCGCCGCTGCAGGGAGGGCTGCCGACCGACCGCCTGGTTGCGGAGTGGTGGCTGAAATCAAGCCGCGTGGCGCGAATTCTGGGCGAGATTCCGGGCGAAGAAACGGCGGTAGTCGAGGAACACGTCGACGTCCCCGCCGCGATCTACGACTGGAAACGAAGCCCGGACCGGCGTAAGCTGGCACAGTCGCTACAGTCCAGCAATCGGCTTGCGCTTGAATCGGCATTCGCGCGCGGGCTGGCCATCACCGGCTACGAGCGCAGCCCGGCCGGCGATGGTTGTTTTCTCCTCGGCCCTGTCAGCGGACTTGAAGATGCACAGGCAGCTAACCGACAATACGAATCAGCAAAACACGCACGACAGGACGACATCTAAATGCTGACCATCGATGCAGTGCATTTGCGCGAGATCAATCTCCCGCTTGCCCATCCCTTTGAGACAAGTTTTGGTATAACCACCGGCCGCCGCATTCTACTGGTCGAGATTGAGTCCGACGGGCTGACCGCGTGGGGCGAGTGCGTCGCCGGAGAGCATCCGTATTACTCCGAGGAAAGCGTCGACACGGCCTGGATTGTCACCGAGACGGAGCTGGCGCCGCGGCTGGTTGGCGCGGAGGTCGTCGGCGGGGGAAGCTGTCCGGCGCTGTTCCGCCAGGTGCGCGGGCACCGGATGGCCAAGGCCGCACTCGAGAATGCGGTGTGGGATCTGGAAGCGCAGAAGAAGAAGATCTCGCTGTCCGAACTGCTCGGCGGAACGCGCAGGGTCATTCCCTGTGGCGTGTCGATCGGCATTCAGCCGTCGTCGTCGGCGCTGATGGACAAGATCGCCGAGGCACTCGACGCCGGCTACCAGCGCATCAAGCTGAAGTGCAAGCCGGGCTGGGATACGAAGATCTTCGAGCAGGTGCGCAAGCGCTGGCCGGAGATCATGCTGAGTTGCGATGCCAACTCCGCCTACCGCGTGGTCGACATCGAGCACATTGCGGAGTGGGACCAGTTCAACCTGCTGATGATCGAGCAGCCGCTCTGGTACGACGATTTCTACTTCCACTCCATGCTGCAGAAGCGCGTCGACACGGCAATCTGCCTGGATGAATCGATCCGCAACCGCCGCGATGCGCTGGCAGCGATCGACATGGAATCGTGCCGGATTATCAACATCAAAGTCGGCCGCGTGGGCGGCTTCTCGGAGGCCATCGCCGTGCACAACGCGACCGCCGAGCGCGGCGTTCCCGTCTGGTGCGGCGGAATGCTGGAGACGGGCATTGGGCGTGCCCACAACATTGCGCTCTCGTCGCTGCCCAACTTCTCGCTGCCGGGGGACGTCTCGGCGTCGAAGCGCTACTGGACCGAGGACATCATCGAGCCCGAGGTGGTGGTCAGCGCGAAGGGCGAGATCGCGGTGCCGGATGGCATCGGGTCTGGGTACGCCGTGCGACGCGACCGCATCGAGGCACTGACCGTGCGGCGGCAGACCGTGCGTGCCGCGGCCCGCGTGATGGCGTAGCGCAAAACGGGAGCTACTTCGTCTCAGCGGCCAATGGAACCACTTCGCCGCTCATGTCGGTGCCCTTTGCCTCCGGCCCCAGCGAAGTGATCGTGGCAACCGCGATCGCGACGATCACTACGGTTCCCGAAAGCGCGACGTTGAGTTGCCCATGGTTGTGGGCGTTCGCGTACTCCGTCTGGAAAACCGAGTTGCGCGATGACAGCAGGTTGCCAAGCTGGTAGGCGAAGCCGGGCATGATGGCGCGCACCGGCGCCGGGCAGAGTTCGTTCAAGTGGGCAGGGATGATGCCCCAAGCGCCCTGCACCATCACCTGCATCAGGAATCCGCCACACGCGAGCATCACCACGGTGTGCGACCACGCCCATAGCGGAATCATGGGAATCGCGAGCAGGGCAGCACACACGATGGTCTTGCGGCGGCCGAATTTCTCGGAGAAAGTGCCGCAGCAGATGCCGCCAATCAGCGCGCCGAGGTTTCCGATGGCAGCGATCAGGCCAACCACCGAGTCACTCAGTTTATGGTCCTGCAGGAAGGACGGGTACAGATCCTGCGTGCCGTGCGAGAACGACGTGAACGCCGTCATCAGCAGCACAATGAACAGGAATCGCGGCAGGTAGGCGGCCAGTGAGCCCCAGTCCGTGGCCGGCCGCGTGGCCTTGCCTCCGTCGACGCCCGCGGTCGTGTGGCTGGCCAGCCAGGCGGGCGACTCCTCGACGTTGAAGCGCAGGTGGAAGACCAGCAGCGAGGGCAGCGCGCCGATCATGAACAGCACCCGCCAATTCGTGAGAAAGCCCGTCCCATGCAGGTGCGAAAACAGCACGCCGTAGAGTGCCGCGGCCAGCAGATTACCAATGACGTAGCCCTCCTGCAGCAGGCCGGAGAAGAAGCCGCGTCCCTCCGCGGGCAGCGTCTCCAGCGCCAGTGCAGCGCCCACGCCCCACACTCCACCCATGGCGATGCCGAACAGCGCGCGGCAGGCGAGAAAGATAGGCAGGGTGGGGGCAAACGCCGAGGCCAGTTCGAAGAAGGAGAATGCGATGATGTTGACCATCAGCGTGGGCCGGCGGCCGTACTTCTCGGCCATCGCGCCAAACAGGAACGCGCCAACGGGCCGCATCACCAGCGTCCAGAAGAGAGCTTCCGCGACCTGCTTGCGCCCGACATGGAAGTCGGTGGCGATCGCAGTCAGACAGAATGTGAGCAGGAAAAAGTCGAACGCATCGAGCGTCCAGCCGAGAAAGCAGGCGGCGAAAGTATTGCGCTGAACCCGGGTGAGGGTGCGGAATCGACTGAGAAGAGCCATCGCCGAATGCTACCATCCGGCAGGGGAGACTACATCTTGGCGCGAAGCGGCGTCACCTGAACCTGCGGCGGCATCGGGATATTCTCCGGCTCCTGCATGTAGCTCTTCAGCAACTGATGATGCAGGCAGTAGAGCGCGAGTTCGAGGCGGTCGGAGACGCCCAGCTTGTCGTACACCTTGCGCAGGTAGTTCTTGATGACCTGCTCGGTAGTGCCGATCTGGTAGGCGATTTCCTTGTTACGCATGCCGCGCGTAATGCAGCTGATGATTGCCAGCTCCTTCTTGGAGAGCTTGGGCTGCACGCGCGGATTGGTGAGGGAACTGGCCTGCGAGCGATAGGCCTCGATGACCCAGCTGATGGACTGATTGTCGATCCAGGTCTCGCCGTCGGCGATCTTGCGGACACACTTGATCAGAAGGTCGGGAGAGATGGAACGCGGCACAACACCACGCACTCCGCGGCGATAGAGTTCTACGATGTTGGCTTCGTCGGCCTCGACCACCTGGACGATCAGCTTGGCGTCGGGCGAGCGCTTCACCAGGTCCGGAATCGCATCGATGGTGCCTGCGATCAACTGGCCTTCGAGCAGGACCACATCGGTGGGATAGCGCTGCAGGGCGGCATGCAGGTTGGCAAGCGTTTCCGCCTGTGCCACCACGCGAATGTCGTCTTCGAGCGCGAAGACCTTCTTCATGCCGACGCGGTAGATTGCCTGCGAGTCGGCGAGGATAACGCGAATGCCCGGGGCGGAACTGGACTCGGCTGCGCCGTTGCTGGAGTTGTCCGAATTGTGATTCAGCGTCATCGTCAGGCCTTAAGGAAGTACTGGTCAATCACCGCCGCTGCCATCGATTCATGATCCGAAACATGATGGCGAACGACCCGTCCGATGCAGTGGATCGCAACATCGTTGTCCCAACCCATCACTTCGGAGGGCATACTCATCGTGAACTCGATGTTGCTGCCAACCTTCGGCAGGGAATTGGTTACGAAAAGAAGGCCATTCGAGGAGATGTCCCTGGTGGTCGCTTCGACCACTCCTTCTTCCGTCATCAGATGGAGGGCGAGCCTGAGCGGAAAGCGGACCGCGGTACGGAGGGCATTCCTCTCAACAGGTTTTTGCCACTCCGCCAAGTTGCCTCCCTTTGAGAACCACAATACTCTGAGTGTTTTGTGGTTACCAAAGTGTATGCTACATGAGCCATTGTGACAGCTCTGTTGACCTCATACGATGGCACATTAGTTGCATCCCTGCAACACATCCGGGGGAAAAAGTAACCAGCCGGAAGCGCTTCGACGCAAGGCCGCAACGTGCGCCAAGCGCATACAGTTCAACGTCCTAAGCCCATGCTTCAACCGCCAAAGATCAGCGTTCCTGAGGCGCATCGAGAAACGCGTTGATCTCCTGCACCTCATCGTGCGAGAGGTGGAACTTCGCGGCGGGCCAGATGTCCTGCACCTGTTCGGGGCTGCGTCCGCCAACGATCGCCCCGGTGATAGCGGGGTTGGCCAGCACCCACGTAATGGCGATCACTCCAGCCGAAACTCCGTGACGCGCGCCAATCTGCTTGATGAAGTCCGCGATGGCGAGGTTCCGCGTCAGTTGCGGCTCCTGGTAATTCTTCGCGTTGCGGCGGAAGTCGTCAGGCGGCAGGTTGGCGACACGCTCCTTCGTCATGGCGCCGGTCAGCAGGCCGGAGTGCATGGGCGCGTAGCTGATGACGCCGATGTTGTGTTCGTGGCAGTAGGGCAGAATCTCCTTCTCGACGCTGCGGTTGATCATCGAGTAGGGCGGCTGCAGTGAAGTGATGCGCGCGACGTCGAGGCAGCGCTCCATCTCCGCCGCCGGGAAGTTCGAGACGCCGATGTAGCGCACCTTGCCTTCGTGGCGCAGGTCGTTCATGGTGCTCCAGGCTTCCAGCGTGTCCTCGCCTTCCACCGGCCAGTGGATCTGGTAGAGGTCGATGGTCTCTACCTGCAGGCGGCGCAGGCTGGCCTCGCACTCGCTGCGGATCTGGGCCAGGGTGCGCTTGATCTCGCGCTTCTCGTTCCACACCATGCCGCACTTGGTGAAGATAAAGGGCTTGATGGATGACTCTTTGACCGCCCGGCCAACGATCTCTTCCGAGTGGCCCAGCCCGTAGACGGCGGCCGTGTCGATCCAGTTCATGCCCAGGTCGATGGCCTTGTGAATCGCGGCGATGGAGGCATTGTCATCCTGTGGTCCCCAGGAATGGGCCCAGTCGCCGCCGCCTACGGCCCACGAGCCGAAACCGATCGGGGAGAGCCACAAATTGGAAGTGCCGAGCTGACTGATCTTCATAGGTTGCAATGTCCTGGGGCGGTGCAGGGGCAATTCTCGTACAAAGATGCCCTCGGCTCCGGAATTTGTAAAATAGCCGACTTCAATAACTTACGTTAGGTTCACTGCCATGGGCCGTTTTGAAATATTGTAAGGCCAAATCCTCTTCAGTGGTCAGAGACTGCGAACCGTTCAGCCCGGCTCTCTCAGCACACCGGCCCCGCTATCGCGTTTCAGTGGAGAGGGTTACCGCCGCAGGCACCTGCCCGAATTGACCAGTCCGTTACGCTTGCAATGGTCGATCGTGCAATAGTGTCCTATTGGCGATTATGAGCAAAACGAAAACTTCCGCGAAATCGAACCGAGGCAGTCAATCCGCCGCAGGCAGGAGTGCTCCGAAGCCTGAAAACAATGGCGCCCCGGCCGCCGAGAGCCAGTTCTTCGGGCGCGACGAATCCTGGATGCGCTTCAACTACCGTGTGCTCGAAGAGGCCGAGGACCAGACCAATCCGCTGCTGGAACGCGTGAAGTTTCTCGCCATCACGGCTAGCAATCTCGATGAGTTCATTGAGATTCGCGTGGCCGGCCTGTTGCAGCACATTGAGGATGCGAACAACCAGCCGCAGGCCCCGGACGAGGTCGGCCGAACGCCTCAGCAAAGGCTGGACCGGTTGAACGTGGTCATGCACGAGTTCGTCGACGCGCAGTACGACTGCTGGAACCAGGAGCTGATGCCGGCGCTGCGTGCCGAGAACATCCACCTGCTTTCCTGGCGTGACCTCGACGAACGCCAGCGAGCCTTTGCGCTGAACTTCTACGAGACTGAGGTCGATCCGCTGCTGACCCCGGTCACGATCGACCCGTCGCATCCGTTCCCGAGAGTGCTCAACAAGGCGCTCTGCATCGCTCTGCTGCTGCGTTCCAAACGCGGCACCCGGACTACACCGAAGACTCCGGCCGCGCTCGGCGTGGTCACTGTCCCGCGTGCCGTACCGCGCCTGGTGCCGCTGCCCAGTGCAGCCGGCCGCTTCGACTTCATCATGCTGCACAAGCTGATCGAGTCGCAGGTGGAGCGCATGTTTCGCGGCTATGAGGTGCTTTCCCGCGCTCCGTTCCGGGTCACGCGCAACAGCAATCTGTATCTACAGGAAGAGGAGTCGCGCTCCGTGCTGGAGAGCGTGCGATCCGAATTGCACAATCGCCGCAAGGGCGATGCCGTGCGCATGGAGATCGAATACAGCGCGCCGGAAGAGATCCTCGAACGGCTGCGCATCAACTTCGAGCTTGAGCCCTCCCAGGTCTACCGCACCAAGGGGCCGGTCAACCTGCTGCGCCTGATGAACCTCTACGGCGGGATCGACCGGCCCGACCTCAAGTTTGCTTCGTTTCATGGGACCAGGGTCCGTCTTGGTCCAAAGTCGGCGAACCTCTTCGACGAACTCCGCACCAAGGACATCCTGCTGCATCATCCGTTCGACTCCTACTCGACCGTTGAGGAGTTCGTCGAAGCCGCAGTTGCGGACCCGGCGGTCGTCTCGATGGAGCAGACGCTCTACCGCACCAGCGAGGCCTCGCCGCTGTTCACCGCGCTCACCGAGGCTGCGCAGTCGAAGGAAGTTACGGTGGTGGTGGAGCTGATGGCGCGCTTCGATGAGGCTTCCAACATCCGTTGGGCGCGCGAAATGGAGGACGCCGGCGTGGGCGTCTACCACGGCATCCTCGGCCTGAAGACGCACTGCAAACTAGCCCTCGTGGTGCGCCGCGATCCCGACGGCGTGGTTCGCCGCTACGCTCACCTGGGCACGGGCAACTACAACTCGGTGACGGCGCGTTTCTACACCGACATCAGCCTGCTGACGGCGCGGCCGGAAGTCACCTCCGCCATGCAGTCCGTCTTCCGTTATCTCACGGCCAAGGCCGAGTCCGAGGACTACTCGCCACTGCTCGTCGCACCGCTTAACCTGGCGCCGACCATCCTGAAGCTGATCGCCCGCGAGACGGAACACGCCAGGGCAGGCAAGCCCGCAGCGATCATCGCCAAGATGAACGCGCTGACCGACCGCGCGACCATGGTGGCCTTGTATGAAGCGTCCAATGCCGGCGTGGAGATCGACCTGATCATCCGCGGCATGTGCGCGCTGCGCCCCGGCGTCAAGGGCATGAGCGAACATATCCGGGTACGCTCCATCGTCGGCCGCTTCCTCGAGCACAGCCGCATCTTCAACTTCGCCAACGCTGGCCATCCCGAGATCTACTGCGGCAGCGCGGACTGGATGCCGCGCAACTTGATCGAGCGCTGCGAAGTGGTCTTCCCGGTCGACGACCCCGCTCTCTCGGCCCGCCTGCGCGACGAGATTCTGGGCTCGTACCTGAAGGACAATGTCAAAGCCCGACTGCTCCAACCCGACGGCCGCTACCTCCGTGCACCCAAAGACGGCCCCACCTTCAGCGCGCAGGAATATCTGGCGTCGCTGGCAATGGCCGAGGGTGGCGTGCCCGTTGAGCAACGCCACCCTCTTGACCGTGAAGTGTAAGTTGCAGCTGTAAGAGACTCGGCTAATTGATCGTGTACGTGATCACTGAGCTATGAGTCGTGACCTGGCCGCCCGTACTGGTGTAGGTCCCGATCACCGTCACCGCGTACGTTCCGATGTCTGGGTTTACGGGCGGAGGTCCGGTCTGGTTGCTGGAGCAGCCGCTGACCCCGCCGACGATCGCAATTGCCAGGGCCACCATCAGCAGCCCGCCCAGGCGTCGCCGGCGCGGCATCACCAACAGGAGCAGGGAAGCGATGGTCACACCTGAGCCTGCGTACCAGGGCATGCGGCTCGGAGTGTGTCGCGCCAGCATCGTACCTGAGCCAAGGTGGCCCGGCAGCCCAGGTGACCGCAACTCCGCAGTGATGCCAGACATCGTCACGGTTGTCGTCGCGGAAGCGCTGGAGGTGAGATTCACCGACCCGGGGGAGACGGCAACGGTGGGATTGATACCCGTCGAAGTCGCAACGGTTGTCGTGAAGGTCACAGTGCCGGTGAAGCCATTGGCAGGAGCGGCCGTAACGGTGACGGCAGGGATGCTGGCGCCGGCGGCAACGACCACGCTCAGATTACCTCCGCTTGCGGTCGCACCGGAGGCGCTTGGCGTGAGGCTGAAGTCAGGACACGTTGTCGAACTGACAGTGACGATCAGCGGCGACGTGGCGAAGGATCCGTTGGACGTCTGCGTTCCAAATCCCGAAGTCAGCATAGGTCCCTTCGAGCCGGCGAATGTTGCATCACCCGAGTAGGACGCGGACATCATCTGCTGGCCTAGGCTGGCGCAACTGGTGACGTAGGTATAGGTCGCCACGCCACTCGACAACGCCACTGCACTGGACCCGGGGGCCGCGACATTGTTGACCAGGAACTGCACAGTGCCCGTAGGCGTTCCTGAGCTTCCGGTGACCGTGGCGGTCAGCGTCACGTTGGTGCCGACCGAAGGCGTCGTCGTCGACGCCGTCAGCGCGGTTGCCGAAACCGCCGTTCCGGTGGATCCGAGGCCCAGCGGCGTGGTCAGCTTCCAGTCGGTGGCAAGGTTGTTGAGGTCGACGCTACCCCACCCGGTTGCCAGATCGTAGCCCGTGCCGGCGTTGTAGCCTTCGGTCCCGCCGGTCGCGCAGTTCGGCGTTCCGGCCGTGCATGGGTTGGCGTTGTTGCCGGAAGTTACGTCGTGGAACACGCTGAGGCTGGTGGTGTTGTAGAAGGCTGTGCTGTTGCCCAGAGCGTAGAGGGTCGGGTTGGCATTACCGATCCGCGACCCGATTTTCTGTTCGATCAGCGCGAGCATCCCGCCAAAGATCTGCGAGTCAAACGAGGTGCCGCCCGCCACCAGCAGGTTGCTGCTCGAGTTCCGGAAGCCGCTGGTGCAGAAGCTCTGCGAGCAATAGAGGTAGGGGATGTCGCTGCCCCCGGCCGCCGCGTCCAGAGCGAGGTCCGGCACGTCGCGCGAGGCGTCGGGCTTCACCAGCGTCGTCAAGGCCGCCGGGCCGGTCTCCACCTGCCACGCCGGTTTGGAGAAGAAGGAACTGACGCCGCCGCCGCCGGAGGAGAAGGTTTGTCCTGCTGCGTCCTCGTTCCAGACCGACTCGGGAATATAACCAGTCGCCGAACCCGCATTGGCCGTGGTGCTGGAGCTGTTGGTGTTCCAGTTCGTGCTGGTCGTGCTGAACTGTGTACCGCCCAGGCTGGTGACGGAGGGAGAAGCCGACGGGAAATCGACCGTCAGTCCCTCGACCGCAGAGGTGCCGGCATCGCAGTCGGTCGCACCGACGTCGCCTGCCGCGGAGAGAATTGTCTGGCCCTGCGCGTTGGCCTGCTGGAAGAGTTGATTGAACGAGTTCAGTTCTGTTGAGCCCCACGCGGCTTCGCAGTTTCCGTAGCTCAGCGTAAGAATCGGCGCCAGGTTCTGATCGATGGCCTGGGTCAATGCATTCACCAACACGTCGGGGCCGTTGACAAACAGAACACTGGCCGACGGCGCCATCGCCCCGGACCACTCCAGATCGATCGAAGACTCGGCGAGATCGCTGTCGTTGGGGGAGCAGTTGTTGGTGGTGCAGGTCGGAGAGCCTGGATCGCCGCCTTCATGCACCGTGACCGGCAGATTGGTGGTGCTCAGCCCGGATGCGGAACGGAACGCGGAAATATCCGTCGGGAGGATGTCGACCTGGCCCATCACCGCAATGTCGCCGCACGTGGTTCCTGCGGGAACACTGTGGCAATTGCCTCCGGTCCCGATGCCCGCGCCATTCAGCCCTGCCGTCAGCAGTGGATTCACGTCGTAGATGGTGTAGATGTCCCCGGGAGCGAGGTAGTGGCTGCCCGAGACCGACGAAGTGAACTGCGGATTCGCGACGGAGCTCGCCCGCAGGTGCGGCTTCATCCGGAAGTTGTGCAGGCCCGTGACCGCGCCCACCACACTCGCCAGCGCGCCCGGCACCGACGCATTGGTCACGTTGGCGAAGTGAGATTCGCCGTTCACGGAAAGGTTATGAATGCTGGTCGAGAAGGCGGTCTGTGCCTGTGCCACCGTGCCGCTGAAGGTAACGAACATGCCGCCATTGGCGACGCCGGTCACGGTGAACCCCTGGCTGCTGAGCCAGGCCGTGACCTTGGCCAGGTCGGCGCTGCTGAGTCCAAAGTGCGCTGCATACTGCGTCGGCGTCAGCCACTGATGATAGCTCGGCGAGGCCGGATTCTGCTGGTCCACCAGCAACTGGTCGAGCGCGGCCTGCTGGTCGGCCGACATGGTAAAGCGCAACGACATCTGCAGAGGAGTTTCCGAGGGGGTCGCACCCAGATCGGTCGCCTGGGCTACTCGTGGATGGACTGAGTTAGGAATCTCGCTGGAACTGCCATTCGAGATGGTGGCAGCTATGCGGTTCTGAACTGTGGCCGAAGCCGCCGGAACGCCAATTCCTGAGAGCCCGATTGCACATACGGCAGAGAGGACTAGAAGCCGGAAAGGGGAGGAACCACGCATGGACAAATCCTTTTGTTCGATCACGTTTTTTCCAAAGTACAGCTGCACCGTGAAACACGGCCAGGCGAGAGGGAAACAACACTGCGAAGACTGAGACGAGGATTCCTTCTATCCGGCTTACAAGCTTAGACCAATAAGATTGGAAAAGGTCGCGGTGGCCGGGCTTTACAGAGAATACTTTCCCGCTTTGATCATGTGCTGGGCTGCCTCCCGTCCCAGGGCAATCGTATCCGCCGGCTCATGCTTCGCCAACCGCCGCAGGATTGCCATCTGCGTGCGCAGCATATCGCCCTCGGCCACCGCGGCAATTATGCGCCGCGCAGCCAGCTCCAGCGTGTTCATCGCCTTCGCCGCATACAGTCGCGCCAGCACCACCGGCATCGCCGCGGCCGCGGGAGACCTGGCCGCGATCTTCTCTGCCCGCAGCAATGCGCTCTCCATCGCGAACACCTCGATGATCATGTCCGCGAGCGCGGCCATCACCTCCTGCTCATCGGCGATCTTCATCATGTACTTCTGCGTCGCCGCACCGGCGGTAAACAGCGTCAGCTTCTTCGCATTCGCCAGCATGTCGAACTCGGCCGCCAGCGCGCCTTCGCGCTCTTCCTTCGCGACCGGGCCCGCCATCACTTCGTCCATCACCGTCTTGATCGCCGGCATCAGCGCCAGCTTGCCCTGCATGGCCGCCTTCAGAATGAAGCCGCTGATGATCAGCCGGTTGATCTCGTTGGTGCCCTCGAAGATGCGGTTGATGCGGGAATCGCGATAGTGCCGCTCCGCCGGGTACTCCTCCACGTAGCCGTAGCCGGCGTAGATCTGCACCACGTGGTCGGCCACCAGGTCATACATCTCCGACGCCCATACCTTCACGATGGAGCACTCGACTGCATAGTCCTCGATGCGCTTCTGAATAGCGGCATGATCATTCTTCGCCACGCCCGCTAGCGCCGCGTCGATCATGCCCACGGTCCGGTAGCACAGCGCCTCGCCGGCAAAAATGGCGGCCGCGGATTCGGCGATCTTTTCCTGGATCAGGCCGAAGTCGCTGATCGGCTTGCCGAACGCCTCGCGCTCCTTGGCGTAGCGGATGCCCTGGCCCAGCGCTACCTTCGACGCGCCCAGAACGGTGGCGCCAAGCTTGTACCGCCCAATGTTCAGCACGTTGAATGCGATGTGGTGTCCCTTGCCCACCTCGCCCAGCAGGTTCGCCACGGGAATTTTGCAGTCCGCGAGAATCAGCGGCGTCGTCGACGACCCGCGGATGCCCAGCTTGTGTTCTTCATGCCCCGACGTGAACCCCGGCGTCCCTCGCTCGATTAGGAAGGCCGTCAGCTTCTCCTCGTTCGTTCCGGGCACGGCACATTTTGCGAACACCGTATACAGGTCCGCGATGCCACCGTTCGTGATCCACATCTTCTCGCCGTTCAGTGTGTAGGTGGTGCCATCGGCCGAGAGCACCGCCCGCGTCCGCGCATTCAACGCGTCCGATCCGCTCGTCGACTCCGACAGCGCATACGCGCCGACCCACTCGCCCGACCCCAGCTTCGGCAGGTACTTCTGCTTCTGCTCCGGCGTTCCGTACCACACGATCGGCAGCGTCCCAATCCCGGTGTGCGCGGAGAAGGCGACGCAGAAGCTCCCCTGCTTGGCAATCTCCTCGGCGACAATGGCCGAGGTCACCTTGTCCATCTCCATCCCGCCGTATTCTTCAGGGACATCGACGGCCAGCAGACCCAGTTCGCCCGCCTCCTTCATCAGCCGCCGCGTCACGGCGAATTCCTTCGCCTCAATTGCCTCGCTCTGCGGCATCACCTCGTTGGTCGCGAAGTCGGAAGTCGTCTGCGCAATCTGCCTGTGTTCATCGGTGAAGTCTTCGGGAAAAAAGCAGTCCGCCGGTGCTGCATCCGAGATGAGAAAACTGCCGCCAGGAAGGATCTTCTTTGTTGCGGGAGGAGGAGTCGTTACTGTGCCCATGATGTTGCTCCTAGCTATTAATGACCGACGTACATGAGGAAGCCGAGATACCCAACTGGCGGGACAAGGGAACTACAGACATCGTAGAAGATGGCGCGCCCGCCGAGAGTTTTATATCGGAAGAGTTGAATACAGGCCCCGCCCACCGGTACGAGAACCAGTGTCCAGAACAAGACGACGAAGTAGGGCTCGAAGGATGGATTGTTAAGGAATCCGAAATGAAGTAGAGGCGAGAAGATAAGCACCAGATTGATCAGTGCCAGCCCTGCAGCGACTCGAATGATCAGACTCAATAGGTCAATCTTTGTCGATACGGGTGATAGTTCGCTCATGCCACCTCGAAGATTCCTGCCGCGCCCATCCCGCCACCCACGCACATCGTGACCATCCCATACTTCACCTTGCGCCGCGGCATCTCGTGGAGCAGGGAAGCGGTCAACTTCGCGCCCGTACACCCCAGCGGATGCCCCAGAGCAATCGCCCCACCGTTGACATTCACCTTCGCCGGATCGAGCCCGAGCACCTTGATCACCGAGAGCGCCTGCGCAGCAAACGCCTCGTTCAACTCAATCAGCCCGATCTGGTCGAGCGATAGTCCCGCAAGCTTCAGCGCCTTGGGAATCGCGTACACCGGCCCGATGCCCATCTCCTCCGGATCGCATCCCGCCGCCGCGAACGCCACAAACCGCGCCACCGCCGGAATGCCTAGCTGCGCCGCTCGCTGCGCCGACATCACCACCGCCGCCGCCGCGCCGTCCGACGTCTGCGACGAATTCCCCGCCGTCACTGTGCCCTTCGCGTGGAAGGCCGGCTTCAGCTTTGCGAGTGCTTCCAAAGACGTATCCGCCCGCGGCCCTTCGTCGACGTTGAAGACCGACTCCACCGGCGTCGCTTTGCCGTTCCCGTTCACCGCCGTAGTTGTAACCGGAACCGGAACAATCTCGTCTGCGAACCGTCCCGTCGCCATCGCAGCCAGCGCCTTCTGGTGCGACCGATAGCTGAACTCATCCGCCTGCTCGCGCGTAATTCCGTAGTGCTTCGCCAGCCGTTCCGCCGTCAGTCCCATCGACAGATACGAGCCCGGGTAGTGGGCCACCAGCCAGGGATTCAGCGACGTCTTGTTGCCCCCCATCGGCACAAACGACATCGACTCCACGCCTCCGGCCACCATCGCCTCTGCCCCGCCGCCGCGAATCCGCTCCGCCGCCATCGCGATCGACTGCAGTCCCGACGAGCAGAAGCGATTGATCGTCATCGCCGAGCAACCCACCGGCAGTCCCGCACGAAAGCTCGCCACCCGGGCCACGTTCAAGCCCTGTTCGGCTTCGGGCATCGCGCAGCCCAAGATCACGTCCTCAATCTCCGAACGATCCAATGCCGTAACCCGCTCCAACGCCCCATTGATCGCATACGCCGCCAAGTCGTCCGGCCGCGTCGTCCGCAGCACTCCCCGCGGCGCCTTGCCCACCGCCGTCCGCACCGCCGCCGCGATAATCACGTCCTTCATAAGCTGCCCTTCTGAATACTGACTACTACCCCTCAGTTCCTCAACGGCTTGCCGGTCTTCAACGTAAACGCAATCCGCTCCTGCGTCTTCTTCTCTCCGCACAGACTCAAGAACGCTTCGCGCTCCAAATCCAGCAGATACTGCTCGCTCACCACCGTCCCCGGCGACACCTACCCGCCGCACAGTGCGTACGCGGCCCAGTTCGCGACCTTGACGTCGTGGTCGCTGATAAATTCGCCCTCCCGCATTAGATACACGCCGAGCTTCAACGTCGCCAGCACATTCTCTCCCGGCACCGCCACATCCGTTCGCATCACGGGAGCCGCATACCCCGCATCCGCCATCGCGCGCGCCCGAGCGCTCGCATCCGTCAGCAGCCGCGCGCGATTCATGGTGATCTCATCACCCTCCCGTAAAAATCCCAGCCCCCGAGCCTCAGCCGCCGAGGTTGACACCTTCGCCATCGCAATCGTCTCGAAGTTCTTCTTCAGCGCCTCGAACACTGCGACGTCGTCAGCACGTCCGCCAACCGGCCCGCATTCGAGCGCCCGCAGCAGCATCTCCTTGCAGCCGCCGCCGCCGGGGATCAACCCTACGCCCGCCTCCACAAGTCCCATATACAACTCCGAATGCGGATGCCGCGCCGCCCCATGCAGCGAGACCTCAGTGCCGCCGCCCAGGCACATCCCATACGGCGCCACCACCACCGGCCGCGGACAGAACTTGATCGCTTGGGTCATGTTCTGGAACGCGCGCACTGCCAGGTCGACCTCGTCCCATTCCTGTTCCTGCACCGCCAGCAGCAGTTGCATCAAATTCGCCCCGACGGAAAAATTAACCCCGTCCCCGGTAATCACGAACGCCTCAAAGTCCGCGACCTGCTGGCTCGCCGGCTTCAGCGTCTGCGTAATCAGCGAAACGATGTCGTCGCCCAGCGCATTCATCTTCGAGTGAAGCTCAATCGCCGCGACGCCATCACCCACGTCAATCACCGAAGCGCCCGCATTCTTCCGCACCACGCCGTGCGCCTTCTTGATCACCGCAAGGCTCGCCGTACCTTCCGGCGCAATCACCGGCTCGTACTCGCCCGCCGCCGGATCGAAGTACAGTCGCCCCGAAGCCACCGTCGCGTCGTCCCGATACCACGACTCGCCCACTGCCAGCAGCTTCTCAACATTCGCCGCAACCGGCATCCCTACCGCGCGCATCTTCTCCGTAGTCGCCCGCACGCCGGCCGCATCGAACATCTCGAACGGCCCCAGCTCCCAGTTGAAGCCCGTCTTCATCGCCGTATCGATCTCGACCACCGAATCCGCAATCGGATTCGGCATCGGCGCCAGCCGGTTCGCCGCATAGGTGAACAGCTCGGTCAACAGCGGCCAGTAGAACGCCGCCGCCTTGTCCTTGCTCGCATCCGCGTGGAGCAGTTGCGGAATCCGCGCCGCCGTCTGCTCGACGTTCTTCGCCATCTCGAGGGCAGGGAACTTCGGCCGATCACTCGCCCGGTACTCCTGCGTCTTCCAGTCGAGCGCCAGACGGACATCGCGCCCCTGCTCATCCTTGCCGGCCTTTTTATAGAACCCCTGCTGCGTCTTGTCGCCGAGCCACTTCTTCGCCAGCATCTCCTCGACGAACTTCGGCAGCCCCACTTCCGCGCGCTCGTCGCCAATCGCCGCGGCCTTCTCCGCAAAGTTCGCCGCCACGTGCGCCAGGATGTCCACCCCGACCATATCGCCCAGCCGGAACGTCCCCGTCTTCGGCCACCCCAGCGCGGAGCCGGTCAGCGTGTCGACTTCCTCGATCGTCAGTCCCTGCTCCATCATCAGCCGGATCGCATTCAGCATCTCGAATGTGCCGATGCGGTTGGCGATGAAGTTCGGCGTATCGTTGGACCGCACCACCGCCTTGCCCAGCCGCTGGTCGCAGAAGTGCGCGATAGCCGCCATGTCCGCGGCCTCCGTCTCCGGCGTCGCAATCATCTCCAGCAGCCGCATGTAGCGCGGCGGGTTGAAGAAGTGAGTCCCGAACCAGTGCTGCCGCAGCTCCTCCGGCATGCCCTCCACGATGCTCGCCACCGGCAGCCCCGAAGTATTCGTCGTGACAATCGTTCCCGGCTTGCGCTGTTCCAGCACCTTCGCCAGCAGCGCCCGCTTGATGTCGAGATTCTCCGCCACGGCTTCGACGATCCAGTCGCAGCCGGCCACCAGCTTCATGTCATCGTCAAAATTTCCGAGCGTGATCAGCCGTGCCGCCTCAGGCGTGTAGAAGGCCGCCGGCTTCGCCTTCTTCAGGCCGTCCATCGCAGCCAGCACAAACTTATTCCGCGCGGCCGCCGGGGCATCGCTCGAGGTACCCGGCGGAACCATATCCAGCAGCACCACAGGAACGCCGGCGTTCGCGACATGCGCGGCGATCCGCGACCCCATCGTCCCCGCGCCGAGCACCGCAACCTTACGAATTTGTTTCATTCAGAGTCTGCCTTTGAAACCAGCCGGATCGTATCCCGGCGAACGGGATACCGCCGCAGCTGCACTCATTGGCAACGCTCCCGAGGTAAAAACCATTCGACGCCTGAAGACTATGGAAGGAGCCTCCATTCGTCAAGTGAACTTCGCATAAAGACCGGCCCCAACCGGTCATCCTGTCACAACCCCTGCCGCGCACCGCGTTCATCCGGTATGGTTAAGGCCTGCAGGATTCTGTGCGGGAGGGTTCCTTGGTTCGAAGAATTCGTTTCGTCGCCGCAATACTGGCGTTAGTTGTGGGAATGGCAGCAGCGTCGCGGGCGCAGGATATCGCCAGCTTCGAGAAGCGGATCACGGTCAAAGTGCTGCCGAACGGCCTGACTCTGATCGTCTATGAGCGTCCC
>Ga0102924_1001517_pt1 | contig 26677 bp, 23 predicted proteins | sample PaiPotPPM11metaG_FD_80116 | JGI IMG/M metagenome (GOLD analysis project Ga0102924, IMG submission 80116) | Iron sulfur acid spring bacterial and archeal communities from Banff, Canada, to study Microbial Dark Matter (Phase II) - Paint Pots PPM... ... | reverse complement strand
GTCGATCTTCGACCCGGTGCACCTCGGCATTGACGAGAACGGCGACCCCGTGTTCGTGGACCTGGCCGAGCGCAACATGCTGCTGGGTGGCGAGCCCGGCGGCGGCAAGTCCAACGCCCTCAACCTGATCACCGCCCACGGCGCCCTGTCGGCCGACTGCAAGCTGATCCTGATCGACGGCAAGCAAGTCGAGCTGGGCATGTGGCGGCACTGCGCCGACAAGTTCATCGGCCCGTCCATCACCGCCGCACTCGCCGCGTTCACCGAGTTCCAGAAGATCATGAACGCCCGGTACGACCGGCTGCTGGCCGCAGGCCAGCGGAAGATCACCCGCGCGTCGGGCGAGCCGGTCTACCTGGTCGTCATCGACGAGTACGCCTACTTCTCCGCCACCGTGGGCGACAAAAAGCAGCAAGCCGAGTTCGCCGCGCTCACCCGCGACCTGGTAGCCCGGGGCCGCGCGGCGGGCGTGATCGTCATCCTGGCCACCCAGCGGCCCTCCCACCAGGTCATCGACCCCAGCTTGCGGGACCTGTTCGGCTACCGGTGGGCGTTCCGCTGCACCACCGACTCCTCCTCCGACACCGTCCTGGGCCACGGCTGGGCCGGTGAAGGCTACACCGCCGCTGACATCGACCCCCTCGCCCGGGGCGTGTCCTGGCTGCTGTCGGAGACCGGCGTGCCCCGCCGCATCAAGGCCGCCTACCTGTCCGACGACCACATCCGCCACCTGGCCGCCTACGCCGCCCAGCTCCGCAGGAAGGACGCGGTATGACCACCCCCACCATTACCCTCCGCCCGGCTGCGGGCAAGAACACTGTCAAGCTCGGCTTGACATCGAAGCGGGCCCGGCCGGTTGTCGAGAACGACGACTACGCCGCGTTCGCCCGCCGCATCCTGGCCGCCTACGCCCGCCGCGTCGCCACCGGCGACGTCGAAGCACTCACCCTCATGACCGGCCTGGCCGCTGACATCGACACCGCCATCGCCAGCGCTGTCACCGGCCTGCGCGCCTGCGGCTACTCGTGGGCCGAGATCGGCTCCCGGCTCGGCGTCACCCGCCAGGCCGCCCAGCAACGTTGGGGAGGCGCCTCATGAACCGCTACCTCGTGGAAACCGACTACATGCTCGACGATGACGCCCAACTGCACGTCTTTGACGATATCGAGCTAACGGAGTTCCTGGGCCGCAATATCGAGCAGCATCACTACAGCGGCGACGGCTACACCGTCAAAGGCATCTGGCATTACCTCGGCGCGGGCAGGCTCCGCGAGCTGTCACTCAAATTCATCGGTGAATACCGCGACACCAACGACTACCTCGACTGGTCCTACGAGTTGGTCTCGGCTGGTCGCCAGGACCTAGGCGACGACGCCTTGCTCACCGAGATGAGCTTCACTGTCCGCATCGACGGCAGAGCATGACCGCCGCGACGGTCACCCCTGCCCCCGGACCACTCGATGGCCCGGGGGCGGGAGCGTCCGCCGACGACACCATGACCTGGGCCGACTTCCAGACCTGGGAACGTCAGCTCGCCACCACCGGCACCTGCGCGCACCCGGTCCGGCTCCGGGGCAGCATCCGCGCTATCGACCTGGCCACGGGCGAGGTCGCGCCGGTCTACGACACCGCCAGCGAGCCCGGGGGAGTGCTGCACGTCGCGTGTGGCAACCGCCGCGAAGCGGTCTGCCCGGCTTGCTCCAAGGTGTACAAGCGCGACGCCCGCCAGCTCGTCCGCGCGGGCCTGGCGGGCGGCAAGGGCATCCCCGACACGATCGCCGCTCATCCGTGCGTGTTCGCCACCCTCACCGCGCCGTCGTTCGGCCCGGTCCACGCCCGCCGCATGCGCGGCAAGACCGTGCTGGCCTGCCGCCCCCGCCGCGATGCCAACGCCCGCCGCTGCCCGCACGGCCGCGACATCTCCTGCCCCACCCGTCACGCTGAGGGTGATCCCCGGCTCGGCCGCCCGATGTGCGCCGACTGCTACGACTACACCGCAGCGGTGCTGTTCAACGCACACGCGGGCGAGCTGTGGCGCCGGTTCACCACCTACCTGCCCCGCCACCTGGCCCGGCTGGCCGGGGTCACCGGCAAGACACTGAAGTCCGAGCTGGCCTTCAGCTTCGTCAAGGTCGCCGAATACCAGGCCCGTGGTGTCGTCCACTTCCACGCCGTGATCCGGCTCGACGCGCCCGGCGAGGACTACGCCCCGCCCCCGGCCCGGTACACCGCCGCGATGCTGTGCGAGGCCATCGGCCAGGCCGTGACCGCCGTCCGCCTCGCCGTTGATACTGGCGGTTCGCGGACACTCGGCGGCCACGGACCGGTCCCGCTGCGCTTCGGTCAGCAAACCGACGCCCGGCCGGTGCACCGAGAGGCGATCGTCGCGACCGGCCGGCCGCTGGCCGTTGACGCGGTGGCGAACTACATCGCCAAGTACCTCACCAAGTCACTCGACGTACCGGGCCTGCCCGGCACCCGCATCCGCTCAGCGATCGACATCACCGATCTGCGCTGCCCGGCGCACTACCGGACGATGATCGCCACCGCGTGGGAACTCGGCGCCCGGCAGGCAACCGGCGACCTGCGGTTCCGCAAGTGGGCGCATACGCTCGGCTACGGCGGCCATCCCCTCACCAAATCCCGCCGGTACTCGGTCACCTTCGGCTACCTGCGCGGCGAACGCATCCAGCACCGCCGCGCCCGGCGCTGGCCAGATGGCGAACGCGACCCCTGGGACCGCCCCCTTGACGAATCGGTCGTGCTGATCCTCAAGACCTGGACCTACGCCGGAACCGGCTACACGACTCACAGCCCCGGCGCAGAGCTGGCGCTGGCGTCCGCCGACATGGCACGTGCCCGCTAGCCCGGCCGCCGATTCACCGTCAACGCGATCTTGACAGCAAACCGAGCCAGCGGAAGGAGGCTGACACATCCACCAATGGCCGTTGACAAGCAGCTCTACCGCGTACCTGAAGCGATGGCAGTGCTGTCGCTGAGCCGCAGCGTCATCTACGAGATGATCCGCTCTGGCCGCCTGCGGTCGGTCACCCAGGGCCGCGCCCGGCTGATCCCTGCGACAGCTATCGCCGAGTACGTCGCGCTCCTGGAAGCCGAAGCGAGGGCCGCCTGATGGCCGCGCGCCGAAGCCGGGGAGACGGCGGCCTGTCGTGGGACAACACTCGTCAGCGCTGGATCGCGTCACTGACCGTGGGCTACACACCCAGCGGCAAGCGGATCGTCAAGCGCGGCAGCGGCCGGACTAAGACCGAGGCACAGCGCAAACTGCGGCAGATCATCCGCGACTACGAGGACGGGCAGATCACCGGTAGCCACGGCTACACCGTCGCTCAGGCTGTCCGCGACTGGCTCCGGTACGGCCTGCCCGGCCGCGACGAGGACACGATCACCAAGTGCACGATCCTCGCGAACACTCACGTCATTCCGGCCCTGGGCACCCGCAAGCTACGTGACCTGTCGGCTGATGACGTAGACCGCTGGCTAGCCGAGCAGGCTAAGACGCTGAGCACCAGCACGCTTGGCATACTCCACTCGATTCTCAGACGATCGGTCAACCGCGCGCAGGCCCGGGACAAGGTCAAGCGCAACGTCGTGCTCCTGTGCGACATCCCGCAAGGTCAGGACGGCCGACCCTCTAAGTCCCTCACATTCGACCAGGCCGCCGCGCTCCTGACCGCCGCCGAGGGCACGCCCCTGCATGCCTATATCGTCGTCTCGCTGCTCACTGGCGCCCGCACCGAGGAGCTACGCGCTCTGACCTGGTCACACGTTGACCTCGACGCGACCCCGCCGGTCATCATGGTCTGGCGTTCTGTCCGCACCGGAGGCGACACCAAGACCAGGAAGTCACGCCGCACCCTGGAGCTGCCGCAACGCTGCGCCGACGCGCTGCGCCTGCACCGTGACCGCCAAGACCAGCTCCGCAAGCGGGCAGGGGACCGATGGCACGACAACGACCTCGTATTCGCCTCCCGCACGGGCACCGCGCTCGACGCGGGTAACGTCCGCCGCGCGTTCCGCAAGGTCGCTACCTCGGCGGGGCTCAACGCCGCCGACTGGACGCCGCGCGAGCTACGGCACAGCTTCGTGTCACTCTTGTCTGACGCGGGTGTCCCCATCGAGAAGATCGCCCGCCTGGTCGGCCACATCGGGACAGCGACAACGGAGACCGTCTACCGCAAGCAGATCCGCCCTGTGGTCACGGGCGGCGCCGAGGTCATGGACCGGCTGTTCCCGAAGCGGGGCACCGATGCCTAGTTACTCACTTGGTTACTCAGCGGCCGAAGACCACGGCTTCCGCGTGGTCGCTGTGGCCTTCTACCTGGGTGGGCCTGCGTGGACTTGAACCACGGACCTCTTCCTTATCAGGGAAGCGCTCTAACCGGCTGAGCTACAGGCCCTTCTCGTGCCCGGAACGACCTCAATGCCAGGCACGCCGGGCTAGGTTACCGCACAGCGGGGGTTGATGCTCAGTCGGTCTCCTTGAGCGTGACCTCAATGCCGCCGGCCAGGTGCGTGACCAGGTTGTAGATGACCGCTCCGACGGTGGCCAGGGCGGTGATCAGAACCACGTTGATGGCGCCGACCAGCATGGTGTAGCCGAGGATCCGCGAGGCCGAGAACCACTTGCCGTTGGCGTCAGACCCGGCGCTGTCCTTGCCGGACGTCACGCTGTTGACCGTGGTCTCGATCGAGTGGAAGACGCCGAGCTTGCTCAGCACGTAGTAGAGCGCGGCCACCGCCACGAAGAGGACGACCCAGCCGACCAGGGAAATCATGAAGCTGAACTTCATGACCGACCAGGGCTCGATCCGGGACAGCACAAGCTGCGCCCGGCGGGTGGACGGCTGCGCTCCCCTGGGGCCAGGCCGGGGCCCCGAGGTGGGCCGCTCCGCGGTCCGGCCGGGCGCGGAGAACCGGGCGGGCTTCTTGGCCCGGGGCCTGGTTAGCGCGGCGAACGGAGCCGTGACCCTGGCCGCGACCCCCGCGACGCCCGGCCCCGTCGAGGGCGGAGGCGGCACCTGAGCCGGGTAAGGCGGTGCCTGGCGCTGGTAGGGCGCACGGATGCCGTCGGCCGGAGGCGGGACCTCCGGGCCGGGGGAGCCATAGGCATTGCCAGGCAGCGGCATGTCCGGCCGGGCTGGCCCCTGCGGTCGCGGGGGATCGGCGTCGCCCGCCACATCGCCCGCTGGGGCCCGCTGCTCCGTTCCGGGGCCACCGGAAGTGCCCTCGGCCGATCCGTCCGTGAGCCACATCCCGGGCTCCACGCGCTGATCCACCCCGTCCTCCTCCGGAACGTCGCCTGCCTTGAGGCTATCCCCAGATGACAAGTCCCGATCCTGTTCGGCCAGACCGTCATGAACCAGACCGTCATCCGCGGCAACATCTATATGACGTTGCAACGAATCGTCCCGTTGCGTCGTTCGGTCATCAGAACCTAGCCGCGGTTCGTCATCCCCGAAACGATCCGTAACCACTAATCACATCCCTGGGCACCCTACACGTCACCTTGGTCGGCCGTACTGGGTCCGTCATCACCCCCGGCCGACTCGGCTCCGGTGGTCTCCGCGACGGCGGGACCAGCACCGATACCGTTGTCACCGTCACCATTGCCCTCATCATCACCGACTATGCCGCCGTTGGCCGCGTCAAGTGACTCTTCGTTACGGGCGATGGCGACCAGGCTCTGCCCGGAGGCCAGATTGACCAGCCGAACCCCCATGGTCTGCCGGCCGGACAGCTTGATCTCGGCGGCGGCGGTCCGGATCACCCCGCCGGCCGAGGTGATCGCGAAGACCTCGTCCTCCGGCCGGACCATGAGCGCGCCGATCAGCTCGCCCCGGGCCTCGACGATCCTCGCGGTCAGCACGCCCTGGCCGCCCCGGCCCTGCACCGGGTACTGGTCAGCCGGGGTCCGCTTGGCGTACCCGCCGCCGGTGGCGACGAGCACGTCGGCGCCGTCGCGTACCACGTACATGCCGAGCAGCCGGTCACCCGGGCCGAACCGCATCCCGATCACGCCGGAGGTGGCCCGCCCCATCGGGCGCAGCGCCTCGTCGGTGGCGTGGAACCTGATCGCCTGGGCGTCCTTGCTGACCAGCAGCAGGTCCTCGTCGGCCGACATGAGCCGGGCCGCGATGACCTCGTCGTCCTCGCGCAGGTTGATCGCGATGATGCCGCCGGACCGCGGCGAGTCGAAGTCGGTCAGGTGCGACTTCTTGACCAGCCCGGACGACGTGGCCAGCACCAGGTACGGGGCGACCGTGTAGTCGGGCAGCGCCAGCACCTCGGCGATCCGCTCGTCGGGCTGGAACGCGAGCAGGTTGGCCACGTGCTGGCCGCGGGCGTCGCGCGCCGCCTCGGGCAGCTCGTAGGCCTTCGCCCGGTAGACCCGGCCCTTGTTGGTGAAGAACAGGATCCAGTTGTGCGTGGTGGTCACGAAGAAGTGCTCGACGATGTCGTCGGTCCGAAGCTGAGCGCCGCGGACGCCCTTGCCGCCACGGCGCTGCGCCCGGTACTGGTCGGTCTTCGTGCGCTTGGCGTACCCGCCGCCGGTGATCGTGACGACCACGTCCTCCTCGGCGATCAGGTCGGCCTCGGAAACCTCGCCGTCCCACGCGATGATCTCCGTGCGCCGGGCGTCGCCGTACTTCGCGACGATCTCGGCCAGTTCGCTGCCGACGATCTCCCGCTGCCGCTCGGGCGAGGCCAGGATCGACTCGTAGTCGGCGATCTGCGCCATCAGCTCGTCGTACTCGTCCACGAGCTGCTGCCGCTCCAGGGCGGCGAGCTTGCGCAGCTGCATGTCCAGGATCGCGCGGGCCTGGATCTCGTCGATCTCGAGGAGGTCCATCAGGCCCTGCTGCGCGGCCGCGGCCGACGCGCTGGCCCGGATCAGCGCGATGACCTCGTCGATCCGGTCGATCGCCTTGAGCAGCGCGCGCAGGATGTGAGCCCGCTCCTCGGCCTTGCGCAGCAGGTAGCGGGTGCGCCGGACGATGACCTCGATCTGGTGGGTCACCCAGTGCCGGATGAGCTGGTCCAGCCGCAGCGTGCGGGGCACACCGTCGACCAGCGCCAGCATGTTCGCGCCGAACGTGTCCTGAAGCTGGGTGTGCTTGTACAGGTTGTTCAGCACCACCTTGGCGACCGCGTCCCGCTTCAGCACGATCACCAGCCGCTGGCCGGCCCGGTCGCTGGTCTCGTCGCGCACGTCGGCGATGCCGCTCACCCGGCCGTCCCGGGCCAGCTCGGCGATCTTCGCCGCCAGGTTGTCCGGGTTGACCTGGTAGGGCAGCTCGGTGACCACCAGGCAGGCGCGGCCCTTACGGTCCTCCTCGATCTCCACGACCGCGCGCATGGTGATCGAGCCGCGGCCGGTGCGGTAGGCCTCCTGGATGCCGCGGCGGCCGACGATCATGGCGCCCTTGCTGCCGTCGGGGCCGCCGGGGAAGTCCGGGCCCTTGATCCGCTCGATCAGCGCGTCGAGCAGCTCCTCGTCAGTGGCCTCGAAGTTCTCCAGGTACCACTGGACGCCGGCCGCCACCTCGCGCAGGTTGTGCGGCGGGATCTTGGTCGCCATGCCGACCGCGATCCCTTCCGAGCCGTTGACCAGCAGGTTGGGGAACCGGCTGGGCAGCACTACGGGCTCGGCGGACCGGCCGTCGTAGTTGGGCCGGAAATCGACGGTCTCCTTGTCGATGTCCCGGAGCATCTCCATGGCCAGCGGCTCGAGCCGGCATTCGGTGTACCGCATGGCCGCGGCGGGGTCGTTGCCCGGCGAGCCGAAGTTGCCCTGGCTGTCCACCAGCGGCATCCGCATGGCCCACGGCTGGGCCAGCCGGACCAGCGCGTCGTAGATCGCGCTGTCGCCGTGCGGGTGATAGGTCCCCATCACGTCGCCGACCACCCGGGCGCACTTGGAGAAGCCGCGCTCGGGGCGGAACCCGCCGTCGTACATCGCGTACAGGATGCGGACGTGCACCGGCTTGAGGCCATCGCGCACGTCGGGCAGGGCCCGGCCCACGATCACCGACATCGCGTAGTCGATGTAGCTGCGCTGCATCTCGACCTGGATGTCGACCGGCTCGGTGCGGTCGGAACCGCCCGGCGGGGCGGGGACGTTAATGTCGGTCACTGTCGCATCTCACTTCCGTGATCACGGAGCATCGGACATGCTGAGCGGCCGGATCCTCCGCGATCACGGAACCCGGCGTGCTTGCTGCCTCAGATGTCGAGGAACCTGACGTCCTTGGCGTTGCGCTGGATGAACGAGCGGCGTGCCTCCACGTCCTCGCCCATCAGCACGGTGAACAGCTCGTCGGCCTGGGCCGCGTCGTCGACCGTGATGAGCCGCAGCACCCGGCGGGCCGGATCCATCGTGGTCTCCCACAGCTCGCGGGCGTTCATCTCGCCGAGGCCCTTGAACCGCTGCACGGCGTCGCGCGGCCGCGGGTCCCGGCGGCCCTCGGCCATGCCTGCTTCGATCACCGCGTCACGTTCCCGGTCGGAATAGGCGTAGCCGGGCGTGACCCCCTTGCCATCCCACTTGATCTTGTAGAGCGGCGGCTGGGCCAGGAAGACGTGGCCCGCCTCGATCAGCGGCTTCATGAACCGGAAGAGCAGCGTGAGCAGCAGGGTCGTGATGTGCTGGCCGTCGACGTCGGCGTCCGCCATCAGGATGATCTTGTTGTACCGCAGCTTGGCGATGTCGAACTCGTCGTGGATCCCGGTGCCGAGCGCCGTGATCATCGCCTGGACCTCGGTGTTCTTCAGGACCCGGTCGATCCGCGCCTTCTCGACGTTCAGGATCTTGCCGCGGATCGGCAGGATCGCCTGGAACAGGGGATCCCGCCCGCCCTTGGCCGAGCCGCCGGCCGAGTCGCCCTCCACCACGTAGATCTCGCAGATCTCCGGATCCCCCGACTGGCAGTCGGCCAGCTTGCCGGGCAGCCCGGAGCCGCCCATCAGGTTCTTACGGGTGAGGTCACGCGCCTGGCGGGCGGCGATCCGGGCCCGGGCCGCCTGGGTGGCCTTGATCACGATGGCCTTGGCCTCGCCCGGGTTGCGGTCGAACCAGTCGCGCAGATGGTCGTTGCAGATGCGCTGGACGAACGACTTGGCCTCGGTGTTGCCGAGCTTGGTCTTGGTCTGCCCCTCGAACTGCGGCTCGGACAGCTTGACGTGGATGATCGCGGTGAGGCCCTCGCGGACGTCGTCGCCGGTCAGCGGCTCGTCCTTCTCCCGGACGAGCTTCTGCTCCTTGGCGTAGCGGTTCACGATCCCGGTCAGCGCGGCGCGGAACCCTTCCTCGTGGGTGCCGCCCTCCGCGGTGTTGATCGTGTTGGCGAACGTGTGCACCGACTCGGCGAACGAGGTGGTCCACTGCATCGCGATCTCGGCGGAGATCCCCGGCTCCTCGTCACCGAACTCGATGACCGATTCGTGCACGGGATCCTTGGAAGCGTTCAAATATCTTACGAAGTCGGCGATGCCGCCCTCGTAGCAGTAGTTGACGACGCGCGGTTCGCCGTTGATGTGGTCGGGCCGCTCGTCGGTGAGGGTGATCGAGAGGCTGCGGTTGAGGAACGCCATCTCCTGGAGCCGCCGGGACAGCGTCTCGAACGACCAGACCGTGCTCTCGAAGATGTCCGCGTCCGGCCAGAAGTCGATCGTGGTGCCGGTGGCGTCGGTCGCTTCGCCCCGCTCCACCGGGCCGAGCGGCTCGCTGCGGGCGTACGACTGACGCCAGGCGTAACCGTCCCGGCGGATCTCGACGTCAAGCCGGACCGAGAGCGCGTTGACGACCGAGACGCCCACGCCGTGTAGGCCGCCGGACACCGCGTACGACTGGGCGTCGAATTTGCCCCCGGAGTGGAGCGTGGTCAGCACGACCTCGACGGCCGGGCGGTTCTCCACCGGGTGGTTGTCCACCGGGATACCGCGGCCGTTGTCGTCCACCCGCACACCGCCGTCGGCCAGCAGCGTGACCTCGATGCGGTCGGCGAAACCGGCCAGCGCCTCGTCCACCGCGTTGTCCACAACCTCTTGGACCAGGTGGTGCAGGCCACGCTCGCCGGTCGAGCCGATGTACATGCCGGGGCGCTTACGGACCGCCTCCAGCCCTTCAAGGACCTTGATCGAGCGCGCGTCATACGACAAAACGGAATACCCTCCTGAACTCAAGGCAACAGCGGGCATAGCCTCGCGGAGGAACACCCCCCGTGCCTCCTCCTGCCGCCAGTACCATTTTACCTGGGAGTACCGTCAGACGGTGCCATAGAGCGCCAGCCGGGGAAGAGTGCCCGCACCAGTAGGGCCGTACGTGGAGACCCCTCCGGCGCGTTGGGCCTAGCCGTAGGTGTCGCGGGGGCCCCGGGAACCCCGGACACGCCACTCGCCAGGCCTGCGGGCCGGGCCCGCGGGACCGCGGACCTTCACCCGCTGGACCGCGCCGTCGCCTAGCTCGGTGTTCAGGCGGCGCACGAGCTGCGCGGCCAGCAGCCGGACCTGGGTGGCCCAGGCCGTGGAGTCGGCCGTCACGATCAGCTCGCCGTCGGCCAGGGCCTCCGGCCGGGTGTGCGCGGCCAGGTCGGGGCCGACGATCTCGGCCCAGCGGCCGAAGACCGAGCCAACGGCGGTCGACTCCCGCCAGCCGCGCGCGTTCACCAGCCCGTCGATGGCGGCGTTCAGCTGCTCCGGGTCGTCGCGGCGCATCCGGCGGTCCGCCCGGGCCGGGACGGGCCCGCCCGCCGGCGGCGTTCGCTGCGCCCGGAGCGGGTCGGCGTAGGCCGGGCGGTCCCCGCGGGCCAGCGCGTCGGCCTTGGCCTGGGCCAGGGCCTCGCGGGCCAGCCGGAGCCGGGGCGTGGTCCCGTCCGTGCTATCCGGCCCTGTGCTGCCTGGCCCTGTGCTGTCCGGCCCCGTGCTGTCCGGTGCGGGGCTGTCCGGTGCGGGGCTGTCCGGCGACGGGCGGTCGTTTCCGGGGAGGTGACGGTCAGGCACGCCAGACCGCCCCGTCCGAAACCTCGAACCGCTGGCCGTCCAGCTCCGCGGGCACGTCGGCGGGCACGGCCGCGGTGACCAGGACCTGCTCGGCGCCGCCGACCAGCCCGGCCAGCCGCTCGCGCCGTCCGGTGTCGAGCTCGGCGAAGACGTCGTCCAGGATCAGCACCGGGTCCTCGCCGCCAGAACGCAGCAGATCGTAGGCGGCCAGCCGGAGCGCGAGGGCCAGGGACCACGACTCACCGTGGCTCGCGTAGCCGCGCGCGGGCAACTCGCCGACGCGCAGCTCCAGCTCGTCGCGGTGCGGGCCGACCAGGCAGACGCCGCGCTCGAGCTCAGCCCCGCGAACCCGGGCCAGCGCCTGGCGCAGTCCGTCGGCCAGGGCCTCACGGTCGGCGGGTGGCTCGGCGTCTTCGGCGCGGGCGTTCGAGGCCTGCCGGTAGGTGATCCCGGCGCTCAGGTCCTCGCCCGACACGGCGGCGTACGCCTTGGTCACCAGCGGCCGCAGCGCCGCGGTGAGCTCCAGCCGGCCCGCGGTCAGCTCGGCGCCCCTGGTCACCAGCTGATCGTCCCAGACCTCGAGGGCGCCGGGCGCCTGACCGCGGGCCGCCATGGGCCGGGCCGACTTCAGCAGCGCCGTCCGCTGCCGCAGCACCCGTTCGTAGTCGGCCCGGATCCCGGCGAACCGCGGCCGCGTGGCGACCAGCAGGTCGTCCAGGTAGCGCCGCCGCTGATCCGGGTCGCTCTTGACCACGGCCAGGTCCTCGGGGGCGAACAGGACGCACCGGAGCGTGCCCAGCGCCTCCCGCGGCCGCGGGAGCGGTACCCGGTTCAGCCGGACCCGGTTGGCCTTGCCCGGGTTGATCTCGATCTCGACCAGGCTGTCGCGCTCGGCGGAGGTCACCGCGGCCCGCAGGATCGCGCGCGGCGCCCCGTGCCGGATGAGGGGGGCGTCGGTCGCGACCCGGTGGCTGCCGAACGTCGCCACGTAGGCCGCCGCCTCGACCAGGTTGGTCTTACCCTGCCCGTTCGCGCCGGTGAACGTCGACACCCCCGGGGCCAGCGCCAGGTCAGCCGCCGCATAGCTGCGGAAGTCGGTCAGCGCCAGCCTGCTCAGGTGCACGCCTGCGAGATTAGTGCAGCACCGCAGCGCCGCACCGGCCCGAACCTGAGGCCAGCACCGCTAGCCGCCGAGGCGGATGGGCATGAGGAGGTAGCGGTAGTCGGGCTGGCCGTCCGGCGCGGGCTTGCCGGTGATGAGCGCGGGCTTGCCCGCCTCGGTGAACGACATCCGGACCGTGTCGGAGTCGATCGCCGACAGGCCGTCCAGCAAGTACTGCGGGTTGAACGCGATCGACAGTGGCTCGTCGCCGTCGTAGCCCGCTTCGAGCACCTCGACCGCCTGCGCTTCCTCACCGGTGCCGGCCTCGAGCACGAGCTGGCCGGGCGTGAACGCCAGCCGCACCGCGGTGTTGCGCTCGGCCACCAGCGCGACCCGCTTGACCCCCTCGGCCAGCAGCCCGGTGGACAGCTCGGCCGTGCTGTTCACGTGGTTGGGCAGCAGCGCCTGGTACCGCGGGAACTCGCCGCCGAGCAGCCGGGTCGTCGTGCGCCGCCCGCCGCCCTCGAACCCGATCATCCCGTCGCCGCCGGCGCCGCCGTCCGGCCCGGCCTCGCCGGGCAGGGCCAGGGCGATCGACACCTCGGCGCCGGAGGTGAGCGAGCGGGCGGTTTCGGCCAGGGCGCGGGCCGGGACCAGCACGGCGGCGGACAGATCCGGCCGGGCCGGGGTCCATCGCAGTTCCCGCACGGCCAGCCGGTACCGGTCGGTCGAGATGAGCGTCAGGATCTCGCCCTCGATCTCGATCCGGACGCCGGTCAGCGCGGGGAGCGTGTCGTCGCGCCCGGCCGCGGTGGCCGACTGACTGACCGCGGACGCGAACGCATCGCTGCCTACCGACCCGGCTGCCTCCGGCATATCGGGCAGGGCCGGGTACTCGTCCTCGGGCATGGTCAGGAGCGTGAACGTGGCGCTGCCGCAGGACAGGACGGCCTTGCCGCCCTCGGACGTGATCTCTACCGGCCGGGCGGGCAGGCTGCGGCTGATCTCGGCGAGCAGCCGCCCGGAGACCAGCACGCTGCCTTCTTCCTCGGTGGTCACCGGCACGGTGGCCTGAGCGGACACGTCGTAGTCGAAGCTGGACAACGTGAGCTCGTCGCCAGCGTGCAGCCGCATCCCGGCTAGCACGGGAACCGTGGGACGGGCCGGGAGCGCGCGGGCCGTCCACGCCACGGCATCGGCCAGAACGTCGCGGTCCACCTGGATCTTCACAGGAAGCTGCCTCCTGTTTCTTCGGTTAACCCGCTGAGCGAGTCGAGCGGGCGGGTCTCACATTAGACGCAGCCAGCCGGGGCGACACAACACAACCCGGGCGGGGAAGACCTCGCGAGGGTCGCGCACCCCGGTCGGCCTACTTGGGTCTTGTTTTAGCTAAACAAAGAGAAGTAGTCGTCATAGGGTCGGTGGATTCTGGGGACATCTGGCGCTGCTGCAGGTCACCGGGGCTGTCGGCATCCACAACGGCTGTGACCCGGCGAGACGAGGCGTCGGCCGGAGTGTGGAAACCTGAACGCCGGAATCCGGACGGGACCCGGTTACCCCCCGGTCGAGAGAAGTTTTCCTCCGGATGTCCCAGCTCTGTCCACACATTTATCCACAGCCTGTGTGCGCCGATTGTGCCTTGAGGCGCCGGTATGCGAGTCTTCACCGGAGGTTCACCCGGATAGCGCCTGCTGCTTGATCCGGTTGGTTAGCTCGGTCACCTGGTTGAAGATCGACCGGCGCTCGGCCATCAGCGAGCGGATCTTCTTGTCCGCATGCATGACGGTCGTGTGGTCGCGGCCGCCGAACTGCTGCCCGATCTTGGGCAGCGACAGGTCGGTCAGCTCCCGGCACAGGTACATGGCGATCTGCCGCGCGGTGACCAGGACCCGGGACCGGGAGGTGCCGCACAGGTCGTCGATGGACAGCCCGAAGTAGGAGGCGGTCTGACCCATGATCGTCGAAGCGGTGATCTCCGGTCCCTGAGCCTCGGGAATCAGATCTTTGAGAACGAATTCGGCGAGCTGCAGGTCTACGGACTGCCGGTTCAGGCTGGCGAATGCCGTCACCCGGATGAGGGCGCCCTCGAGCTCGCGGATGTTCGTGGAGATCCGGCTCGCGATGTACTCGAGCGCGTCGGGCGGCGCGTTCAGCCGGTCCTGGATGGCCTTCTTGCGCAGGATCGCGATCCGGGTCTCGAGCTCGGGCGGCTGGACGTCGGTTAGCAGGCCCCACTCGAACCGGCTCCGCAGCCGGTCTTCGAGGGTCACCAGCCGCTTCGGGGCCCGGTCGCTGGAGATCACGATCTGCTTGCTGGCGTTATGCAGCGTGTTGAAGGTGTGGAAGAACTCCTCCTGGGTTCCTTCCTTGTTCTCCAGGAACTGGATGTCGTCGACCAGCAGCACGTCCACGTCGCGGTAGCGGCGCCGGAAGCCGTCCTGCTTGCCGTCCCTGATCATGTTGATGAAGTCGTTGGTGAACTCTTCCGAGCTGACGTACCGGACCTTGACGCCCTGATAGAGGCTCTGCGCGTAGTGCCCGATGGCGTGCAGCAGATGAGTCTTGCCCAGCCCGGAGTCGCCGTAGATGAACAGCGGGTTGTAAGTCTTGGCCGGAGCCTCGGCGACGGCCACCGCGGCCGCGTGGGCGAACCGGTTGCTCGACCCGATCACGAAGGTCTCGAACGTGTACTTGGGATTCAGCCGGGCCTGGGCCGGGCGGGGCGCGCCGGGCGGGGCGCTGGAGGAGAACCCGGCCGGGCCGGGCCGCCCGCCGGAGAGATCCGGGCTTTCGTGCCGGGCGGCGGGGATGTGGCCGGCCGGGCCGAGCCGGCCGTCTCCCCGGCCCATGCCGAGGAGATCGCCGGGATGAGCCGGGCGGGCGTCAGCGCCGAACGGGTCGGCTCCGGGGGCGCCGTCGTCGGTGATCCGTTGCAGCGGACCCGTCGTGGCGTCGGCGACCGAGTCCGCGTCCGGCTCGTCGCGCATGCCCGCCAGGCCGTGGTGGTCGGCCGGATGATGGCCGACCTCCGGCGACTCGGCGGTCGGGTCGACGGTGACCGCCAGCTGGATATCGCGGCCGAGTTCCCGGGACAGCGCGTGCGTGATCAGCGCGCGCAGCCTGGTCTCGAGCTGGTTCTTGACGAACTCATTCGGCGTGGCGATCAGCGCCGTGTTCTCCACCAGGCCCAGCGGCCGGGTGAGCTGCAACCAGGTCCGGTGCGCAGGCTCGATCTGCATTCCGGCCAGCTCGTCCAGGGATCGGGCCCAGACTTCCGCGAGGTCTGCTTCGCTCATCGGCCGTTCACCTCGCGCCCCCACATTTGATCAACAGGTTTGTCCACAGGTTGTGCACGTTGCACGCCGGTGCAGCAGCCGCCCCATTCATCGCCGGAACGAAAGCCTCGGCGATCGCCTGATCCCGGATCCCCACGGCCCGGATCGCTTGTCCACAGCCTAGGCGCCGGGTTCGACGCTCGTTTGGCAAACGGCAAGTGTTGCGGAGGGTACCGGGAGGATCCGGCTGGGTGGTCTGTACCGGTTGACCTCGGCTGGTTACAGCCGGTGGCGGTGTCGGGGGGATCGGGGTAGCCTGCGCGGGCGGCCGGCGCCCGCCGGCCGGGAGGGTTTGACCAGCGGCGCCGGCGGCCGGGCGGCCGTCAGCCGGGCCGGTTTGACCAGCGGCGGCGGGCCGCATACCTTTTCTCTTGGCCTGGGCACCGGCCGGGCTTCATTTGCTGTGTCCGCAGTCGGCGCGCCGCCCAAGGCGCCCGCGCTGTCCTGCCCCGTGTACCTGGAGTCCCAGTGAGCAAACGTACGTTCCAGCCGAACAACCGCCATCGCGCGAAGACGCACGGGTTCCGGCTGCGCATGCGGACCCGCGCGGGGCGCGCGATCCTGTCCGCCCGGCGCCGTAAGGGGCGCGCGCGGGTCAGTGTCTGACCAGCGCCGCCCGGGCGCCGGCGGGGACCTGCCGGCGCACCAGCCTGGCTCCCGCGTGCCCGCGGGACGGCATAAGGCCCGATGGCTCGCGTGGTGACCGCCGATGCTTCCGGCGGCGTCGCGCATGCGGCGGCGCAGCGAGTTCAACCTGACCGTGCGGAGCGGCCGCCGGGTTGGCAGGCCACTGCTGTCGGGACATCTCCTGCGCCGGACGGGCCACGATGAGCCTGCCCGCGTCGGCTTCGTCGTGAGCCGGGCCGTGGGAGGGGCTGTGGTGCGGAACAAGGTCCGCCGGCGCCTGCGACATCTGGCCCGCGGGTATCTAGGGTCGCTTCCTGAAGGTAGCCTGTTGGTGGTGCGTGCCAATCCCCGGGCCGCTACCGCACGCCAGGCGGATCTCGCCGCCGAACTCGACCTGGTAATCCGCGCTTTGCTTCGGCGGCAGGGTGGGGCGCAGCATCCGTGACCAGTACAGCACAGCCAGAGGCGAGGCAGCGGCCATCGGCCGCCGCCCGCGTGCTCGTGCTGCTCCTGCACGGATACCGCCGTTTTGTCAGCCCGCTGCTCGGGCAGCGGTGCCGGTTCTACCCGTCCTGCAGCGCCTACGCGCTGGAGGCGGTCCAGTCGCATGGCGCACTGCGCGGCTCCTGGCTGGCGGCGCGCAGGCTGAGCCGTTGCCACCCGTTCCACGCGGGTGGACTGGATCCGGTGCCGGCACCCAAGCCGAAGGCCGGGGCGGCGCCCGGGACCGCGGGGCAGCACCACCCGATCAGAACTCAAGGGAGCTAGCCGGTGGGGATCCTTAACCCGATCTACGAGGCCGTCGCCTGGGTGCTCAAGCAGATCTACGGTGGCCTGAGCCCTGTGTTCGGCGACAGCAGCGGGTGGACCTGGGCGCTCTCGATCGTGATCCTCGTGGTCTTGATGCGGCTGATCATGGTGCCGCTGTTCATCAAGCAGATGCACACCACGCGCGCGATGAGCGCGCTCGCGCCGCAGATGCAGGCCCTGCGGAAGAAGTACAAGAACGACAAGCAGACCCTGCAGCAGGAGACGATGAAGCTCTACCAGCAGGCGGGGGTCAACCCGCTGATGGGGTGCTTGCCGGTCGTCCTCCAGCTCCCGATGTTCTTCGCGCTGTTCAGCGTGCTGCGAGCGATCGCCGAATGGAAACCGGGCCAGGCCCCCAAGTACGGGCTGACGCATCAGATGGTGCAGAGCGCCCAGCAGGCCAAGATCCTCGGCGTGTCGATCGCGGACAAGTTCCTGTTCACCGACGGCGTGAACGTCCCGCTGCACGCGAAGCTCGTCATCCTGGCGACGGTCCTGGTCAGCATGATCACGACCTTCATGACCGTCCGGCAGAGCATGAAGCGCGGCATGATGCCCGCGGCGACCCCGGATAACCCGATGGGCCAGTCGCAGAAGTACATGATGTACATCATGCCGGTGTTCGCCCTGTCCGGCTTGTACTGGCAGTTCGGGCTGGTCCTGTACTGGGTGACCACGAACCTGTGGACGCTGGGGCAGCAGTGGGTGCTCTTCCGAAGGTTCCCGCAGCCGGCCACGGCCGGGGCCACCGCGGACGGCGGTGCGGCGTCGCCGGCACCGGCCGCGCCCGCCCGCGCGCTGACCGGTCTGCGCAAGCGCGCGCTGACCGGCTCGGCCGACTCCGGCTCGGCGGCGAGCCCGCGGGATCGGGCCGGGTCGAACGGGGCCAGCCAGCGGACGCCTGGTGGCGGACAGCCGCGGAACGCCAGCCGCCGGACGTCCGGCTCCTCGGCTGGATCATCAGCCGGCAAGCCCAGCGCGCCGGGCAGCACGCCGTCGCCGAACGGCGGCGGGATGCTGCGCAGGCTGACCAAGAACCGTGCCGAACCCGAGCCCGCGCCGCCCGAGCCCGAGGTTAAGCTCGTCAGGCAGCAGCGGCAGCGGCAGTCCCGCAGCAAGCGGTCTGGCAACAAGCGTTGAGGCGATCCCACGGCCTGGCGTGGCCGTGGTCGGCACAGTTGGTCAACCCCGAACGTAGGAGGCCCGGGTCGTGAGCCAAGGGGAGAGTGCGGTCACTGAGCCGCAGGTGTCCATGGCGGACGGGACCGGAGCCGGGTTCGCGTCAGAGGAGGCAGTCGCAGTGGAGGCTGATGCGGGCCCCGGGTTCGGTGGTGCCCCCGTGGCTGGTGGTGGCCCTATGGGAGGTAACGGCACTGCTGGCGATGACATGGCAGCCGCAGACGAGCTTGAGGCTGACGACGAACTCGAGGCCGACGAGGACTCGGATGAGGGCGCGGAGGAGTCCGCCGCCCCGGATCTCGCTGACCTGGAACTCGAAGGCGAGATCGCTGCCGACTACATCGAGGGCCTGCTCGACGTCGCCGACCTGGACGGCGACATCGATATGGACGTCGAGGGGGACCGGGCCCTGGTCTCCGTGGTCGGCGCGACCCTGGACGAGCTGGTCGGGCCGAAGGGAGAGGTCCTCGAGGCGCTGCAGGAGCTGACCCGGCTCGCCGTGCACCGGCAGACCGGCAGCCGTACGAGAATCATGATCGACGTCGGCGGCTACCGGATGCGGCGGCGCACCGAGCTGACCGAGACCGGCCGGGACGCGGCCGATGAGGTCAAGCGGACGGGCGAGCCGAAGAAGCTCTGGCCGATGAACCCGTTCGAGCGCAAGATCGTGCACGACGCGGTGGCGGCCGCCGGGCTGCGTAGCGAGTCCGAGGGCGAGGAGCCGGACCGTCGGGTGGTCGTTCTTCCTGTCAGCTGAGTCACCGGGTCCGGATCCGGCGGCACCCGGGCTGGACCGGGCGGGCGCGGCACAGCCCCCGCCGGCACCGCCGGAAGCCCGGCAGATGTTCGGGTCGGCCCTCGGTCAGGCCGAGCGTTACGCCGAGTTGCTCGTCGGCCCGGGCGCGGAGCGGGGCCTGATCGGGCCGCGCGAGACCAGCCGCGTGTGGGACCGGCACCTGATGAACTGCGCGGCCGTCGCCGAGCTCGTGCCGCACCCCGGCTCGGTGATCGATCTCGGCTCGGGGGCCGGGCTGCCCGGAATCGTTCTCGCGCTGTTGCTGCCCGACACCGACATCGTGCTGCTCGAGCCGATGGCCCGGCGCGTGGTGTTCCTGGAGGAGTGCGTTCAGGCGCTGAGCCTGGGCAACGCGACCGTCTGCCGGGGGCGGGCCGAGGACCTGGCCGGAAAGCTGATCGCGGACGTCGTCACCGCCCGGGCCGTGGCCCCTCTGGAGCGGCTGGCCGGCCTGGCCCTGGGCCTGGTGCGCCCCGGCGGCCTGGTGCTGGCCATGAAGGGGACCGGAGCGACGGAAGAAGTCGCCCGCGCTCGCCCCGTACTCCGCCGGCTAGGTGCGCAAGACGTCGCGGTCGTGCACGCTGGGAGCGGTAGGGTCAGTCCGCCGCCGACCGTCGTCCGTTTCACGGCCGGTCCCGGTGGCAGCGATGCGAACGGCGAGGCTCGGCGGGTCGGCCCGGCCCGCCGGCTTCGGGTGGGTGCCGAGGGTTCGAGACCCCGCGGGAGCCATCGGCGCGGCAGATGAGAAAGCAACGGCACGGACGCTCGGGACGGGCAGAAGGAGAATACGGATGACGGCCGCCGCTCAGGGCCTGGGATGGCCGGGCCCGCCGGACCAGTCGGGCGCCGGGCCCACCGACGAAGTTCCACGGTCGGCCGAACCGGCCGAGCCGATCGGACGGCATGCCGGGTCTGCGGCCGCACCTACCGGGCAGCCATTCCCGCCCGGCGAGCCGGGCGAGCCCCTGGCCCCGACGGGACCGGACGGCCTCGGGTGGCCCACCGCCGCGATCCCGGCCGAGTCAAGCCCGGAAGCAGCCGGTCTGACGGCACCCGGCACCGCGCGATCCTGGCCCGCGGTGACCGGTCCCGGCGAATCGGACCCGGCGGAATTCGCCCCCCCGGGATACGCCCCCAGGGGATCCGCCCCGGTGAGTTCCGATTCCGGTGCGGCCGCCCCGGCGGGTTCCGGTGCGGCCACGCCCGGCCCGGCGGGGCCCGGCCGCGTAGCCACGGACCCAGCGGCCCGGGGCCTGGCGGCGCCGAGTTCCGCGGCGCCGAACCCGGCCGTGGCGGGTGCCGCGGGTTCCGGTGCGGCCCGACCGGGCGGCATACCGGGGCGCGCGGCGGCGCCGGGTAGCGTCGGCGGGATGGTTTCACGGGAAACAGCGTCCGATCGGATGGAAGACTGGACCGCGGGCGGCCAGGAGGATGAGATGGACGCGGCGACGAGCGGCACCGGCCTCGGATGGTCGGCCGAGCCGCCGACCGGCAGGGTGACCGCGCGCCCGGCCCAGGAGGTGGCGGACTATGGCGCCGTTGACCCAGGCCGTGGCACACGCGAGAGCAACGTCGCAATGCCGGCCGTCGTGGCCGAGCCAACGAACGATACGCCGATCGCGCGGGCCGCGCGTGCGGCCCTGGCCGCCCGGGCGGGCACCCCGGCCTGGCCGCGCCCGAAGGCGTGCCGGATCATCACGATCGCCAACCAGAAGGGCGGCGTGGGCAAGACGACGACTGCGGTCAACCTGGCCGCGAGCCTGTCATTGCATGGTGCCCGGGTGCTTGTCATCGACCTCGACCCGCAGGGCAATGCGTCGACGGCGCTGGACGTCGACCACCACTCGGGCACGGTGTCCATCTACAACGTTCTCGTCGACGGCCAGCCGCTCGCGGGCGTCGTTCGCCCGGCGGCCGCCATCCCCCAGCTTTACTGTGCGCCGGCGACCATCGACCTCGCGGGAGCCGAGATCGAGTTGGTCCCGCTGGTGGCCCGGGAATCGCGTCTGGTCCGCGCGCTGGCCGGGTTTGACGCCTCCGGCTTGGACTACATCTTCATTGACTGCCCGCCGTCGCTGGGCCTGCTCACGGTCAACGCGCTCGTGGCCGCGCCGGAGGTTCTGATCCCGATCCAGTGCGAGTATTACGCGCTCGAAGGACTGGAACAGTTGCTGCGCACGGTGGACCTGGTGAAGAGCCATCTGAATCCGGGGCTGGCGGTCTCCACCATCCTGCTGACGATGTACGACGCGCGCACCCGGCTAGCGTCACAAGTAGCGGACGAGGTGCGGGAGCACTTCGGGGAGATCGTGCTGACCTCGATCATCCCGCGCAGCGTCCGGGTGTCCGAGGCACCGAGCTACGGCCAGTCGGTGATGACCTACGATCCCGGGTCCTCCGGGGCGCAGGCCTATCTGGAAGCAGCCAGGGAGATGGCCCACCGCAACGCCTCGCGGGCCTGACCGCTCGCTCCCCGGGGTCCCACAGTTCGCCAGCCGCGTCCCTTGTGCGCCTGCTGAAACCTCTGGTTCCGACGGGGCTGGTGGTGGGCGCGGCGAGCGGGGACGGGCGCATGAGTGCACCGATGGGCTCGCTATGGCGAGCCCTCTGGTACGTCCATTCGGGGATGGGCGCGATGCGGCGATGACTGGTCCTCCGTGCGGCGTGCGGGCACGCCCGCGATGAGAGCCGCCCGCGAAATAGCCGCTCGGCGGCGTGATCGACAGCGATCTCGGTCAATGTCACCCCGCGCCGGCCGCAAGCGGGATCTCGGTCTCGCCGCTCGGGTGCGGCTCCAGCCGCGACGGCGGGTGCAGCCGTGGCGCCGGCAACGGTGGGGGCGGCGGGTACAGCCCGGATGGCGGGTACGGCCGCGATGACGGGTTCGACCGATCCGGCGGCAATGGACGCTCGAATGCCACCGCCGGACGGCCGGGCCGGCGGCGGGCAACGGCCGCTCCGCGGATTACCACCGCCCGGCGAGCGGGTTGGCCGACTCTGTGATCTCAAAAGCCGGTTTGAATCATTTTCTCTGCCTGCTCTTTTGAATATCTCCCGGGCGCTGCTTGGCATCGTGGCTTCGTCGATGGGCTCGGTTTGGGTACGCGTACCTGGCAGGATGGCCTTTGGACTCGTGAGTTCTTGCCCTCGCGGGCTTACGAGCTTGAGGAGTCATCGACTGGGCGGGCCGGAAGCAACAGGCTCGGCGTTACGACGCCGGGTGCGAGCGGATAGCGAGGAGAGGCAATGCCTCAGCAAAAGCGCGGACTGGGCAAGGGACTGGGGGCGCTCATCCCGACCGCGTCGTCGGCCGCGGACTCAGGCCAGCCGCACACTATCCCCGGCGAGGACGAGCCCGGCGGTATCGTCGGCGCCTACTTCGACGAGATACCGGTCGGCTCGATAACCCCAAATCCGCGCCAGCCGCGCCAGGTCTTCGACTCCGAAGCGCTCGAGGAGCTGGCCGCGTCGATCGGCGCGGTGGGGCTGCTGCAGCCGGTCGTCGTCCGGAAGATCATGCCCGGGCACTACGAGATCGTCATGGGCGAGCGGCGGTGGCGCGCCTGCGAGCTGGCGGGACTTCCGCAGATCCCGGCGATCGTGCGCGAGACGTCCGACGACGACATGCTCCGGAACGCGCTAATCGAGAACCTGCACCGGGAGCAGCTGAATCCCCTCGAAGAAGCCGCCGCCTACCAGCAGTTGCTCGACGACTTCGCGGCGACCCACGAGGAACTGGCCCGCAAGATCGGCCGGTCCCGGCCGCACATCTCGAACACCATCCGGCTGCTCAGCTTGCCCGCTGGAGTTCAGAAGCGGGTCGCCGCCGGCGTGCTGACGGCCGGCCACGCCCGGGCCTTGCTCGCGGTGGACGATCTGGAGGTGCAGGAGCACCTGGCGCACCGCATCGTCGCCGAAGGGTTGTCGGTGCGGGCCGTCGAGGAGATCGTCGCCCTCGGCGCCCAGGCCGCGAAGACGCCCCGGCCGCACGAATCGCGACCGAAGCCCGTCGCTCCCGCGCTGAAGGATCTGGCCGACCGGCTCTCGGACGCGTTCGATACCCGCGTGAAAGTCGAGCTCGGCCAGCGCAAGGGGAAGATCGTGGTCGAGTTCGCGACCCTGGACGACCTGGAGCGGATCGTCAAGACGATGACTCCCGGCTGGGCCCAGTCACGCAGCGCCTGACGCACTCTTGCCCGGCGCGACACCAACCGCGCGAAAGCTGGCCCGGACCACTGAGGTGTCCGCGGCGTTAGAGCGCCGAGCGCATTGACCGGGATGACAGACGTTCCGTGCCTCTGTCGTCGGGATGGAATCGTCAGGGTGGCCACGCCAGTCCTGACGCGGAGGCGAATGGCATCGTGGGTACCAGGGGCTAGCTCGCCGAGCGGCCCGCCGACGTGTGGTCGCCGAACAGACCGCGTCTCTATCAGGGAAGCGCTTAAGCCCTTGATTCATGCGGCCCGCGCGGCCGTATTGCGGCAACGCCGACGTTTCCACGGAAACGCCGGCGTGATCACGAGGACTGGAGCCGTGCGACGGCTTTCGCGGGAGGCTTTTCCTGCCGCAGCCCGACCCTGTTGATCCGGGCTGAGGCTCGCAAGGCCGGTGTTGGCCACTGGCGCAGGCGCTGCGCTCCGCCGCGATCGCGCAGCGTGGACTCGGTTCGGCGCTGAGTTACGTGGCGACGCTGCATCCTGGTTAGCGTCGGCCGGGGTCGGGGCCGCCCCACGACCCGGAGCACGTTGTCCGGCACCTGGGCCCGGCGACCACGGCGTACCAGCCCGGCCCGGCCGACCCGGCCGTGGCCGTGGCCGACGTGGCCGGCTGGCCGAACTGCTGCCGGGCGGTCCGGTCGCCATGGCGTACCAGCCCGGCCCGGCCGACCCGGCCGTGGCCGCCGCCGACGTGGCCCGGTGGCCGAACTGCTGCCGCGATGTTTCACGTGAATCATCACCACGTCGGCTACGACCGTGAGGGCCGCGCTGGGCCTGTGATGAGCGCGGAGGGGGCCGACTCAGACGGCTAGTGTCTCGGACGCGGCGCGGATGCCAGCGACGAAAGCGTCGACGTCGTCCTCGGTGGTGTCGAAGGCGGCCATCCAGCGGACCACGTGCTCGCGTGAGTCCCAGACGCCGAACGTCCACTCGCGCTGGAGCGTCTCGATCAGCGCGGGATCCAGGGCCGCGAAGACGCCGTTGGACTCGACCGGGTGGCTCAGTCGCACGCCGGGAAGGCCGCTGACGCCGTCGGCCAGGCGACGGGCCATCGCGTTGGCGTGCTGAGCGTTCCGGAGCCAGAGCTGGTCGTCGAGCAGCGCGCCGTACTGGGCCGCGAGAAAACGCATCTTCGAGGCGAGCTGCATCTGCTGCTTGCGGTGGAATCGGGTCGCGGGCTCGAGCGCGGGGTTCATCACGACCAGCGCCTCGGCGCCCACCGCGCCGTTCTTCGTCCCGCCGAAGCTCAGGATGTCGGCGTGCGCGGCCAGGTCGGCCAGCGAGCAGCCGAGGAAGGCCGCGGCGTTGGCCAGGCGGGCCCCGTCGATATACAGCAGCAGATCGTTCGCCCGGCAGAACTCCCTGAGCCGGCCCAGCTCGTCGAGCGTGTAGCAGGTGCCCAGCTCGGTCGCCTGGGTGATGGCCACGGCCCGCGGCTGGGCCCGGTGCTCGTCACCGCGGCCCGGCAGGCGGCTCTCGACGAGTTCCGGCGTCAGCTTGCCGTGCGGCGTCGGCACCGTGAGGAGCTTCACGCCGACGATCCGCTCGGCGGCGCCGCACTCGTCCACGTTCAGGTGCGCGCCTTCCGGGCAGATGGCGGCCTCATAGGGCCGCAGCAGGAGGCTGAGGCCGAGGACGTTCGCGGCCGATCCGGTGAACACGAGGAAGACACCGACCGCGCCGAACTCCTCGGCCAGCCGCTCCGTGACTCGCTCGGTCCAGGGGTCGTCGCCGTAGGCCGTGGCGTCGCCCCGGTTGGCCTCACCGAGGGCCCGCAAGACCGCGGGATGGGCGCCTGCGTGGTTGTCGCTGCCGAAGCTCTTGCGTGCGCGTGCGAGGGAGGGTGTCGAGGTCACGCGCCGAGCCTAATCCCTGCCCAGCAAGCGGACCTGCGCAGGGACCACTAGCGAGCCCGTCCAGTGGGTACGATATGAGGGCACGGGCAGGAGCGACGGGGAACTCGGCCTAGTCCTCTGGCCGCCCGGCATCGGAGCAGCTGTCACGATCTCAGGGGTGCCAGGTGTCGCGCCGCCTCGCTAGTATCACGCTCGACAACATCGGCGACCTGCCGGTCAAGTGCCGTCGTTGCGTTTTCTGGGAACTCGAGCCGGTGGGCTACGCCCGGGCGCACGAGGAAGGCGATCCCAGGCTGGAGAAGGAGTCCTGGGTCTCCTCGGTCCTGCTGGAGTGGGGCAGCTGCGGGAAGATCATCTATGTCGACGGCGTCGCTGCGGGCTACGTGCTCTTCGCGCCGCCGCAGTACGTCCCTCGGTCGGTGGCCTTCCCGACCAGCCCGGTCAGCGCCGACGCCGTCCTGCTGATGACCGCGCACGTACTCGATGAGTTCGCGGGCGGCGGCCTGGGCCGGATGCTGGTGCAGGGCGTCGCCAAGGACATGAACCGGCGGGGGGTGAAGGCGATCGAGGCCTTCGGCGACCTGAAGTGGAACGGGCCGTCGTGCGTGGTTCCCGCCGATTACCTGCTCGCCGTGGGGTTCAAGACCGTCCGCCACCACGCCCACTACCCGCGGCTCCGGCTCGAGCTGAAGACCGCGCTGTCCTGGCGGGAGGACGTCGAGGTGGCGCTGGAGCGCCTGCTCGGGTCGATGACGCCCGAACGCGCCCTGCGCCTCGCTTAGCGATCCGGCGAGCAGCGGCTATGGATCAGACGCGCAACGTGACTTCGTAGGTCTCGAGGTGCGGCGGCGTCAGTCCGGTCGTCGCGAGGCCCTCGTCCCGGATGCCCCCGCCTGAGACCGCCTGCATCTGCTCGCGGGTCTCCCAGAGCGAGATCGTTATCACCTTGCCGGTTTCAGCGTTGGTCAGCAGGTAGAAGCCTTTGAACCCGGGTTGCTGGCTGGCGCCGGGAAGCTGTTCCCGGGCCAGGCCGATGAAAGCGTCGAGCCCCTGGGGTCCGGCCTCGGCCGTGATCACGCGCGCGAACATCCTGCTCTCCTAACGCGGGAGGTGCGGGCCACAATGAGATTCGCATACCGATATTCGGGATGTCAAATATTGGTATCGCAAGTCTTTGCCTCTACGATGAGCGCCATGCCCGATCTAGCGGAGACCCGCGAGATAGCCGGCCTGCTCGTAGCGCTCGTGGGCCAGACGGCCATGCAGATCTCGCAGTGCGCGGAGCGGTGCGGGTTGTCCGTGGTCCAGGCCTCGGCGCTGCTGCAGCTCGACGACAGCATGTCCATGCGCGAGCTGGCGACCCGCCTGGGCGGCCACGCGTCAACTGCCACCGGGATTACCGACCGTCTCGCCGCCCGCGGACTGGTTGAACGGCATGAAGACGCCGACGACCGGCGGGTCAAGCGGGTGGGCCTCACCCCGGAAGGGGCCGAGACCAGGAGTCAGCTAGTGGAATGCATGGAGTCCGCCCGCCCGCCGTTGGCGAGGCTGTCGGCGGCCGAGCGCGGGCAGCTGCACGACCTGCTGCTGGCGGCTATCGAGCCAGAGACCGACGTGCGGGAGGCCCAGCGCCAAGCGGCCCGGCTGCTCGGGTCGATCGAGCTGGACTGAGCGGCGGCTGGCGCCGGCGCCCGGAGCGCCCAGCCCAAAAAGGGGCGGGGCTGGATCAGGGG
>Ga0102924_1001516_pt1 | contig 26688 bp, 26 predicted proteins | sample PaiPotPPM11metaG_FD_80116 | JGI IMG/M metagenome (GOLD analysis project Ga0102924, IMG submission 80116) | Iron sulfur acid spring bacterial and archeal communities from Banff, Canada, to study Microbial Dark Matter (Phase II) - Paint Pots PPM... ... | reverse complement strand
GCGATGGCGAGCCCGGGCCGCTGACGATCTGGCGCGGCCTCACCCGCCTGCGGGATCTCACTGACATGTGGCGCATCCTGCACGCCGCTCCACCTGTTATGGAATCTGGGTAACGATGAGCCCTGCGCGGGAGGAGTTCGTTCGAGAAGGATCGATCGGCCCGAACCAACCCTTTCCTCGTAGGAAAGGGACAGGTTTCGCTCGCGAAACCAGGGATAGGCAAGCGGCCGCGGCGATGGCATCGCCCTGCTCGCGCCCGTAGCATGGGCATATGTCCCCGATGCGACGGCTGACCTGGGCCGGCTACTTCGATTTCGTGCTCGTCGGCGTCTACATCAGCGCGATTGGGCCAGGGCTGCCCTCGATCGCCGCGCGGGCGCATCTGCCGCTGGCGCAGGCCGGAACCGTGCTCACCGCGATCTTCGGCGGCGGACTGGTGATGTCGCCCATCGCGGGCCGGGCGATGGATCGGCTCGGCCGCCGACCGCTGCTGATCTTCGGCTGCGCCGTTCATGCCGCCGGCTGCATGCTTCTCCCGCTCGCCGGCTCCTGGTCACAGGTGCTCGCGGGCGGTGTCCTGCTCGGTATCGGCGACAGTACGTCCGTCGTCGGCTACCACGTGCTGCTCGCGGAACTCTACCCGCGAGAGAGCGGCGCGGCGTTGAACCGGCTCAACGTCTTTTTCGGAGTCGGCGCGCTGCTCGGCCCGGCGCTGGCGGCCGTCTCGCTCAGCGTCGCCGGCGACATTCGCTACGCGCTCTGGCTCGTCGCCGCGGGCGATGTCGTCACAGCGGCCATCCTGTGCTCGGTACGGGCGCCCGGTCGCGCTTCCGTGCAGACCGAACAGGCGGCCGGCGGACTCAGCGGAGCCGCGCGGCGCCCGCTGTTCTGGTGGCTCGCGCTGCTGATCGCGCTGTACGTCGCGCTGGAAGCTGGGCTCGGCAACTGGACGTACACCTATCTGCACGGCGGCGGGGTAGGCGAAACCGCCGCCTCAATTCTGACGTCTGGGTACTGGCTCTGCCTGACGTTGGGCCGTGCGCTGAGCCCGACGGCGCTGAAGCGACTGCGCGAGCCGGCGTTACTCACCGCGGTCGCGGTCGCCGCGCTCGCTCTCTCCGTGCTGCTGTTTGCCGGCGCGGGCTGGCGCAGCGGCGGCGCCGTCTGGATTCTGCTGCTTGGCGTGGCCTTCGGTCCGGTCTGGCCGCTGGCGTTTGCCGTTGCCGCGGGCGAGTTCACGGCGGAAGCCGGGGCCGTCTCCGGGCTGCTCGCCGCCGCGGGCTCGATCGGCGGCATCGCCGGACCGTGGCTGCAAGGGCTGTTGTTGGTGCAGCACGGCGCCTATGCCGGGATGGCGTTCGTCTTTGCGGCCAGCGCGGGCATGGCGTGCTGCGCCATCATGGCGGTGCGCGGCGCGACGATCGCCCGAACCACGGCTGAAGCGGCGCCGATCGCGCAGCGCGAATGGTAAACTGGCGCCGGCCGTCGGTCGCCATCAGTGCGCCGCGGCAAGGGAGCGCTCTATGACCGCCACGCACGAAGCCCGGGCCACGCAGAGCACGACTCGCCGCATCGTCACTCGCACCGAGGCGCGCGGAACGGGCGGCATGGTCACGGCCAAACACCCGGCGGTGGCCGAAGCCGGCCTGCGCGTGCTGCGCGACGGCGGCAACGCGGTCGACGCCGCGGTGGCGATGTGCTTCGCGGCCGGCGTGGCCGAGCCGATGATGAGCGGCCTCGGCGGCGGCGGCTTCATGACGGTGCGCATGGCCGACGGCCGCGAGGCGGTGATCGACTACCAGGTGCGGGCGCCGCTCGCGGCACACGCGACGATGTACGAGCTGACGCCGGACTTTCACGCCGACGCGCAAGGCTTTGTCGGCGTGAAGGACGACGCCAACTACAGCGGCCCGTGCGCCGTCGCGGTGCCTGGCCTGGTGAGCGGGCTGGCAACCGCGCGCGAACGCTTCGGCACGCGGCCGCTTGCGGCGCTGCTGGAGCCGGGCATCGTGCTGGCCGAGGACGGCGTCGCGGTCGAGTGGCCGCTGACGTTGTCGCTGGCCGTCAATCTGAAGCTGCTCCAGCGTTTCGCCGCGAGCGCCGCCATCTTCCTGAACGAGCAGCGGCCCTGGGCGCCCGGCGTCGAAGCGCCGGTCGTGTTGCGCCAGCCCGAGCTGGCGGCGACGCTGCGGCGCATCGCCGCGGAAGGCCCGGACGGCTTCTACCGCGGCCCCACGGCGCGGGCGATCGCCGCCGAGATGGAGCGGGCCGGCGGCTTCATCTCCGAGGCAGACCTCGCGCAGTATCGGGCGAAGGTGATCGAGCCGCTCGTCGGCAGCTACCGTGGCGACCGCGTCGTGGCGCTGCCCGGACCGGCGAGCGGCGCCCTGCAACTGGAAACGCTCAATATCCTCGAAGGCTGGGAGCTGGGCCGGCTGGGCTTCAACTCTGCCGAGGCGCTGCACCTCACGATCGAGGCGATGCGCCGCAGCCACGCCGACCGCCTCGAATACCTGGGCGACCCGGAGGTGCGCGATGTGCCCTGGGCGGCGCTGATCGGCAAGTCCTACGCTGCCGTGCGTCGCGCCACGATCGACGCGCGCCTGCACACGGAAGCCGCGCCCGGCGATCTGCTCGCATTCGCGGGAGCGGCGATGGCAGCGACGCCGGCCGGCAGCCACGGCCCGGAGGCGCACACCACGCACCTTTCGGCCATAGACGCGCAGGGCAACGCCGTCGCGGTTACACAGACGCTCACCTCGGCCTGGGGCTGCGGCGTTGCCGTGGCCGGCACGGGTGTGCTGCTCAATAACGCGATGACGCTGTTCGACCCGCGGCCGGGCACGGCCAACTCGATCGCGCCGCGCAAGCGGCCGGCCTCGAGCATGGCGCACGCGATCGTCGTGCGCGACGGCGAGGCGGTGCTGGTGGCCGGAGCGCCGGGCGGGCGCCGCATTCTGGATACGGTGACGCAGGTGCTGCTCGGCGTGCTGGACTATAAGCGAGGCATCCAGGACGCCGTCTCCGGGCCGTTCATCGACACCAGCGCGGCCGAGACGGGCATCGACGAGCGCGTCGACCCGGCGGTGATCGCCGATCTGGAAGCGCGTGGCCACCGCTTCGTGCTGCGCCGGCCCGACTTCCATCCCGGCTACTTCGCCCGGCCCGCCGGCATCACGCGCGACCGGCAAACCGGCGAACTGCGCGGCGGCGCCGACCCGTACGCCCACGGCGTCGCCAGCGGCTTCTGAGGCGGCGGGGCGGCCGCGCCGTCACTCCCGGCGACGGAGGCTCAGCGCAGGTGCAGCTCCGTCCGTGCCGCTTGCCACGTGCGCCCGCAGCGCGGGCAGTGGAACTCCAGCTGGTCGATGTGCCGGCCGGCGGCATCGCGTTTCCAGATGGTCCGCGCCGGGGCCACGTGCGAATCGTCCGCGGGACAGGTGGCGTAGAGCTCATGGTGGAAGCCGTGCTCATCGGGGACACTGAGCTGCCCCGTCTCCAGCGCCTCCGCGATGAGCTCCGCCTCGGGCTTCTGTGCTCGCATCATCGCGCATCCTCTCCGCTGCTCGGGCCGGTGCAGGTATCTCATCACGATGGCGAGCCTTGTCTATCCCTCGGGATAAGTATTTGTGCGCCGCAGATCAGAGACCGGGCAACATGAACCGAGGACTCGAAGCGCCAGGCGCAGCGCTCACCGGATTCGCGCCCGCCTTGAGCGCCCACCACGGTGACTTGAGATGCGCTGTTCCATTCAGGGCGGCTCTCGGCCACGGCGGCGCTGCGCTTCGCCGACGACCGCAGTGGCCTCGATCTCGACCAGCCATTCGGAATTGAGCAAGCGGCTGATCTCCAGCATCGTCGCGGCGGGACGCACATCGGCAAAGATCTCGCCGTGGGCGCGGCCGACGGCCTGCCAATCGTCTGCATTCGTCAGGAACATGCGCGTACGCACCACATCCTGCAGCGAGCCGCCCAGCTCCGCCAGCGCCCGGCCGATGATCTCGAACATCGCCTTCGCCTGCGCGTAGGCGTCGCCCGGCGCGATCGTCGAGCCGTCAGGCGCGGTCGGCGCCGTTCCCGACACCTCGATCACGTTGCCGATGCGCACGGCGCGGCTGAAGCCGATCTGCGCCTCCAGCGGCCGGCCGGTGCTGTAGTTCCTGCGCATGTTCTGTCCCCTGCTTGTCCGGCTGCACCGCGATCAGCCGCCAGGCGGTAGGAGGAACTCGTGCTCGAGCGGGTCACCATCGCGCCAGGCGGGCACGGTGCGGTGAAAATACTCGATGCCGAAGAACGCACGCCGCAGTTCCGGCGAGAGGCGATCGAACGGCAGATCCGGCGGCAGTAGCGTCGCGTGCTTGCGGCCCGACTCCAGTTTCAGCTCCTCGAAGCCGGAGACGTCGATCTCGGTGGTCGCCAGCAGCCGCGGCAGATCGCGGGCGGCCTCGCGCAGGTCGTCGCTGCCGAACTGGATACCCTGACGCCGCAACTCCTCCTCCATCTGTTCAAACAGATGCACAGGCAGCGCGGTGTAGTACAGTGCCCGCGGCCCGTCCGCTCGCACCGCCTCCTGATGGAAGGCCGCTGTGGCATGTCGATATACAGCAAGGTGATCCGGATGGCCGTAGCCGCCGCTCGGATCCCAGGTAATCATCAGGTCTGGCCGGACCGCGCGGATGTGGGCGGCGATCGCCTCGACCGCGGCGGCCGGCTCGGCGTTGCAGAGGGCGCGCGGATCGGCGTTCTCCGCCGTGCCCGCCATGCCGGAGTCGCGGAAGTCCAGAAAGCGCACGTCCTCGACGCCGAGCACCGCGCAGGCGTCGCGCAACTCGCGCTCCCGCACCTGGCCCAGTGTCTCGGGGGTCGCAAGGGCTGGATCGCTGATCTCCCCGACCTCGCCGCGCGTGGCGCAGACAACGGTGATCTGCCAGCCCTCGCGGCGCAGCCGCGCCATCGTGCCGCCGATGCCGAAGGTTTCGTCATCGGGATGGGCAATCGCAACCAATAGCCGTTGTGCTTCAGACGGCATGGCAGAGAACTCCAACGCGAGGCCGATTGTGAACGGTGCGGCGGGTCAACGCAGCCCCGTGAGCGGCTGGCCGTTGATCAGAATAGTCACGCTGTCGATCGTTTTGAACTGCGTCAGCGTCCAGGTGATCGCCATCGCCATGCGGCCTTCAGACAGGTCGCCGAAGAAGGCGATCGGCTGCACGATGTCTACCGTGGCGACGCCGCCGTCAAGCGCGATCGTGAACACCTTGCCGTCCGTGATCGCGCCGGTGTCGACATCGGCGAAGAAGCCCGCCGCGGCGATGTCCGGCGTCGGGCCTTTGAAGTACTGCTCAAGCGCAAACGTTGCCACATCGGCGCGGTCGGTGAACATCAGCACCGGCGCGAGGCCGAGGGGGTTGTTCGGGTCGAAGGGCGTGTTGACGTTGCCCCAGTAGACGATCAGATGCGCGGCGGTCGCCGCAGGCGCCGCCTGCGCTCGCGCCGGCGCGGAGCGGCTCAGCGGCAGCGCCGCGGCCAGGCAAAGCAACAGCGAAAAGCATACGGCTCGTCGTTTCATCGTGCGACGCATGGTATCCGGGCCGTCCGCGGATGGTCAAATGCCGGCAGGGTGAACTCGCGGTCACAGCGGCGGCGCGGGGCACCTAACCCCGCTTTCGCTGAAGCGAAAGCGGTCGTTTGAAGTCTCCGACGGTTGCGCTACGCTATGGCCCGAGACGGGAAGGGTTGGGATCGAGGACACTCAAACAGGCGAGAGCCAAACCAATCCGCGTCCCACAAGGACACCCCAGCCCCGCCGCCGTCGCACGACGAGTGGAACGCTCAGCAGTCCCTTTCCCGCCTCGGGAAGGGACAGACTTCCCGCACGGGAAGTCAGGGTTAGGTGCCCCGCGCCGGCGCGGGCGTGGCGCGGTCCCGCGTATACTCGATGCAATGAGCGAACCCACATCGCGCCCTGGTTCTTCCCGTCGCCATCGTCTCCTCTTTTTCGCCTCGGATGGGATGCGCCACGACCTGATGGCGCGCTATGCAGCCGAGGGCGAGATGCCCGTGTTCGGCCGTCTGCTCGAACGCGGCGCCAGCAGCGAGGACGGCTGTCTGCCGGCGCTGCCCACCAACACCGGCGCCGGCTGGGCGACGCTGCAGACGGGCGCCTGGTCGGGCACCAGCGGCGCCATCAACAACGTCTTCCACGCGACGGACACGCCGATCACAGAGGCCACGACCGGCTTCGACGCCCGCCTCTTGCAGGCGGAAACGCTGGCGCAGGCGGCCGAGCGGCAGGGGCTGACGGTGGCCTGCGTCGAGTGGCCGGGCACGCTGCCGGCGACCTGCGCTGGCCCGGTGATCGATTTTCGCACGTTCTATTCCGCGCGCGGCGCTCTGTTGCGGCGGGATCCGCCCGGTTACCGCCCGGAGATCGCCGCTCGGCTGGGGCTGGCGGATCTGCGCAGCGAGTTCCCGCCCGCCGCCGGTTGGCGCAACGTGCCGCAATCCACCCTGCCGCCGCGCGAAGCCACGCTCACCATCGCCAGCACGCGGCCGGAGGAGAACCGCGACCGCGTGTATTACGCCTGCGTCTATGCCGCTGGTGCGGCCTACGACCGCGTGCTGATCGCGGAGGAACGCGATGGTGCAGCGGCCATCGCCATCCTGCGGCCGGGCGAGTGGGCGCCGGTGCGCGTGCGGTTGAACGACGGGCGGCAGGCGGGCTTTCACTTCAAGCTGATTGAACTGGCGCCGGACCTTTCCCAGTGCTGGCTCGCCTTCACCACGATCTCGCGGACGCGCGCGAGCCGGCCCGATCTCGAAGATCTGCTGGCGAGCGACGCCTTCGCCGTGCCCGAGACGGCCGACCACGGTCCGATCGAGGCAGGCCTTGTCGATGCGCAAACGTATGTCGAGCAAGGCTTGATGTTCTACGCCAACGCCGAGGCCGTCTACCGGCACGTGATCGAGACGTATCGGCCGGACATCCTCTTCGCCGGGGCGCCCGTCACCGACGAGTTCTCGCATCAGTTCATGGCCAACGTCACCCCCGCCTTTCCCGGCTACGATCCGACGCTGGCGGCGCACTGCGAGACCCATCTGCGCGCGGCCTACCGCGGTGCGGACCGCCTGCTTGGCTGCCTGATCGACCTGATGCCCGCGGACACGATCGTCGCCGCCAGTTCGGATCACGGCTTCGGCGCGGCCTGGCGCTCGATCAACGCGAATTTGGTATTGGAACGGGCCGGGCTGCTCTTCGCCGACGGTGAGGGCCGGCCGCTGCCCCAGAGCCGCGCGGTGGCGTTCTGGGCCGGCGGCACCTGCAACATCTATATCAATCTCGTCGGCCGCGAGCCGGGCGGCATCGTGCCGCCGTCGCAGTATGAGGCCGAGTGTGCGCGCATCGTGGCGGCGTTCTGGGCGCTGAATGCTGCCGGCGAGCGTGTCGTGGATGCCATCTACCGCTGCGACGAGACGGCGGCGATCCCAACCTCCGGCGGGCCGGCGACGATGCGCTTTCCCAGCCGTACCGGCGATGTTGTCGTGTTCGCCGCGCCGCCGCACCAGTTCGACGCGCCGGACGCGCAGGCGCTGATCGCACCGTCGCCGCTGCTCGGCCAGCACGGCTATCTGCCGGACACGATCGACGAGCGGCTGAATGTGAATATGCGCCCGCCGCTGCTGCTGGCCGGGCCGGGCGTGCCGGCCGGACTTCGCCTGTACGGCGCCCGCGCCATCGACATCGCGCCCACGCTCGCGGCGCTGCTCGGCATTGCGCCGCCGGCGCAGGCGGACGGCCGCAACCTGCTGCAGCGTGAAGCGTAGACTTCGTCGTTTCGCCTGCTATCCCTGCGTCCAGCTCTCCTGCGCGGCGCCCTGGCGGCCGCGCGAGCGGTCGAGCGCCGCGTTGAGGTTGTAGGCGGCGGTGATCAGTGAGAGATGCGTGAGCGCCTGGGGAAAGTTGCCCAGCGACTCGCCCGACGGGCCGATCTGCTCGGCGTAGAGCCCGAGGTGGTTGGCGTACGTGAACATCTTCTCCAGCACCAGCCGCGCGTCGTCCAGCCGGCCCGCCCGCGTCAGCGCCTCCACCAGCCAGAAGGTGCAGATGCAAAACGTCCCTTCCTGCCCTTCGAGGCCGTCCTTCGCCGCGCGGCGTGGGTCGTAGCGATAGACCAGGCTGTCCGAGACGAGATCCTGCATCACCGCGTCCAGCGTGCCCAACACGCGCGGATCGGTGGGGCCGAGGAACTTGACCACGGGCATCAGCAACAGGCTGGCGTCGACCGCGGAGCTGCCGTAGCACTGGGTAAACGCCTTCAGATGCTTGTCCCAGCCGTCGTGCAGCACCTGTTCGAAGATCGCATCGCGCGTCTGCCGCCAGCGCTCCCAGTCGGAGGGCAGGCTGCGGTGTTCGGCGATCTTCATCGCCCGCTCGTAGGCCACCCAGCACATCATCTTCGAGTAGGTGAACTGCTGGCGGCCGCCGCGCACCTCCCACATGCCGTCGTCGGGTTGGCGCCAGTTGTCGCACAGCCAGTCGAGCAGACGGCGCAGATTGTGCCAGAAGTCGATCGAGATCGGCATCGCGTCGCGGTTGTAGAGGTAGACGCTGTCCATCAGCTCGCCGTAAATGTCGAGCTGCAACTGATGGTAGGCATCGTTGCCGACGCGCACCGGTTTCGAGCCCTTGTAGCCCTCCAGATGGTCGAGCGTCTCTTCTTTCAGCATGTGCCGGCCGTCGATGCCGTACATGATCTGCAGCGACCCATCGCGCTTCAACTCGGCGCAGCGCGCCCCGACCCACTCCATGAAGCGCTCGGCCTCTTCGGCGAAACCGATGCGCAGCAGGGCGTACAGCGTGAAGCTGGCGTCGCGGATCCAGGTGTAGCGGTAGTCCCAGTTGCGGCCATGACCGATCGATTCCGGCAGGCTGGTCGTCGGCGAGGCTACGAGCGCTCCGGTCGGCTCGTAGGTCATCAGCTTGAGCGCCAACGCGGAGCGGCGCACCATCTCCTGCCAGCGGCCCTGATAGGTGCAGTGTGACAACCAGTTGCGCCAGTAGCCCACTGTTTGCTGATGCAGTTGCCCGTACTCGCCGTCCGAGAGCAGCGGGCCGGCGCCCTCGTGCCCTTTGACCAGACGCTGCAAGGCGAAGCTGGCCGACTCGCCGGCCTGAAGCGTGAACTCGGCGAACACGTCGGGGCCGCGGCGGTGCAGCGGCACGGCGGTTGCCAGACCAAGCGACAGTTCGTCCGTGTGAAACGACGCGCCGCCGCCGCGGTGCAGCCGCAAGGTGTGGGGCGTACGCGCGTAGTTGAAGGCCGGCCGGCATTCGAGGCGGAAACGCACGCTGCCGCGCACCACCATCACCCGGCGCACGAGCAGATGCCGCCGCGCTACGTCCGGCGAGGGGTCTACGGGCATGAAATCGACGAGCTCGCCCACGCCGTCGGGCGAGAGAAAACGCGTGATCAGCACGTTGGTATCGGGATGATAGAGTTGCTTGCAGCGCACGCCGTCGTTCACCGGCGCGATGCGGAAATAGCCGCCCTTCTTCGCGTCGAGGATCGCGGCGAAGACGCTGGGCGAATCGAAGTGCGGAAACGGCAGCCAGTCGATCGTGCCGTCCACGCCGACGAGCGCGGCCGTGTGCATGTCGCCGATCACGCCATGCTCCTCGATCGGCAGATAGCGCATTCCCGACTCCCTCCCGGCAGACCGCTATAGTAAGGGCTGGTTCGCACCCATGCTAGCAGCGGCACGAGCCGAACGGAGCAGCGGCAGACGATGACGGGCTCGCGCGTCTTTTATGGCTGGTGGATCGTCTTCGCGTTCGTCGTGCTGAACGTGTACTGGGCCGGCACGCTGATCTACGGCCTCACGGTGTTTTTCACGCCGGTGCGTCATACCTTCGGCTGGAGCGCGGCGCTGCTGGCCTTCATCTTTTCACTGACCAACGTGCTCACCGGCGTGGTTGCGCCGTTCGTGGGCGCCTGGTTCGACCGCGCCGGCCCGCGGCGCATGCTGTTCATCGCGAGCTGGTGCAGCGGTCTGGGGCTGCTGGCGTTGAGCCGCACGAATTCGCTGGCCGGGTTTCTTGCCGCATGGGTGCTGGTCTCGATCGGCTACGGCATCTGGGCGTCGGGCACGGGGCCGGCCGCCGCCGCGCTGTGGTTCGAGCGGCGGCGCGGCCTGGCGATCGGCCTGATCCTCGGCGGCGGCTCGATCGGCGCCTTCCTCGTGCCGGTGTGGAAGCCGTTGGTCGATGCGGCCGGTTGGCGCACGGCCTTTGCGATCGCGGGCGTCGCACTCCTCGCCATCAGCCTGCCCGCCTGTGCCCTGCTGCGGCACCGGCCCGAGGACCTGGGCCTGAAACCGCTCGGCGCGGGGCAGCGCTCCGCGGGCTCCGGCCGGGACAGCGGCGGCCGCGGCGCGCGGCGACGCGCGGGCGACACACCGGCGATCGAGAACGGACTGCGCAGCGCCCTGCACAGTCGGCGCTTCTGGATCATCGCCGTCGCGGCCTGCGGCGTGCAGGCGGGCAACCAGGCGGCGCTGCTGTTGATGCTGCCACGGCTCAAGGACGCGGGCCTGGCGGATTCGCTGGCGGTTACGGCAGTGACGGCGGTGAACGTCCTCGGCGCGGGTGGGCGCCTGGGCTGCGGCTGGCTGGCCGACACGTTCGACCCCGTGCTGCTGGCGATCGTCAGCTTCACGCTGCAAGCAGTCGGGCTGCTGGCCTTCGCACTGGCGCCGGGCAGCCTGCCGCTGCTGCTGCTCTTCGTGCTCGCCTTCGGTCTGGGCGCGGGCAACATCCGCGTGCTGGCGGTGATGCTGTTCGCGCGCGAGTTCAATCCCGCCGCCCTCGGCCGCATCCAGGGGGTCTTCTTTCTCGTGCTGCAGCCGGGACTGGTGCTCGGTCCCGTAATCGCCGGCGCGCTGTACGACGGCGGTCACGGCTACGGCGCGGCTTTCGCCGGCCTGGCGGCGATTGGCCTGGCGATGTGCCTGCCGATGGCCACACTCCTGCCACGGCAGCCGGCGGGCGAGCTTGCCGCCGCGCCGCTGCGGCGCTGAGCGGCGCCGGGAGCGCTCACAGTCCCCAGCTAATCCAGCGCTCCGGCGTCAGCAGCAGCATCACCATCTTCTCGTGGCCGCCGCCGTCGACGGCGCGATGGGCGCCCTCATCGCCGCGGTAGTGCCGGTGCAGCGCCAGCCGCTGCTCGAACGAGACCGGATCGACGACGCTCACCGGCCCTTCGGCCATCACGTAGGCGAAGCGGCCAGCGCGCTCGTCCACGCAGATCGAGGCGCGACCAGAGCGCACGGCGTTGCGGTGCTTCTGCGAGCCGCGCTCGGTGATGACCTTGAACGCGCCGTCTTCGTACAGATACCAGACCGGCGCCTGATGCACGCGGCCGCGCGTCCATTGCGTCGCCAACACGGCAGTGTGCGGCCTGGCAACCAGTTCATCGCGCCTTGCTGTGTCCATGCTCATCCTCCTCTGCCGGCATTCGTCGCCGTTTCCGCGTCGAGCCATTCGAGCCAGGCGCCGTGCGCATCGCAGTGCGCGAGCAGCCGCGGCTCCGCGTCGGCGCCGATCCGCAGCGTCAGATCGGGGACCGGCGTTGCCCTTGACAGCGCTTCGAGTGCGATCAGCGCCAGATCGCGAGTCCGCGCCTGCTCGGTTACCAGTTCGGCAAAGCGTTGGCGCCCGTCGCGCGAAAACTGGTTCAGCGTGAAGCTGTGGAAAATGCAGAGCGGCAGATCGGGTGGCGCTGCCGCCAGCGCGGCGGGCAGCGTCTCGAGCGCATCGCCCGCGATCAGGCGCGGCTGGCCGGCGGCCGCGACCGCGATCGCCTGGCGTAGCAGCTCGGCGCGCCCGGGCTCGTCCGGCCAGATCAGCGCCCGCAGCCACAGCGCCTCGTCGGGGTCGCGCAGATCGATTGGGTGAAGATCCAGCCCGAGCCGCCAGCCGACCGCCGGCAGCATCTCAGGCAGCGGCGGCGCCAGCGGCCCGTGCAGCTCGCAGGTGAGCTGGACCGCCGCACCGACGGCGCCTGCACGGCTGCCATTCGAGTACGCGTAGCCGTAGCGGTCCCAGACCAGGTTCAGGCCGGCACTCGCACCGACCTCGACCAGCGCCAGCGGCCGCCGTCCGAAGCCGCGGCTGACCAGTTCAAACGCCGGCAGCAGCAGGGCGCAGCGCCGCGCGTGCGCTGTTTGGACAATGCGCGTCCGTTCGATTGCGGCGATTTCGTCGCGGTGTTCGAGGCAGAAGGCGCGGAACGCGGGGAACGGATCGGACCGCGGCAGATATTCGCCGCCGAGCGTGCGATACCAGCGCGCGAGTGCCGGCCCCTCACCGCGCAGCAGTAAGAACTGCACCGCGGCGAAGAACAGGTTGGGCACTGGTTGGCCCTGCCGCGCCTGCGCCGCCAGCCGCAGCAAGTCCTCGTCTGCGGCGATCGCGTAGCTCAGTCGCTCGTACAGCGGCGTGCGGCCGCGGCACTCGTGCTCGGCCCAGATGAGGAATCGTTTCGCCAACTCCGCGCGCGTGCGGCCGGGCGCCTCGTAGACCACGCTCCCGCCTCCAGCGCCCCTTCAGCGCCGCGCCACGGCGCTGTCCGACGGCACGTAGACCACGGCGACGGCATCGGCGTAGCTGCGCCGCCAGCCGGGGTCGTTGTCCATCGCCGTCGCCAAAGCGCCGCCCGGCGCCAGGATCGCGGCGTCGATCTTCGCATCGCGCAGCGTCTGCTGCCAGCCCGGCTCAGCGCCGATCGTGCGCACGAAGCGATCGAAAAAGCGCTCGCCGTACATCTCTTCGCGACCGTCCATATACACCGCGCGGTCGGGAGTGAAGGTGTAGATCAGAAAGCCGCCCCAGCCGTACTCGTTGAACAGTCGCGGGTGCGGCCGGTTCTGCTGCACCCAGGCCGCGGCGCCCACCGGGTAGCCGCCCAGCCGCGCGTCGGGCACGCGGCGGAACTGCGACGGGCCGCGCAGCCAGGCGCCGGCCCAGATCGCGGGCAGCGTGCACAGCGCCAGACCGACCCAAAGCGCGCGCGGTACGTGCGGCGCGTCGTGCCCGCGGCGCCGCATACGGAAGCGCGCCACGACCCAGCCGGCCGCCGGAATCGCGACGAGGCCGAACAGCGGCACGTAGCGCGTGGCCCGCAGCGCCGAGGCGGCGAAGACCAGCACCAGCACGCCGGGCCAGAGCCGCCGCCGCCAGAGCATCGTCACACCCGTGAGCACGGCCACGCCCGCCGCCGCCGCGAACAGCCAGCGGTCGTCGCCGGAGAAGCTGGGCCGCTGCCACTCGCCGATGTAGCGCAGACGCACCGCGTGCGGATTCAGATAGGTGCGGGAGAACCAGATCAGCGCCGGCCCGCGCGGGTTGGCGCACAGCGCCAGCGCCGAGAGCGCGGCGGCGAGAAAGGCTTGCCGCAGCCGCAACCACTCGCAGTTGCGGTCCTTGCCACGCGCGAACAGCCAGCGCAGCGCCCGGTGCAACACATAGAGCGCAACGGCGCCGCCGCCCATCAGCGCCGAGAGATGCACGTTGATCCAGAGCAGGAAGATCAGGGAAAGGTGCCAGAGGCGCGGGCGCGCGTCCGTGTCGTGGGCGGCCAGTTCGTGCAGCACGAGCGCGAACAGTGCCCAGCCGAACACCTGCGGCCGCACGGCGATGTTCGGCAGGATAAAGAAGCTGCCGCCGCAGACCAGCAGAAACGCCGCGAGCGGCGTGGCGCCGTAGTAGCGAGCCGCGCGGCCCAGCAGCCAGGCGCCCGCCGCCACGATCGCGGCCGTCAGCAGAATGCCGCCCGCGTAGCCAGCGATCTTGTCCGCGAGCGCCAGCGCCAGCTCCGAGAGCCATTCGTGCGCGTACCAGTTCTGGCCGCCGTGCGTGAACGAGAACGGATCGGTCGTGGGAATGCGGCCGTGCGTCAGCATCCAGCGGCCGGTGGCCAGGTGCCACCAGTAATCCGGATCGACGGCCGAGAGCGCGAGTTGCAGCGCGGCGGCGACGAAGGCCACGGCAGGCACGGCCGCCGTCCAGAGCGGCGCGCGGCTGCCGAAGAGCGGCGAGGCGGCGGCGAGGGAGCGGCGCAGGCCCATCGCTGGCAGCGTAGCAGACGCGGCCGGCCAGACTGGCCACGACGAACCCGGACGCGTGCAGCTTTGCTACAATGCGCCGGCAGCCATTGCCCGGACATTGCCCAGTGACCATCGCCGCCAGCGCCGCCTCAAGCCTCAGCGCGGATCGCATTGCCGCCTATCTGCGTCGCCGCATGCCCGCCGCGGAGGATGTGGCTGTCGCCGGCCTCTACCGCATCCCCGGCGGCGCCTCGCGCGAGACCTGGTCGTTCGATGCGACATGGCGCGATGCAAGCGGCGAGCATGTGCAGGGCTTGATCCTGCGCCGCGATCCCGACGCCGGCCTGCTGGAGACGCAGCGCGACATCGAGTACGCCGTCTATCGCGCCTTCGCCGGCAGCGCCGTGCCGGTGCCGCGCGTCTACTGGTTGGAGCTGGATGCCGAACCGTTGGACCGCCCGTTCTTCGTGATGGAGCGCATCGACGGCTGCCAGACCGACGGCAGCCTGCTCGCCATGCGGCCCGACGACGCCGGCCGCCGTCGCATCGCCCGGCGCAAGTTCGAGATCCTGGGCGCCATCCATGCCGCCGATCCGGCCGCGCTCGACCTGCTCGGAATCGATCCGTCCGGCCCGCCCCCACCCGAGCAGTGCGCCGAGCGGCAGCTATGCCACTGGGAAGCGATCATCGACGCCCAGCAACTCGAACCTGTGCCGGTGGCGCGGCTGGCGATCGCCTGGCTGCGTCACCATCCACCACCGCCGGCGCAGCGCGTCGTCGTCTGCCACGGCGACTACCGCAGCGGCAACTTTCTGTACGCGCAGGACGAGATCCGGGGCATTCTCGACTGGGAGATGGTGCACCTGGGCGACCCGTTGGAAGACCTGGCCTGGACGAGCCTGATCGACTGGCGCTACGGCGCGGCTCCGGGCCAGCGCAGCGAGCTGCTGGGCGGGATCGCGCCGCGCGACGAGGCCTACGCGACGTACAGCGCGGCCAGCGGCATACGCGTGGACGAGGCCGCGCTGCACTGGTGGGAGGTTTTCTCCCACGTCAAAGCGATCGGCATCTGGATTACAGGCGGGCGCTCGTTCGTGGACCGGCGCACGAACGAGCCGCTGATGGCGCGCATCCCGCGCCTGCTGAACGCGCTGCAGGAAAACGCGATCCTCGACCTGCTCGGCTGGTGAGGGTCTAGCGGTTGCCCCAGTCGATCAGCAGGCCGAGCAGCAGGCCGGCGAGCATCACGCCGCCGATCAGCACCCAGAAGACGATCGGCGTCCAGTCGATGCCGAAGGGCTGCCCCTGTCCCGGCCGGTCCGCGTAGGCCAGCGCCGGCGTCAGTGCCATGAGGCACGAGAACAGCGCGATCACGGGCCGTGAAAGCACCCGGCGAAGCATGCGCACTCCCTCCGAAACCCGGCTACGATCCACGGCCGGACGCCGCGCGGCGCGATGGCGCACCACCACCTCGCCGCGTTTACTCTGCGGCAGTTCGGCGCTACGGGCAACACCCACGCCCTATGTTCAGGCGTGCGCGAACTCCTGACCGACGGCCTGCTTCGGCAGCATGCCGTCCAGCATGCGTTCGATCGCCATCGTATGGCTGCAGACGGCCCAGCCGGCAAAGAAATCGCAGGCGCAGTGCCAGCGACCCTCGCGCAGGGTCACTTCGTGCGAGTCGTTGTCGCCGCTGACCTGGACGGAAAGGCTGCTGAAGTGGAAGCGGTCCTTCTCCCGCGCATACCGTTTCGCCTTCTCGATCTTGCCGATCAGACTGGAGTTCACTGCGGCCTCCTCAACCTGGCTGCTGTCCGAAGCAGCAGCTCCACGACCAGATCCCTGAAGAACGCGAAAGGCACCGCGCGCAGTGCGACGGTGCCTCTTCAGGGCGCTTGCAGACCGGAAACCACTCGCATAGCGACTGCCCTCCTCGAGCGCTGCCGCGCCCGCGGTGCAGAACGGCTGCCTGTCACCCGTATCATACCACCGTGGGGCGCCATGCCAAGCCCTGAGCTTATGGCGCCCTTTCGAGCCGCACGGCGAGCAGTTCGGTGTAGACCGCGCCGTCCGGACGCAACTCGCTTTGCATCAGGCTGATCTGCTCAACAGTGAGCGGCGGCGCCCTGCCCGCGAGCGGCTGCGCCAGTGCACGCCCGATCGCCTCGCCGGCGGCGCGATCCGGTCGCGGCACGCGGGCGAGCGTGATGTGCGGGGAGAACGGCCGCTCCTGCACGTGGCCCAGCGCGGCCGCCAGCCGGTCCTGCATCGCCGCCAGTGCGTCGGCCTCACTCTCCACGCGCGTATGCAGCACCCGCGGCCGCTGGCCGCCGAACGTACCCGGCCGTCCGAGGCGCAGCACGAACGGCCGTGACGAGGCAGCGGCTGCTCGCATGGCGGCCTCGATGCCGGGAAGATCGGACCGCGCTGTTTCGCCCAGAAAGACCAGCGTGAGATGGCTGCCCTCCGGCCGCACCCAGCGCAGCGCCCGCGCCGCCGACCCCAGCCGTACGACCAGCTCTGCCTGCTGCGCCGCGAGCGCGTCGTGCCACGCGTCGGGCAGGCAGACGGCAATGAACAGACGCATCGGCAACGTCTCGCTTAGATCGCGCCGGCCTCCCGCAGCGCGGCGATCTCGGCGTCATCGAAGCCAAGCTCGCGCAGCACCTCGTCCGAGTGCTCGCCCGGCTCCGGCGCCACGCCGGCGACGCGGCCCGGCGTGCGGCTGAGCTGCACGGGCAGGCCGACGGCCTGCAGCGTGCCCCAGCGCGGGTGCTGCAACGGCACGATGTAGTCGTTGGCGAACACCTGCGGCTCCTGCACGACATCCGCGTAGGAGTACACGGGGCCGCAGGGTATGCCGCGCGCGTTAAACGCCTCGATCAGCGCCTCGCGCTCGCAGCGGCGGAAGGCGGCTTCGAGCAGCGGCTCCAGCGCGTCGCGGTTGTCGTTACGCAGATAGCCGTTGCGGAAGCGCGGGTCGTCGGCCAGCGCCTCCAGTCCCAGCACGGCGCAGGCGTCGGGCCACTGCCGCGGGTCGAGCATGCCCAGCGCCACGTATTCGCCCGGCCGCGCCGTTTCGAAGTGGCCGAAGGTCGGGAAGTTGTGCGAGCGCGGCCGGTCCTTCGAGTCGTGGCCGGTGCGCAGGAAATAGGTCAGATCGGGGCTTTGCAGTGCGAGCTGCGTGCCAAGCAGCGAGACATCCACCTGCTGCCCGACGCCGAAGCGCTCCCGCGCCAGCAGCGCCAGCACGATGCCGTAGGCGAACATCATTGCGCCAGTGGAGTCGGCCAGACCCCAGAGCGGCTGGCGCGGCTCCCGCTGCGGTCCGCCGCCGCTGGCGACCATGATGCCGCCCATCGCCATGCCGATCAGGTCGTAGGACGGCCGCTCGGCCAGCGGCCCGCGCGGACCGTAGCCCGATGCCGCGGCATAGATCAGGCGCGGGTTGTCGCGCGACAGCCGTTCGTAGCCGAAGCCGAGCCGCTCCATCGTACCGCGGCGGAAGTTCTCGGCCACGACGTCGGCCTCCTGCGCCAGCCGGCAGACGATCCGCTGCGCTTCGGGACGGCGCAGATCGAGCGTCAGCGAACGCTTGCCGCGGTTGAACGCCTCGAACAGGCCGGAGAAGCCGTCGCGCTCGCGCCAGAGCCGCCGGCCGTGCTCGCCGCGGCCGGGCTCCTCGATCTTGATCACCTGTGCGCCCATGTCGGCCAGCATCCCCGTGGCCTGCGGACCCTGCTGGAAGCGGGTGAAGTCGAGGATCTTGATGCCGTCCAGCGGACGCGGGGCAACCGCAGCGTCTGCCGCGTCGATTGCGGGCTTCTGATCGCTCATGCGCCGTCGCCCTTTCTGCCGTGGCGATCGCTCCACGCCCGGCGCCGTTCTCGCGGTGTATTGTAGCGCCGAGCCCGCCGCTCAGATGCTGCGGCGGGAGCGCGCGCCAAGCAGCCCGTCCGGCCAGGCTGTCAGCACGATGAACACCAACAAGACCACGACCGGCAGCTGGATCTCCTTGAACGGCGCGATGCTGCCGACGACGCCGTCGAACATACCGACCACGGCGCCGCCGACGATCGCGCCCGCGGGCTGGTCGAGCCCGCCGAGCGCCGCGGCCGCCAGGGCGTAGATCAGCCCGCCCTCGAGCATGCGCGGGTCGAGCAGGATGATGTTGGCGATAAGGATGCCACCGACCGCGCCCAGCGCCGTGGCGAGACCCCAGCCGAGCGTCCGCATGCGCCGCACCGGTATGCCGCAGAGCCGCGCGGCCTCGGGCCGCTGCGCGGCGGCGCGCAGGGCTAGCCCCAGCCGCGTGCGCTGGAAGAGCCAGGCGAGCAGGCCGATCGCGGCGCAGACCGTCAGGAAGGTGCCGAGGCGCGGCCGCGTGACGTAGAGCCCGGCCGTGTGCAGGACCGCGCCGTGAAATGGCGTCGGAAACGGCCGCGGCCGGTCCGACCAGATCAGTTCATCGAGGTCGCGCACGAGTCCCAGCAGCCCCGCCGTAATCACGATCATCGTCAGCGGCCCACGCTCGGCCAGATGGCTGAGCACGCCGGCCTCAAGCGCGGCGCCGGCCAGGCCAAGCGCGCCCGCGGCCAGCAGCAGCCCAACCCAGTACGGCAGGCCGGCCGAGACGATCAGGCTCCAGGCGATGAAGGCGCCGAGCGTCGAGGTTTCGCCGATCGCCAGGTTGAGCACGCCGGTGGCGCGGAACATCATCACCAGCGCCAGCGCGATCGAGCCGTAGATCGCGCCGCTGCTCAGTCCGTTAATCAGCTGCTGCTGATCGAAGATGACGTCGGTGCCGCCCAGCGCCAGCGCGATCGCACCGCCGTAGAGCAACAGCATGAGGATGGCCAGGCGGCGCAGCGGCGTGGCAAACGGGCGCACCGGCCCTCTATCCCCCTTCCCCTTTCCCCCAATACTAGGGGAAAGGGGCGATCGGGCGTTGTAGGAATCAAACGGCGTCGGGTTAGCCGCGGCAGTCGCGAATGACTCATACCGCAGCACGGCTAACCGCACCGGCCACGGAACGCTTCAGACGGGATCGTCTCCTTCCCCTAGTATTGGGGGAAGGAGAGACGAGAGGATGGGGGCCGGTCCGGGCGCTCAGTCGGCCGCGGCGAACGCCGGGTCGGCCTTTACCGCGCGCTCGACCTCCTGCGCCAGCGTCGCGTGGCCGACGCGGTCGCAGAAGTCGCCGAAACCTTCGCTGCCCTGCCGATCGAGGCGGAACATCTCGAACAGCGGGCGCAAGGTTGCGGTCACGCGCTGCGCCGGCACCAGCTCGGCGACGAGGCCGTTCAGGCGCATGCCTTCGGGGTTGCCGCCGACGTAGATGTTGTAGGCGCCGCCCGTGCGCCCGACGAGGCCGATGTCCGCCACCCAGGGCCGGGCGCAGCCGTTTGGGCAGCCGGTCATGCGGATACTGAGCGGTTCGGCGCCCAGGCCGAGGTGGATCAACAACTCCTCCAGATCGTCCACCACCGCGGGCAGGGCGCGCTCGGCGTCGGCGAGGGCGAGGCCGCAGGTCGGCAGCGCCGGACAGGCCATCGCCGCGCGGCGCGCCGGCAGCGGCGGCTCGACCGCGACGCCGTGCTCCGCGAGCAGCGCCAGCAGGGCGTGCTCGTCCTCACGGCGGATATTCGTCAGCAGCACGTTTTGCTGGGGCGTGAAGCGCAGATCGAGGTTGAAGCGCTCGACGGCGAGCCGCAGCGCCGAGCGCAGGCGCGACTGCTGATCGTCGCGGATGCGGCCGTTCTCGACGTGCAGCCCGAGGAAGAGGCGGCCATCCGGCTGCTCGCCGCGTTCCAGGTGATCGGCGATGCCGGTCACGGGCGGATTCACCGGCAGGGCGGGCGTGTGGCCCAGCCGCCGGCCCAGCTCCTCGCGGAAGCGCTCGATGCCCCAGTCGTCGATCAGATACTTCAGCCGGGCCAGCTTGCGGTCGGAGCGGTTGCCGAAGTCGCGCTGAATGGCGACGACGGCCTCCACCGCGGCGAACAGCTCTTCGGCGGGCACGAACGCGATTGGACTCGCCAGCCGTGGGTAGGTGGTACGCACGCCGAAGGACATGCCGAGCCCGCCGCCGGCCAGCAAGTCCCAGCCGTGCAGCCGGCCGCGCTCCAGCACGGCCAGCAGACCGAGATCGTTGGTATGCACGTCGATGCAGTTGTCGTGCGGCAACGCCAGGCCGATTTTGAACTTGCGCGGCAGATAGGCGGCGCCGTAGAACGGTTCCTGCTCCGCGGCATCCGTTCCAGTTGAGGACTGATCAAACGGCTCGCCGTCGAGGAACAGCTCGGCGTAGGCGCGCGTGCGCGGCAGGAAATGGTCGCTCAGCGCGTGCGCCGTTTCCAGCAACTGCAGCCACGCGTTCTCGTCCGTCGGCGCCGGGCAGCAGACGACGTTGCGCACAACATCGCCGCACGCGCCGAGCGTCGTCACCAACGCGTCGTTGATCTCGCGCAGCGTGCGGCGCAGATCGCGCTTGAGCACGCCGTGGAGCTGGATATCCTGCCGCGTGGTGATGCGCAGCGTGCCGTTGGCGTACTTCCCCGCCAGCCGGTCCAGCTCCAGATACGTGGCGCCGCTCACGTCGCCGGCGGGCAGTTTGGTGCGCACCATGAACATGTGCTGGCGACCGCCCTCGCCCGCGTGCCGCAGCTCGGCGCGGCGGTCGCGGTCGTCCTGCTGATAGACGCCGTGGAATTTGAGCAGATTCGCCGCCGGGCCGTTGATGGAATCGCCCTCGCGGGCCAGCTCTTCGGCAAGCGAGCCGCGCAGCGCGTTGCTGCCGGCCTTGAGATGTTCGTTCTTGGACGGTGCGCCGGCGACCGCCCGACCCGAGTCCGCCATGATGTCCTCCGGTCCGCGCTCTGGTCCGGTATCTTGATTGAGTGAGTCAACTATATCAAGATTCTCCGCGGAAGCAAGGCGGCGCGCCTATCCCTGATTTCGCTTGCGCGAAATCTGTCCCTTCCCCACAGGGGAAGGGCTGGGTCGAGGAAGTCCGGTTGCCCTCGGATTTCCCCTTCCTACGAGGAAGGGGAAATCCGAGCGCTTGCGCGAGGGAGGGATAGGTCAGCCGCGGCGCAGCCGCGCGCCACGCGCCGCGTCGACGACGTAGCCGCCGTCCACCACGATCGCCTGGCCGGTGACGAAGGACGACTCGTCGCTCGCCAGCCAGAGCGCGGCATGGGCGATATCCAGCGGCTGGCCGGCGCGGCGGATCGGCTGGATCTGCGCCATGCCCGCCACCCGCACCTCGCGCGGGATCGTGCTCTGGAAGCGCGGATTGTCCAGCACCAGTGGCGTGGCGATGCCGCCCGGGCAGATGCAGTTGGCGCGGATGTTCTGCTCGGCGTACTCGACGGCCAGTACCTTCGTCAGCTGAATCACGCCGCCCTTCGCCGCGCTGTACGTGCCCAGCGTGGCGAAGCCGAGCAGCCCGGCGATCGAGGCCGTGGAGATGATCGAGCCGCCACCACGCTCCAGCAGATACGGCAGGCAGTGCTTCATGCCGAGCCATACACCTTTCAAGTCGATGGCGATGATCCGGTCGAAGTCTTCCTCTGACGCGTCGCCGATGCGCCCCTCGTTGTAGCCGACGCCGGCGTTGTTGTAGACCACGTCGATGCCGCCGTACAACTCGGCCGCGCGGCGGAACATCGCCTGCACGTCCTCGCCTGCCGAAACGTCGGTGTGGATGTAGGCCGCCTTGCCGCCGCCGGCCTCGATCTCCTGCGCAACCACGGCGCCCTTGTCATCCTGAAGGTCGGCGATCAGCACCGCCGCGCCTTCTTGTGCGAAGAGCCGCGCCGTCGCCTCACCCATACCCGAAGCCGCGCCCGTAATCACCGCGACTTTGCCCGCCAGCCGTGCCATCGTCGTGTCCTTTCATCGTTGCGGCCAAACGCCTGGATCAGGCGTCCTGTGATTCTTATCGCGCTCTCAGCTTTCCCTCAACGCTCACTCATCTTGCAGCGCTGCAATGGGTGCAGCGCAACGGCCGGGGTTGCCCGGTCGTGCTCTCAACTGAAAGGGAAACGAAACGCCCGCACGCCGGCCGAGCCGCGTGTGCAGAAGGAAGCAGCCCGCCATGGACGCCTTTGTCGCCCTGGTCGCCGTCGCCCTGTTCGCGACGATGTTCCTGCCGCTGCCGGCTCCGGCGGCGCTGGCCGTCGTGCTCTGGGCGCTCGACTGCGGCGTGCCGTTTCCCGTCGTGCTGTCGCTCTACCTGACGCAGGATGTGCTCTCCTATCTGGCGATTCAGCGGCTGCTGCCCGCACTGGCCCGCCGCCACCATTCGCTGAGCGGCGTTGCGGCCCGCGCCCTGCCGGCCTGGCTACGCCGGCGCCTGAGGGGCGGCGTGCGCGGGACGGCGGCAAGCGGGGCCGGGCTCTTCTCGGCCTCGCTGGTCAGCTTCTACGCCGGCGCGTCGCTGGCCGCGCTCCGCAACGGCACCGCGCTGCGTTCCGCGGCGCTCGTGATCGCCGCCGACGTGCTCAAGTGGGTGAACGGGCTGGCGATCGCGCTCGGCGTGGCTCGCGCCCTGCCCAATTCGCCGTGGACGACGCTCGCCGCCTCGGCCGCGGCGCTGGCGCTTATCCCCGTGCTCGGCATGGTGAACCGTACGCGACGAGCGGCGCCGGCCGCGGTCCCAGCTCGCATCCGCTGAGTGCCCACGCGTTCTGCACCAATCGCGACGGTGACATCCTGCGCCGCGTATGCGAAGATCGCCGCATGCGCATCGACGGATCGCTCACGCCCGGCAGCCCTTCGTTTTCGATGGAGTTCTCGACGCCGCAGACGCCGGCGGGCTGGCGCGGCCTCTGGCGCACGATCGAGACGCTGCGCGAGTTTCGCCCGCGCTACGTTTCCGTCACCTACGGCGCCGGCGGCTCCCAACGGGGCAACACGATCGAGACGGTGACGCGTATCAAGCGCGAGTACGGCATCGAGGCGATGGCGCACATCACCTGCCTCAGCCACACGCGCGCCGAGCTGCGCACCATCTTCGAGCGGTTGCGTGATGAGGGCATCGAGAACGTGATCGCGCTGCGCGGCGACCGGCCGCGCGATGTGGTCGACTTCCAGCCGCCCGCCGACGGTCTGCCGCACGCGACTGAGATGATGCGCTTCATCAAGGACGAAGGCTTCGACTTCTGCCTCGCCGCCGCAGCCTATCCGGAGATGCACCCGGAGAGCCCCGACCGCGCGACGGACCTGGCCCACACGCGCATGAAGGTGGAAGCCGGCGCCACGCTGCTGATCACACAGCTCTTCTTCGACAACGCCTTCTACTTCGACTTCACGGAGCGCGTGCGCCGCGCCGGCATCACGGTGCCGGTGATTCCCGGCATCATGCCGATCGTGGACATCGCCCAGATCCGGCGCATTACGCAGGGCTGCGGCGCCACGATTCCCGCGCGGCTGGAGAACGAGCTGCAGCGCTGCGACACGCCCGAGGCTGCGCTGGCGCTCGGCGTGCGCTGGGCGACGATGCAGTGCGTCGAGCTATTGGAGCGCGGTGCGCCCGGCATCCACTTCTACACGCTCAACCGCAGCCCCGCCACGCGCATGGTGCTCGAAGCGCTGGGCTAGAGAGCCGGTCAAGTGGCTTGATTTTGCGGGCTTTGGTTGCCAACCCAGCGCAGATTCCACGCGTGTCGTGGCCGTGGAGCAGGCAACCAGAGGCCGGCGCCCCGGCTCCTTGACCGGTGCCCTAGCCGGCCAGCAACTGGCGCATCGCGCAATTGAACGGCGGCGCAAGCCTCTCCCGCACATGCCAGCGAGAGGCGTGCGCATCGTTGGGCCGCTACTGAACCTGCTGGAATGTGATGTTGCTGTCCTGATAACTGATTGCCCACGCGCCTTGCCCTGGCTTCAGGACATCGGTCTGGTAGTAGCCCATGTCCGGGCTGTACGCCCAGAACTCGTCCATACCTGTTGCCTGCTCCGGCGGCGTCGCGACATTTGCGATAAGCTGCCACTCGCTGGCCGGTAGCCGGAGGGAGAAGGAAGGCATGGGAGTACAGAGGAGGTGATCGGTCACTGTGACTGTTCGCGGACTGTTAACCCAGACACCAATGGTGTGTCCCGAATGTACAGCCACCGGTCCAGCTGTATACGCGTACTCAGATCCGTTCCAGGCGTCGTCACCGTGGCGAGCAGTTGCACGGCCGCGCCGCGGTACGACAGGATCCAAGCGCCATGGTGAGGGTCGATGGTATCCATGCGGCGATAGCCAGTGGCGGGATCGTAGTCCCATAGCTCATCCGCACCCGCGGCGTGGAGCGGGAACGGCGAGGGATTGCCGACGAGGGTCCAGGTGTTCGCTGCGAGCTGGACGGTGTAGCCGAAGTCCGGGCAGAACGTTCCGGGGATGGGGACCGTGGCCGGGGTGGCCAGCAAAACCCAGTAGCCGCCCTCCGCGCTGGCCCGGTCGGGCGACACGTCCACGTACGCTTGGCCCGTCCAGCCGTAGATCGTAGCTGCAGCCAACCCGCTCGCGGTCAGACCATCCACCAGACTCCAGCCAGCCGGGAGATCGGCCTGCGCGGGCACCGTGGGACATGGGGGCGTATGCGGCGCGGGCGTCTGCGCAGTGGTGGCCTTCAGTCCAGTTACCGTGAGGGTCATGCTGAGGAGCAATGCGACTGCCGGCCTCACGGATCGCTCCCTGTGTCGCCTGTCTTGCTGTGTATACCGCGTAAACCCCGCGATCATTCGTCCAGGATCCGCTCCCCGAACCGATTGATGCAAAATCGCCACCCGCCTGCAGCGCTACCTGGTGCTCGAACTGACTTGGCCCACTACGGGTGCGGGCAGTCCGCCCAGGTTCCACTCGTGTCAGTCCCCATGGAGAGGTAACCGTTTGGATAGTACGCATCTCCTCCGGTCAGGCCTTCGCCTGCTCGGTACGGGCTGACGTACCCTTCGGACGGACACTCGCTGTAGAACTGCCCGCTGTTCAGAATGGTCGGAGCGTTCCATGTACCGCCGGACCCGTCGTCGTGCGGGTTCCCGGTGGTCCAGAAGAGGTCTCCAAATCGGCTGACATAGGCCCAGTACGGTGCGCCGTTGCAGGGCAAGCGCATCAAAAGTGCAACAAGGCGCGGTGGCGGAGACGCCCACGGCCGACATAGCGGTGGTAGATTGGAGCCGTGATCCCGCCGGGACGGCGATCCCGAACGCTAGTTCTGACGCCGGAGCTATTCGAGAAGCCGTGAGATCTCAGTTGGCCATTCAAGGCGCCGGCCGCGCTGACCTCGCGGTCCAGCGCCGTAGCTTCCGTTCCGAAATGTACTGCGGGAAATGGAGGCAACGTGCGATGAGACCTTTTCATGCTGGAGCAATCCGGCTTTCCGGCATGGCGACGCTGTGTTGTCTCGCCGCAGCAATGGCGTCGACCGTTCATGCGCAAACGGCCGGACCGACCGTGACGTATCCCGGTCAGACCACCATTCCCGCTAATGTTTATGTAACCTTTCAAGCCCCGCCATCTGATCCCGCCGGCCCACTCAAACTGATCGTTTTGAACCAGTCCGATCAGTCCCATCCGGCCGTGCAAGCAACCTACGACGGCGAAACGCTGACCCTCGCCGCACCAGCAGGATATACGATGGCACCCCCTTCGGACTGTCAGGCAGCGCTTGGGACCGCAACCTGTCACGTCGCTCCCATGCTTGATCCTGTGCGCATCGTGAACTTCACGATACTCGCACCCGGTGAGCAGCCTCCAGGGCCGAGATGCTCCGTCGTGAGCTTCCCGCTTGAAGCTGGCTGGAACATCATTGCCGGCTCTCCCAACCTGCACGGCGTGGATAGTCCCTTCTACACACTGGAAAATAATCAGTACGTCCAGGTGCCGTCGGACAGGTTAGAGCTAGGAAAGGGATACTTGATTTATCTCGATCAGGCCACGACCGTGACAGCGGAATATCTGGGTGGAGAGGGCCAGTCTTGCTCCTTCCCTGCCCAGCTCCAGGGAGGGCCACCGGTGCCCTGCCAATGGGTGATGGTCGGCAATCCACATGCCGGTCGGATCGATGTTCAACCCCCTGTCAACGTCGTGTATCCAGAATATGCCCCGCCCTGGCTGCACAACTCGGGCAACATATATGGCCTCGGCGTAGGGCAGGGCCGATTTGCGTGGAATCCCTGCTAATTGCTGGAGCGATCGCTCACCGAGCGCATTGTCCCAGCGCGCCCTGAGGATTGGGCACCGATACGTTGAAGCCAGCCGCAAAAGGGACTGCACTGGGTCAGCGCCGTATAGCCTGGCGGAAGGAATTGCGTTGAAGACTGACGCCAGGTGCAAGGCCCGCGGCCTACGGCGGTCCGTCTCCCGCGTGCAGCCACCCGACGTGGCGGTGGTTCACAGCGATGTCGTCCGGGCGCATGCGTTGCGAACGAACGCGGAGGCGCTGCCCGGGTGGACAGCGCCTCCGCGTACAGCAGCTAGAGCACCGGTCAAGTAGTCAGGCAGCGCGAGCGAGCACATGGAGGTTGTGCACCACGGCGACGCGGCGGAGGTCGAAGAGATTCTTGCGCTCGCCAATGTAGCGGGCCCGGTCGCCT
>Ga0102924_1001515_pt1 | contig 26689 bp, 22 predicted proteins | sample PaiPotPPM11metaG_FD_80116 | JGI IMG/M metagenome (GOLD analysis project Ga0102924, IMG submission 80116) | Iron sulfur acid spring bacterial and archeal communities from Banff, Canada, to study Microbial Dark Matter (Phase II) - Paint Pots PPM... ... | reverse complement strand
GCTCGTGGCGACCACTCGCGCCGCCGGCACCGACTGGGCGCTGGGGACCGAGGCGCGCTCACGCGCACTGCTGGCCGGGAAAGAGGCGGCCGAAGATCTCTACCGTGAGGCGATCGATCGCCTTGGACGCGATGGCCTGCGCATTGAACTGGCCCGCGCCCACCTGCTCTACGGCGAGTGGCTGCGCCGCCAGCGGCGCAGGCGTGACGCTCGCGACCAGCTTCGCGAAGCGTACGAGATCTTCATCTCCGTCGGCGCCAGCGCGTTCGCCGAACGGGCAAGAATCGAGCTGCGCGCGACTGGCGAGCGCGCCCCCAAGCAGACCGCGAAGACGCGGGATGTTCTTACCGCCAGGGAAGCGCATATCGCCCGCCTCGCCGGCCAGGGTGCCTCGAATCCCGAGATCGCCGCTCAGCTGTTCATCAGCCCAGCGACCGTCGCGTACCACCTCAGGAAGGTATTCGCCAAGCTCGGCATCAGCTCGCGCAGCCAGCTCGCGGGCGCACTGCCAGCGCAACGAGACTGAGAGGGTCGCGGGGCGGTCGTGGCCGGTGGGGACAGAGCGGACGCTGGCGGAGTTCTCCTCCTAGCCCTAGCATTAGTGGGAGCGGCGGCCGCGCCCGCCCGCTCCGAGCCGGAATCCACCTACGCTGGAACGGCGACGAGGACAAGGGTCACCGACTCGCGCGCTCTGCTTTACCGTGCGTCGTTCCTACCTTGGCCGGGTGCGTGGGGCCTCGCCGGAGGGATGGTCTTGGTGACCAGGGACCGTGCGAAGAAGAAGGCGATCCGTGCGCGGATGGCCGCAAGCGGAGAACCTTACAGCGTCGCCGCACGCCGGCTGGATGCCGGCCCTGCCGCTTCTGCCGCGTCTCCGGCGGGCGACGCGCTCGTCGCCGAGGTGATCGCGGCGGTGACCGCGACGCTCGCCGCGCCGAGCGCCCGGTTCTCCTACCAGCGCGACTTCGAAACCAAGGCACCGCCCAGGCAGCGGCCTCGCCCCGGCCCGGTCAGGCGGCTGGTCGGGCGCGCCGCCGGCGCGGCGTGGAAGCGCTTCGCGCCCAGCGTGGACGCCGCGGAGGCGCGGGAGGAGCTGCTGGCCGCGTTCGCCCATATGTCGGGCGTCGGCATCATGGAGCCGGCCGCGGGGCGGTACCAGATCGATTACGGCGCCTACGCGCAGCTCTACGTCGACGGGGAGTTGTTCGGCGGCCTGCCGGGAACCCCGCCGCGGCCGCACGGTCATTCGCGCGGACCGCAGAGGAGCGACCCACTGGAGGAGCTCAGGATGCTGCTCGACGTGAAGCAGGCCCGGCAGGCCCGGGAAGAGACGCTGCGCGGCACGCCGTGCCTGGTGATCGCCGTCCGGGCGGGCTCGGGCGAACGGACGCTCTGGATCGATGACGAGCACGTCCGGCGCATCCAGGCCGACTGGCGCGACCGGCGGGATCGCGGGTCGTCGGTAACGGCGTTCGAACTGTGGGACTTCGGCGTCCCGGCCGACTCGCTCGACTGGTCGCGCTTGCCCCGCTTCAAGGAAACCGGCTAACGCAACCGGCTCAGCTCACGGTGGTGATGCCGACGCCGGTCCCCAGCGCCTTGGCGTGATGCCTAACTGGCAGTGAGTGTAAGTAGCATTGGGTGTCACTTACACTAAGTGCTAGTATGGATTCGTGAGGTTCGTTAACCGGATGGACGAGCTCGCCACGCTTCGGGCTTGGTGGGAACGGCCCGCCGTGCGGCCCGCGATCGTGTGGGGGCGCCGCCGGGTCGGCAAGACGGCCCTGCTTCAGCACTTCGCGTCGCAGACGGGAGCCCGGGTCGTCTTCCACACGGGAACCGGAGAGGCGTCGGCCGCAGAGATTGCCAGCCTCTCACGGCAGGCAGCAATAGCACTGCCGGACACGCGGCGAAACCTCGCAGCCGAGCCGTACCGCGACTGGCGGGACATGCTCGACTATCTCGCCAGGGCGGCGGAGACGTCGCCGGTGCTACTCGTCCTAGACGAATTTCCCGAGCTTATCAAGGCATCCCCCGCCCTACCGGGAATTCTGCGCGCATTTCTTGACCACCTCCGCGAGTCCGCGAAGCTGAAAATCATCCTTTCCGGCTCCGCCATCCGCACGGTCGAGGAGATGCGCGAGTACCGGTCACCGCTGTACGGCCGGTTCGATCTCACGCTGCAGCTTCATCCGTTCCGGCCCCATGAGGCCGCGCTCATGCTGCCGGACTTGACCCCAGCCGACCGGGCGCGCGTGTACGGCATTGTCGGCGGCACTCCGCTTTATCTGTCCTGGTGGAACCAGCGGGCCACGATCGCGGACAACCTACTCGACCTGGCCGGGCGGCCGGGATCGCCGCTGCTCACCGAGGGGCAGCTGGTCATGGCGACCGAGGTGGGTGAGGGCGAGCACACGATGGGGGTGCTCACCGCGATCGCGGCGGGGCGCACCAAGCACAGCGAGATCAAGGATGCGATCGGAACCGATCCGTCACGGACGCTCGACCGCCTCATCGAGCTCCGGATCATCGAGCGCCTGCTTCCGGTGACCGAACAAGGAACCCGGTCGAGGCGGCGCGTTTACCGGATCGCCGACAATTACCTCGCCTTCTACCTCGGCCCTCTCACCAGGTTCCGCGCGGAGATCGAACGCGGGCTCGGCAGGTCCATCATCCGACCCTTGGCGGCGTTTATCGATGATCACATGGGCCCCGTGTACGAGGAGGCGTTCCGCGAGCATCTGCGGCGCCTTGCCAACGACGGCAACCTGGGCGACGGCGTAGTGGCCATCGGCGCCTGGTGGACAGACGACGGCCAACAGGAAATAGACGCGGTCGTCATGGCGCAGCGTGCCCTCACCCGCGTCCCCGTGCTGGCTGGCGAGTCGAAGTGGGCGAGCAGCGTCAACGCCGCCCGCATAAAGGCAGGGTTGATCCGCAAGGCCGCGTCGCTCACGCAGGACGCCAACGACCTCCGGTACGCGGTGTGCGCCCGAGACGACGTGGAACACGCCGACCAAGACACCCTCACCGTGACGGCAAAGGACATCTTCTCGCCCTAGGCAGCGGCCTGGCGACCTTAGTCGTCCAGGTCGGTTCCCGCCAGGGCGAGCGGGATCTCCGCCGAGTCGGTGATCCGCAGCTTGCGCCGGGCCCGCTGGTAGAACGTGGTGCGCCCGAGCCGGACCACGCTGGCGCCGCCCGGCCGCGATCGCAGGTCGATGCTCTGCCCCGGGTCCACGTAGCACATCAGCCGCCCGTCGACCTCGATGGCCAGCCGTCCGGAAGACGGCAGCAGTTCCAGGGTCACGGTGTCCTCGACGGACAGCACGACGCCGCGGTTGTACGCCGAGTGCGGCGAGGCGGGCGTGACGAGCAGCGCCTCGACCGAGGGGCTCATGATCGGGCCGCCCGCGGAGAAGCTGTAAGCGGTCGAACCGGTGGGCGTGGCCACGATCACCGCGTCGGCCGCGTAACTGACGAACGGCTGCCCGGCGACGCGGACGGCGACCCGCGCGCTCCCCTCACCTGGGATGCGCACGACGGCCACGTCGTTGAACGCGGTGACCGCCGAAGCGCCGATGACCGCGTCGACGGCCATGCGTGCCTCGGTCGTGTACTCGTGGCGGTCGATGGCCGACAGCGCGTCCGGCAGGTTGGGCACGTCGACCTCGGCGAGGAAGCCGAGCTTGCCCAGGTTGACCCCGAGGACGGGCGCCCGGTTCCCGTCGGCGATCCGCATCGCGCGCAGCATCGTGCCGTCGCCGCCGAGGCTGACGAGCAGGTCGGAGCGGCGGCCGAGCTCTTCGACGGTCACCGAGGTCGCGGCGCAGTTGAGCCGCTGGATCTCGTCGCCGATGCCCAGGATTTCCGCGCCGTTGTTCGCGGCCCAGCCCAGGATCGCCCCGACCGCCTCGGCCGAGTCACGCTGCGGATGCAGCACAAGCCCGATGGTATGCATCGTTGGAAGCCTACCCATGCCGACCGGACCGGACCACACGGCGTCGAGATGTTGCTCAGGCGTTCATCGAGCCGGCGGCCGCCACGGGCGGCGTGTCCAGGCCGCCGCCGTCACGAGTCGGCATCGGGGGTACGCCGCTATTGCCGCCCTCCGCCGACTAAACGCTATGCTCAGCGAGCAGATCGTTACGGGCAGGAAACGACTGAGCAGGGATGGTGGCGGTGGGTGTAGCGCTACCCAAGACGGCGGACACGACCGCAGAAAGCCGCGTGGCCGGAAACTGGCTCGTTCGCCTTATTCGCCGCCCCGGTCTCGTTGTCGTAGCCGCCTACCTGGCCGCCGCGGTCGCCCTGAACTGGCGGCTGCTGTTCGGGCTCGGCACGATGGCGCCGGTGGGCGACCCGGGGCCGGCCGACAACGACCTCATGGCCTGGTTCATGCGCTACGCCGCGGACGCCGTCTCCCACGGGCACCTGCCCGCGCTGGTGACCACGGCCATGAACGCCCCGACCGGCATCAACTTGATGTGGAACAACACGGTGCTGTTCCCCGCGATCGTGCTTACGCCGGTCACGCTGCTCGCCGGGCCGCTGGCCGGGCTGGCCGTCCTGGCGACGCTCGGCTACGCCGGCTCGGCCGCGGCCATGTACTGGCTGCTGCGACGGCACGGGACCGGCGTGCTAGCGGGCGCGCTCGGCGGGGCGGTCTTCGGCTTCTCCCCCGGCATGGTGAACGCGGGCATCGCCCATTACGGCATGGAGTTCGCCGTCCTCGTGCCCTTGATGATCGAGGCCGTCCTGTCGATCCTCACCGGGCGCGGTAGGCCGCTCTTGGTCGGCGCTTTGCTTGGGCTGCTCGCCGCCGCGCAGTTGTTCACCGGTGAAGAGATGGTGTCTGACGTCGCCATCGCCAGCCTTGTCCTGGCGGTGGTGCTCGCCGCGAGCCGTCCTGCGGCCATATGGGCGCGGCTGGGCGGAGCGGCACTCGGCGCGTTTGCGGCCGCCGCGGTCGCATTGCTGCTCTGCGCCCACGCCCTGTGGATACAGTTCCACGGCCCGCTCGCCGAACACGGCAGCCCGTGGCCCATCGCCAATTTCGGGAACGGGCTCGGCGCGTTCGTGAACCCGCAGTCCCAGCTTCTCTTCCACACCGCGTCCAGCGCCGCGTACGCCGCCGACCACGGCGCCAACGGGGCGGAATACCTCGCCTACCTCGGCCCGCCGCTGCTCATCCTGGTCGCGTTCTTCATCGTCCGCTACTGGCGCGACTTGCGGGTGCGGGCGGCCGGTGTCCTGTGGCTGGTGCTCGAAGCGCTCTCGCTCGGCGTCAACGGGCCGCTGCTGCCGTTCCACTGGCTGCAGGGCCTGCCGCTGTTCGGCGACATGCTGCCCAGCCGGATGGCCCTCGTGGCGGACGGTGCGGCCGCGGCGGTGCTGGCGTTCGGGCTCGACCTTGCCCTGTCGTCCCCCCGAGGAAATACCGCGCCGTCGAGGGCTGGCGCGCTGCGCCGGGCGGTGCCCGTCGTGGTCGCCCTGCTCGCGGTCTTGCCGCTGGTGCCGCGCCCGGTGGCCGCGATACGCGCTCCGGGGGTCCCGGCCGGCTGGAATGCCGCGTTCTCGCAACTGAACCTGCCGTCGAACGCGGGCGTGCTCGTCGTGCCCCTGCCCTACTCGCAGCAGGGCGAGACGATGCTCTGGCAGGCCGACACCGGCCAGCCGGACAGCCTGGACGCGGGCTGGTTCCTCGGTCCTGGCTGGACCGGCCGCGGCGCGCCGTCCTACTGGGGACCGGCCTTCACAAGCGACACCGTGCACTGCCTCGACGCGCTCTGGCTGGGCACCGGCGCGGGCGGCAGCACCTGCGCCACTGACCTGCGGGCCGCGCTCGGGTACTGGCATCCCGCCGCCGTCGTCGCCGACATCTCCCCTGGCACGCCGCTCGGGCGGTTCCTCACCAAGGTTCTCGGCCAGCCCGCCGTCCAGGCCGGGCAGATGCTCGCCTGGCGGACCGCGTTAGCTAGATGCGCTCATCCTGACCGGCAGGCCGTACTGCTGCGCACCCGTGATCAGGCTCCCGGAGACCAACTCGCGCACCCGGAACGTCACCGGCATTTGCTACCGTAGTGCTACTTAAAGATTAAGGAGCAACTTAATGGTAAGCAAAGTTTCAACGGTTCCGGTTGATGCACGAAACTCATACGAAAAGTATGCTGATCGTATGAGCGACACGACGATCAGGCTGGACAGTGCTGTGCGCGACAAGCTTCGCGCCCTAGCCGATGAGGATCACGTGACACTGGGAGACCTGCTCGCACGGCTCGCGGAGCGCGAGCAGTACCAGCGCGAGATGCGGCGCGCGAATGAGGTCATGGAGCGCATGCAGCGCGAGGACCCAGGGGCGTGGCAAGGCTACTTGTCCGAGCTTCGCGGATTCGAGAGCGGCACGGCACGCGACGGCCTGGCCGACGCTACGGCCGAGTGGCCTGAGTACAACGACGCCACTCAAGGGACGCAAGGTGCCGTATCAGGCGGGTGACGTCCTGCTCGCCGACCTCGACCCGGTGGCAGGCCATGAGCAGGGCGGCAGGCGACCGGTGCTGGTTCTTTCCGGTCCGTCGTATAACGAACTGCGCAACGAGCAACTGATCGTCGCTGCCGTCACCAGCCGCCATAGAGGGTTGCCCTTCCACGTTCCCATTGGCCTAGAAAGCGGGCTACGCGGGCCAAGTTGGATCCAGTCAGAATCAGTCCGCGCCATCTCGGTCGAACGAGTCGTTAAGAAACTGGGCCGAGCCCGCTCCGAAACCCTGGCTGACACCCGGAGCCGAGTAATGAACTTCCTCCGCGACTGGTAAGCGCCGGGCCGCGATGGTGCTGAGGTTGAATTTGATCTTGGTTAGTTCGTTACGCGGTAGACGTCGTAGACGCCGTCTATGTTTCTTACCGCGCGCAGGACGTCGCCCAGGTGCTTGGGGTCGCCCATCTCGAAGCTGAAGCGGCTCATCGCCACGCGGTCTCTCGTCGTCTGGACGCTCGCGCTCAGGATGTTGACGTGCTGCTCGGACAGGATCCTCGTGACGTCGGCCAGGAGCCTGGTGCGGTCGAGGGCCTCGACCTGGATCGCCACCAGGAACACGGAGGCGTCGCTCGGGGCCCAGTGGACCGGCAGCATGCGCTCGCGCTGGGTGTCGGACAGGTGCTCGAGGTTCACGCAGTTGGTGCGGTGCACCGAGACGCCGTGACCGTGGGTGACGAAGCCCAGGATCTCGTCGCCGGGCACCGGGGTACAGCACTTGGACAGGCGGACCCAGACGTCGGACGCGCCCTCGACCTCGATGCCCGAGTCGCTCGCCGTGCGGGACCGCGGGACCTTCGGCGCCTTGGGCGGGATCGGGGTGACCTCGGCCAGGTCCTCCTGGGCGCCCACCGCGCCGCTGATCGCGCGGACCACGCGGGAGACGACCGACTGGGCGCTGATCCTGCCCTCGCCGACCGCGGCGTACAGGCCGGACAGGTCCGGGTAGCGGAGCTCGGAGGCGACCGACTTGAGCGTATCGGCGGTCATCAGCCGCTGCAGCGGCAGGCCCTGCTTGCGCATGACCTTGGCGATCTGGTCCTTGCCCGCCTCGACGGCCGCCTCGCGGCGCTCCTTGGAGAACCACTGGCGGATCTTGTTGCGGGCCCGGGCTGACTTGACGAAGTTCAGCCAGTCGCGGTTCGGTCCCGCCTCCTGGGACTTGGAGGTGAAGATTTCCACCGTGTCGCCGTTGTCGAGCGTCGACTCGAGCGCAACCAGGCGGCCGTTGACCCGCGCGCCGATCGTGCGGTGACCGACGTCGGTGTGGATCGCGTAGGCGAAGTCGACCGGGGTCGCGCCGTGCGGCAGCGCGATGACCTCGCCGCGCGGCGTGAACACGAACACCTCGGCGCTCGCGAGGTCGTAGCGCAGGGAGTCGAGGAACTCCGCCGGGTCCTCGGTCTCGCGCTGCCAGTCGACGAGCTGGCGCAGCCAGGCCATCTCCGCGGCGTCCTGGTTCGCCTTGGCCTCTGCTTTAGAGTTGGGCGCCTTGCCGCTCGCCTTAGAGTTGGCCGCCCTGGCGCCGGGGGTGCCGCTGGCCAGGGCCGGGCCGTGGGCGTGCATGTCTTCCTTGTACTTCCAGTGCGCGGCGACGCCGTACTCCGCGCGCTTGTGCATGCCGAAAGTACGGATCTGCAGCTCGACCGGCTTGCCGCCCGGGCCGATGACCGTGGTGTGCAGCGACTGGTACATGTTGAACTTCGGCATCGCGACGTAGTCCTTGAACCGGCCGGGTACCGGGTTCCAGCGCGCGTGGATCATGCCGAGCGCGGCGTAGCAGTCCCGCACCGTGTCGACGAGGACGCGGATGCCCACCAGGTCGTAGATGTCGTCGAACTCGACGTTGCGGGCGATCATCTTCTGGTAGATCGAGTAGTAGTGCTTCGGGCGGCCGGTGACCGTGCCCTTGATCCGCGCCTCGTGCAGGTCGGCGGAGAGGTTCTCGATGACCTCCTGGAGCAGCTGGTCCCGTCGTGGCGACCGCTGGGAGACGAGGCGGGCGATCTCGTCGTAGCGCTTGGGGAAGAGCGTGGCGAAGGCGAGGTCCTCGAGCTCCCACTTCACCGTGTTCATGCCCAGGCGGTGCGCGAGCGGCGCGTAGATCTCCAGGGTCTCGTGTGACTTGCGCTCCTGCTTGTCCCTCGGCATGTACCGCAGGGTCCGCATGTTGTGCAGCCGGTCGGCGAGCTTGATGACGAGGACGCGGATGTCGCGGGACATCGCGACGACCATCTTGCGGACGGTCTCCGCCTCGGCGGAGGCGCCGTACTTGACCTTGTCGAGCTTGGTGACGCCGTCGACGAGGGCCGCGACGTCCTCGCCGAACTCGCTGCGCAGCTCGTTGAGCGTGTAGGCGGTGTCCTCGACCGTATCGTGCAGCAGCGCGGCGCAGATCGTCTCGGTGTTCATGCCAAGCTCGGCGAGGATCGTGGCCACCGCGAGCGGGTGGGTGATGTACGGGTCGCCCGACTTGCGCTTCTGGTCCTTGTGCCAGTGCGCGGCGACCTCGTAGGCACGCTCAACCGTCCGCACGTCGGCCTTCGGGTGGTGCGCGCGGATGGTCTTGATCAGCGGTTCGAGTACAGGGTTCACATTCGACCCCCGCTGTGCTCCTAGCCTCGCCAGACGGCGGCGTACCCCGGCGCCCGCCTGTGCCGCCGATGTTTGGGCGGCCGGTGCGTGGGGGGCCGGTGCCGCAGACGCGAGCCCTTGACGAGTCGGGCGGGCTGGACGCGCGGGCACCTGGAGATTCGAGGGCGTACCAGCCTGCGGCCTGGTCGCCGTCTCCTGGTCCGTCTCGTGGCGGTCCTGCCCGTTGAGCTGGGCAGAGTCCGCTGATTCCCCGATCCGGGCAGCCCCTTCGGCGCCGGCCGTGGCGGTCGTCATTACATCACCGGCCACAAGCGCTCCTCGCATCTGCCAGGTCATCAGTCTACTTGGGGTTATTAACCGCCGGGTAGACTCCAGACATTCCGCAGTTCAGGAACGCTAGGGGACCGATTCAGGCTACGAGGAGTGAGCGGACCTCAATTTCAGGTATCGCTTCGCGGCCCTTGAGGAACGAAAGCTCCATCACCACGGCCACGCCGACCACCTGGGCGCCCGCCCGGCGGATGAGCTCCGCGGTGGCGCGGGCGGTGCCGCCGGTGGCGAGCACGTCGTCCACGATCAGCACCCGCTCACCCGGCTGGAACGCGTCCTGGTGCACCTCGAGCGTGGCGCTGCCGTACTCGAGCTGGTACTCCTGCGCGAACGTCGCGGCCGGCAGCTTGCCCTTCTTGCGTACCGGGACGAACCCGGCCCTGATCTCGTAGGCGACGGGGGCGGCGAAGATGAAACCGCGCGCCTCGATGCCGACCACCTTGTCCACCGGGCCGAAGGCCGCCGCCATGGCCTCCACCACGTCGCCGAACGCATCAGCGTCACCGAGCAGCGGCGTGATGTCCTTGAACAGCACGCCCGGCTTCGGGTAATCGGGGACGTCGCGGACGTACGCCGTGATCGTTGCCTCGATGTCCGACACTCCGCTACCGCCTCTTCTTCCTGGCGCCCGGCCTGCGCTGCCCGCCGCCGGTGACCCGCTGCTGCCTGGTGACCGGCCGCGGCGGCGTGTCGGCCGACCGCGGCGCGGCGGGGACCGACACGCCGTCGTCCGTGTCCTGCGTCTCGCCCGTGTCCATGTCCGTGTCGATGTCCGCGTCCTGGTCGACGGCGACCGCCGTCGCCTGGGTGCCTTGCGCTGCCGTGGCGGGCGCCGGGGCGTCGCCCGCGGCGACCCGCTGGGCCGCGCGGCCGCCCGCCAGGCGGCGCTTGACCTTCACGGCCAGGTCACGGTACTGCGGCTCCCGCTCCTTGAGGTCGGCGAGGACCGGGGTCGCGATGAAGATCGACGAGTAGGTGCCGGACAGCATGCCGACGAACAGCACCAGGGCCAGGTCCTTCAGCGTGCCCGCGCCGAGCAGGCCGGCGCCGACGAACAGGATCGACGCGACCGGGATCAGCGCGGTCAGCGACGTGTTGATCGATCTGACCAGGGTCTGGTTGAGCGCCAGGTTGGCCGCGTCGCTGTAGGTGGAGCGCTGGGTGGTGAGCAGGCCGGCGGTATTCTCCCGCACCTTGTCGAAGACCACCACCGTGTCGTAGAGCGAGTAGCCGAGGATCGTCAGCAGGCCGACGACGGACGTCGGACTGACCTGGAAGCCGGTCAGCGAGTACACGCCGACCGTGATCAGGATGTCGTGCAGCAGCGCGACGAACGCCGCCACGGCCATCCGCCACTCGAACGCGATCGACAGGTAGATCACGATCACCACGAGGAAGATGATCAGCGCCTCGACGGCCTTAGAGGTGATCTGGCTGCCCCACGTCGGGCCGACGATCTGAATCGTCATCTTGCTCGGCAAGATGTTGAACGCTTTTTCCAGTGCGCTCGCCACGTTCTGGGACACCGAGTTGGCCAGCGTCCCGGTCTGCACCATCCACTGGTGCACCGTGCCCGAGGTGTACTGCACGGTGGAGTCGCCGCCGCCCGCTGCGGTGACCACGCGGGAGATCGCGTTCTGGCTCGTCGAGGCGGAGTTGGGGAAGGTGAAGCTCGACCCGCCCTTGAACTCGAGCGAGAAGTTCAGCTTGCGTACCACCAGGGAGATGACGCTGACCAGCACGATGAGGCCGGAGATCGAGTACCACAACCGCTGACGGCGGACGAAGTTGATCGATACGTCGCCCCGGTACAGCCGTCCGGCGATGCCGCCGCCTGCCATCACGCCTCCTTCGAGGTCGAGGAGCCACCGCCGGGTCGCCCGCCGGAGATCGTCCGCTGCGTGCGCACGGTCCGCCGCGTGGAGGACCGCCATCTCGCTTTCGCGCCGAGCCGTTCAGGATCGAGGCCCGACCACTTGCTCCCGCTGGAGAAGAACCTGGTCCCGGCCAGGATGGTCACCATCGGCTTGGTGAACAGGAACACCACGATCACGTCGATCAGCGTCGTCAGGCCCAGCGTGTAGGCGAAGCCCTGGACGTCACTGACGGCGAAGTGGTAGAGCAGCACCGCGGCGAGGAAGGACACCGTGTCGGAGACCAGGATCGTGCGTCTCGCCCGTTTCCAGCCTGCTTCCACGGCGGGACGGAGCGTCTTGCCGTCCCGCACCTCGTCACGGAGCCGTTCGAAGTACACGATGAACGAGTCCGCGGTGATGCCGATCGCCACCACAAGGCCGGCGATCGCCGACAGCGACATGGTGAAGTTCTGGTACCAGCTGAGCAGGACCACCGACAGGTAGGCGAGCAGCGCGGCGATCAGCAGGCTGGACACCGACACGAGGCCGAGGCCCCGGTAGTAGTAGAAGAGGTAGATGATCACCAGGATGAGGCCGATGATCCCGGCGAGCAGGCCGGCGTCAAGCTGGCTGTGGCCGAGCTGCGGCGAGATCGACTGGACGCTCTGCTGGGTGAAGTTGACCGGCAGCTGCCCGAACTTGAGCACGTTGGTGAGCTGGTTCGCCTGGTCCTCGTTGAACCCGTTCGGCTGCGGTCCGGTGATCGTAAACGTCCCGGAGGTGAGCGCGCCCTGGGTCTCCGGGGCGGACTGCACGTTGCCGTCGAGGACGATCGCCGTCGAGTCGAGCGCCGCGTCGTTCTGGTTGGGCGCGGTAGTAGACGTCGCGCCGGGGTAGTAGTTGTTGAACTGGTTAGTGGTCAGCGTGCCGAACGCCGAGGTGGCCGCGCTGTTCAGCGTCAGGTTGACGACCCACTGCGTGCTGTTCTGCTGCAGACCGGCCGACACGCCGGTGAGCTCCGTGCCCTCGAAGACGGTGGGGCCGAGGACGTACTTGGTGCCGTTGGGGTCGCAGGAGACGATCTGGTTACCCGGGACGTCCCACTGGTCGCCGGTCTCGGAGTACCCGACGGTCGCCTTCCAGCTGTTGTCCACGGTGGTCGAGTTCGGACCCGGCTTGCACACCATCTTGTTGAACAGCTTCATGGTGGCCGCGTTCACCTTGGACGAGTCGCCGAAGGACGTCGTGGCCGAGGCCGTCGACGTGGGCGTCGGCGTCGGGGTGGCGCTCGGCGTCGCGGTGGCCTTGGCCGTCGAGGTCGCCTTGGCGGTGGAGGTCGCCTTGGCGGTCGAGCTCGTGCTCGGCGTGGCCGTCGGGCTCGCGGCGTAGTCCTGGGTCGAGGCCTTGGGGCTGGCGCTCGAGGTCGAACTCGTGCTGGTGGACGGGGTGGGCGAGCTCGTGGACGACGTGCTCGCCGACCCGCTCGGCGTGGGCGAGGAGGTGGCCTTCGGCGTGGCGGTGGGGGCGGAGTACAGCTCCTCCAGGTAGACCGGCCGGAACGCCAGCTTCGCGGTGGTGCTGATCAGGTTGACGGTCTCCTGCTCGGCCTTGCCGGGGACCGTCACGTTGATCAGGTCGGAACCTATCTGCTGGACCTGAGCGCCGGAGTTACCGGTGCCGTTCACCCGGGATTCCAGCACGGAGATGGCCTGCGTCATGGCGGCCGCCGACGGCGCGCCGTGCGCGGTCTGCGCCTGCAGGACAACCTCGGTGCCGCTCGACAGGTCGAGCCCGAGTCCGACCTTGAAGCGGCTTTGCCAGTTACCCGGGTTGAATGTCAGGCTGCCGAGGATCCCGATCACCATGACCAGGATCAGGACGGCCAGCGCCGCCAGCGCGCGGCCCGGGTACGAGCCGCTTCTCCTTGGGGGTGCCACTTGTCGCCTGCCTCTTGAGCTGTGCGTCGTGCGCCGAGCTAGCGCCTCTTAGTCCTTCTTGGTGCCCGTGGCCTGCTCGTACGCCGTGTCTTCGGCGTCCTCAGCGGCCGGCTCTCGCGTGTCGACCGTGTCCTCGACGTCGTGCTCGTCGGTCTCTTCGGCGTCGTCGAAGTCCGTGGTCTCCTCGTCGGTCTCTTCGGCCTCGTCGGTGACCTCGTCCTCTTCCTCCGGCTCCTCCCCCGGTGAGACGACGTCCATGACGGCGCGCCGCATGTAGCGCACCTCGACGCCCGGCGCGACCTCGAGGATCACGTCGTCGCCGTCCACGTCGACGACCGTCGCGTACATGCCGGCCGTCGTCCGGACCCTGGCACCCGGCGCCACGGTGTTCTGCTTCTGCTGGGCCTGCTGGCGGCGGCGCTGCTGCGGCCTGATCATCAGCAGGTAGAAGGCCACGACGACGATCAGAATGAGGATCAGCGTCGACGGGTTGAACCCGCTCGACGACGACGTGGCTGCTAGTGGTTCGACTTTCCCCAGCATCGGGGCATCCTTCCGGTTGACTTTCGCTTGCCGGCCGGCTCGCCGTGTGATGACGACCACGTACCAACCTGCGCAGTGTAGCGGCGCTATGAAAAACGCATAACCACCCTACGAGGTTTCCGAAGCGGAACGTTACTCGTCGACACCAGTTCTTCGGCTAAAGCGGACAACTGTCCCCGCATTGCGACCGTTTCGCTACCGAACCCTGTCCAGCCCGGTCAGTCGAACAGGGTCGGGGTCTCGGTGGGGGGCGGCGGCTCCAGGCCCAGGTGCTCCCAGCCGGCGCGGGTGGCGATCCGGCCGCGCGGCGTCCGCGCGAGCAGGCCGTGCCTGACCAGGAACGGCTCCGCGACCACCTCGACGGTCTCCGCCTCCTCCCCCACCGCGACCGCGAGGGTGGACAGGCCCACCGGGCCGCCGCCGAACCGCCTGACCAGGGCGTCGAGTACCCCCCGGTCGAGCCGGTCGAGGCCGAGCTCGTCGACTTCGTACAGCTCGAGCGCGGTCTTGGTCAGCTCCCGGGTGACCAGGCCGTCGGCGCGGACCTCGGCGTAGTCGCGGACCCGCCGCAGCAGCCGGTTGGCGATCCGCGGCGTGCCGCGCGAGCGCAGCGCGAGCTCCTCGATGCCGCCGTCCTCGATCCGCACGCCGAGCAGACCCGCCGACCGCCTGACGATGACGCCGAGCTCTTCCGGCTGGTAGAAGTCCAGGTGCGCGGTGAAGCCAAAGCGGTCGCGCAGCGGTGCGGGCAGCAGGCCCGCCCTCGTGGTGGCTCCCACCAGGGTGAACGGCGCGATGTCGAGCGGAATCGCCGTCGCGCCGGGTCCTTTGCCCACGATGATGTCGACCCGGAAATCCTCCATCGCCAGGTAGAGCATCTCTTCCGCGGGGCGGGCGAGGCGGTGGATCTCGTCGATGAAGACGACCTCGCCCTCCTGGAGGGTGGAAAGCACGGCCACCAGCTCGCCGGACCGCTCGATCGCCGGGCCGCTGGTAAGCCGCAGCGGCGCGCCGAGCTCGGCGGCGATGATCATCGCGATCGTCGTCTTGCCGAGACCGGGCGGCCCCGAGAGCAGCACGTGGTCCGGCGGGCTGCCGCGCCGCAGCGCGCTGTGCAGCAGCAGGGTCAGCTGCTCGCGGACCCGGGCCTGGCCGACGAAGTCGTCGAGGCGCTTGGGCCGCAGCGCGCGCTCGATCTCCCGCTCGTCGCCGTCGGCGAGCGGCGAGACTATGTTTCCCCCGGGGGAATGATCCCCCCGGGGACCCCCCAAAACATGGGGGAGTCCCTCCCCCATTGCCCCCTCGCCGGGGGCAAGCCCCCAGGACGGCGCCTGCGGCGCCGGGTACGTATCCGATGGTTGCCGTTCTTGGTCCGCTGTGTGTGCCCAGGGGGCTGCCGCGCGGCGGTCGAACTCGGCTTCCTCGGCCCTGGTCAGCGCGTCGTCTCCGCCCGTCACGACTTGGATAGCTTCCGCAGGGCGGCGCGGAGCGCGGTGGCAACGTCTGGGGTCTGCCCGTCGGACTCGGCCTCGACCGCGGCGGTGGCGGCCTCGGCGTCGCGGGCGGACCACCCGAGGTTGACCAGACCGGTCGTGACCTGGTCGCGCCAGGACGGTGCCGCGCCCCGGCGCGGGGCGGCGCCGAAGCCGGGGCCAGGGTCGCTCGGCGCGCCGAGGCGGTCCTTCAGCTCGAGGATGATCCGCTGCGCGACCTTGTTGCCGATGCCGGGCACCATCGTGAGCGCCTTGACGTCTTCGGCGGAGACCGCGCGGCGCAGCACGTCGGGCGAGTGGACCGCGATCATCGCGAGCGCGAGGCGCGGGCCGACCCCGCTCGCGGTCTGCAGCAGCTCGAAGACGTTCCGCTCGTCCTCCGTCGCGAAGCCGAACAGCGTGAGCGAGTCCTCCCGCACCACCAGGGAGGTGGCGACCCGGGCCGGCTCGCCCGGCTTGAGCGTGGCGAGGGTGTCCGGCGTGCACAGCACCCGCATGCCGACCCCGCCAACCTCGATGACGGCGCCGTCAAAGCCGACGCCCGCCACGGTGCCGTTCAGGTGCGCGATCATGCCGTACCTCTAACCACGGGACCTCTAACCACGGGACCTCTAACCACGGGACCTCTAACCACGGGACCTCTAACCACGGGATCTCCAAACACAGGTCTCTCCATAACGGATGTCCGCTCATCGTCGCCCGCACGTTGGCCTGCCTGGCCCTCCTGGCCTCGATGGCGGGCGCGCGCCACAAGTGACAGATCGCCAGGGCCAGGGCGTCGGCGGCGTCGGCGGGCTTGGGCCGGTCGGTCAACCGCAGCAGCCGCATGACCATCAGCGCCACCTGGTCCTTGTCGGCCCGCCCGCTGCCGGTCACCGCGGCCTTGACCTCGCTCGGCGTGTGCAGCGCCACCGGCAGTCCGCGCCGCGCGGCACAGACGATCGCCACCGCGCCCGCTTGCGCGGTGCCCATCACCGTCCGCACGTTGTGCTGGCTGAACACCCGCTCCACCGCCACCGTGTCCGGCTGGTACTCGGTCAGCCAGCGGTCAATCTCTTGCTCGATCGCGAGCAGCCGGCCCGCGATGTCCTGGTCCGCGTCGGTGCGGACCACGCCGGTCGCGACGAGGCTGGGCGGCCTGCCCGGCACACCCTCGACGACGCCAAGGCCGCATCGCGTAAGGCCCGGGTCGACGCCGAGAACGCGAGACGACGGGCGCGCGGCGTAGGGGCTCACCGCAGCCAACCGATCATCGCGCGCCCCACCGTCCCGTCTGCCAGCGAACACCTGTTCGCCACCCTACCGTGCCGACCGCGCCCGCGCCTGCTACGCCGACGCGTGTCTCGCCTCCGCGGCTTTTGTCCGGGGGTTTGGGGGCGTCCCCGGGCTAGCGCTTCGCCGCCGAACCCGCGCCTCGGCTTAGAAGCTGTCGAGCATGTACGGGGTTGCCGCGAAGGCTGCGTCCAGGGCTACGTCGGCCTCTGGGGAGCCGCCGGAGGCCAGGCCGGCTAGGCGCAGGGTCGCGACGGGGGTGCCCGCGTAGAGGGCTGCCAGGCCCCTGGGGCCCAGGGTGAGGGGGGCTGGCGAAGGCACGCCATCGTTCGGGATGAGGGTGCCCGCGCCGTCGATGACCGTTAGCCGCCAGCGACCGGAGTTGAGCGGGCGGGCCGGGTCGTGGATTTCCAGGGGGACGCTGGCGGAGACGGCGGGCGGGAAGCCCCTGGCGGCGATCGCCGCGTGGGCGTCCGCCACGCGGAGCATCCACATCGCGCGGCGCGTGACGCGTGCGTCGCATTCCCTGGTGAGCCACCAGAACGGGTCGTGCGGGCTGGTCAGGCCGCTGACGGTGTCGGCCGTCGAACTGTGCGAGGCGATGACCGACCAGAGCGCGCGCAGCGTTTGCGGCGTCCTGGCGTGCACGCGCTCCACCCACAGGTCGCTGCCCGCCCAGCGGTAGGCGGCGAAGCCGTCGTCGCCCGCCAGGTAGCAGTAGAGGTCCTTGCGGCCCAGCCACTCCGCGGCCGGGCCTTCGTCCCAGGTCAGCGGGCCCGCGTCGCGGGCCGCACGGTGGCCGGCCGCCATGACCGCGACGACTGCCGCGGCGTCGGCGGTGCCGACCCGGCGGATGGGCACGTCCTGGTGGTCCGCTCCCTCGCCGCGGGCTGCCGTGTCCGGCTCGGCGAGGCCGCGCAGCGAGCGGGAGGGGACGGCGAAGTGGATCCGCGCGCCCGCCAGTTCCCAGCCGAGCGACCGGTAGATCGGCATCGTGGCCGGGTAAAGCGCTGAAATCGGGTAGCCGCGCTCGGCGATCAGGTTGAGCGTCTCGGTCATCAGCGTCCGGCCGATGCCTCGGCCGCGGTACTCGGGCGCGACCTTGACGCTCGACACCCCGGCCATGTTGACCGGCTTCCCCAGCCAGTACTGGCGCATGTCGTGCAGCATCGCGGCGCCAGCGGGCACCCCGTCGACGAACGCGCCGAGAAACAGCCCCTGCCCCGCCCGCAACCGCGCGACGTACAGCCAGCCGGCCGCCTGGTGCGGCGCGTAGATGCCGAACGCCCGCTGGCTCAGGTCCATCTGGGCGTCAAAGTCATCGTCGGGACGGATGGGGCGGATTTCCACGTCAGTCACGGCTACTAACCCTACGACCCAAGAGATCGACTCAAGATCGCGTGAGGCTGAGGCCTACGATTGCGGGTCAACTGCGGGCCAGGCCCGCCAAGGGCAAGAAGCTGGGCGGACATTTCGCCCGCCACTTCACAAAACACCTTGGAAAATCGGACACTCGGCTAGATCGCGGGTCATACGGGGCGCCATTAGACGCTTTTGACCCGCAATATCTGCGTATACCCTACGGGGTATGTGAGCAATGAGGCGCCCAAAGAGACGCCTCCCATGACAAGGGCTTTTGAGAGGCCCGACGTGAGCAGCGGCAGCGCAAAAGCGTTAGCCGAGCTTCTCCATGATGTCGTCGCTCACGTTGTAGTTCGCGTAGACGTCCTGGACGTCGTCGGAGTCCTCGAGCGCGTCGATCATCCTGAGCACCTTGCGGGCCTGGTCCTCGTCGAGGTCGATCTCGCTGCTCGGCAGGAACGCCATGTCGGCGGACTCGTAGTCGATGCCTGTGTCCTGCAGGGCCTTGCGGACCGCGACCAGGTCGGTCGGTTCCGAGACGACCTCGAAGGACTCGCCCAGGTCGTTGACCTCTTCGGCGCCCGCGTCGAGGACCGCCAGCAGGACGTCGTCCTCGGTCATGTCCTTCGTCTTCTCGACGACGATCACGCCTTTGCGGTTGAACAGGTACGACACCGAGCCCGGGTCGGCCATCCGGCCGCCGTTGCGGGTGAACGCGACGCGCACGTCGGACGCGGCCCGGTTGCGGTTGTCGGTCAGGCACTCCACCAGCACCGCCACGCCGCCGGGGCCGTAGCCCTCGTAGGTGATGTTCTCGTACTGGGCGCCGCCGGCCTCCTGGCCGGAGCCGCGCTTGACCGCGCGGTCGATGTTGTCGTTCGGCACCGAGGACTTCTTGGCCTTCTGGATGGCGTCGAAGAGCGTCGGGTTGCCGGCCGGGTCGCCACCGCCAGTGCGGGCGGCCACCTCGACGTTCTTGATCAGCTTGGCGAACAGCTTGCCGCGCTTAGCGTCGACCACCGCCTTCTTGTGCTTGGTGGTGGCCCATTTGGAATGGCCGCTCATGACGTTCCCTTCACCATCTTGACGAACAGTTCGTGAATGCGCCGGTCCGGGGTCAGTTCCGGATGGAATGCGGTCGCGAGAAGCGGACCCTGCCGGACGGCGACGATCCTACCGTTATCCTCGCCCAGCACGGTGACTTCCGCGCCCGCTTGCTCAACCCAGGGCGCGCGGATGAACACCGCGTGGAACGGCGCACCATCTATTAGTATGTCGCGCTCGAAGGAGTCCACCTGGCGGCCGAAGGCGTTGCGCCTGGCGGTCATGTCGATGCCGCCGAAGGTCTGCTGGCCGGCGGCGCCGTCCCGGAGCCGGTCGGCGAGCATGATCAGGCCGGCGCACGAGCCGAAGGCGGGCAGGCCGCCCGCGATGAGCTTGCGTATCGGGTCGAGCAGCTCGAACGCGGTCGCCAGCTTCCACAGCGTGGTCGACTCACCGCCCGGGATGACCAGGCCGTCGACGGACTCGATCTCGGTGAGACGGCGTACCGCCCGTGCGGTCGCGCCCGCCTCGTCCAGCGCGCGCACGTGCTCCCGGACGTCGCCCTGCAACGCGAGTACCCCGATGACCGGCAAGATTTCCTCCCTACGCATCCCCGCCGCGAGAAGCGCGGGCACAGTTCACCGCCGCTTGGACCCTGAGGATTAGCTATTACAACGCGCTAAGGGAGGTGAATCTTCCCTACCAGCCGCGGGACGCGTAGTGCTGCTCGGCGGGGAGCGTGTCGATGTTGATCCCGACCATCGCCTCGCCGAGGCCGCGGGAGACCTTGGCGATCACGTCGGGGTCGTCGTGGAACGTCGTCGCCTTGACGATCGCGGCGGCGCGCTTGGCCGGGTCGCCCGACTTGAAGATGCCCGAGCCGACGAAGACGCCCTCGGCGCCCAGCTGCATCATCATCGCGGCGTCCGCCGGGGTGGCGATGCCGCCCGCGGTGAACAGCACGACGGGCAGCTTGCCCGCCTTAGCTACCTCGACGACCAGGTCGTACGGCGCCTGGAGGTCCTTCGCCGCGGTGAACAGCTCCTCCTCGGGCAGGCTCGCGAGGCGGCGGATGCCCTGGCTGAGCGAGCGCATGTGCCTGGTGGCCTCGATTACGTTGCCGGTGCCCGCCTCGCCCTTGGAGCGGATCATCGCGGCGCCTTCGGCGATCCGGCGCAGCGCCTCGCCGAGGTTGGTCGCGCCGCAGACGAACGGGACGGTGAACTTCCACTTGTCCACGTGGTGCGCCTCGTCGGCGGGGCTGAGCACCTCGGACTCGTCGATGTAGTCGACGCCGAGCGACTGCAGCACCTGGGCCTCGACGAAGTGGCCGATCCTGCACTTGGCCATGACGGGGATCGACACGGCGTTGATAATGCCGTCGATCATGTCCGGGTCGCTCATCCGCGCGATGCCGCCCTGGGCGCGGATGTCGGCGGGCACCCGCTCGAGCGCCATCACGGCGACCGCGCCGGCGTCCTCGGCGATCTTGGCCTGCTCCGGCGTCACCACGTCCATGATCACGCCGCCCTTGAGCATTTCCGCCATGCCGCGCTTGACGCGTGCGGTGCCGGTCTCTGGCCCCGTGTTGGCGGGCTGAGAACTGGGCGTTACGTCGGCGGTGGACACGTCAAACCTCCTGGAACGGGCATGTGCTTGCCTCTATGGTATGTCTTCGCAGGCGAGAGGCGGCATCGCCGATTGGCTCTAACGTGGCTCTATTCGGCGGGCCGATTGATCAGCCGACCGCTTGACGACCTCATTCGATCTTCTCGCCGACCATGGCGTCGTCCATATCGAAGAACTCCGGCTGCTGCGCGCTGCCGTACAGGTGCAGCACCTGGACGAGCGGGCGGCGCCGGGCGTCGACCGTGCGGCCCGCGAGGTCGTTGTAGAACTTGCGGGCGATGAACACCTGCTGCCCGGCCGCGTCGAGCTCAGCGACGAGCTCCCCCGCTCCCTGGTCGGCGGCTACCTGAAAGCCCGCGTCCTTGCCGCCCCCGAACTCCTTGCGGAAGTCGGGGTCGCCGAGCGTGGCGCGCAGCGCGCGGGTCAGGTCGGACTCGGCCAGGTCGCGCTCGGCGGGGCCGACCTGCCGGACCCGGCGGACGGCGTCGGCGAGCAGCAGGGACGCGGCCGGGTCGAGCAGCCCGGACGACGCGAGTTCCGAGGCCGCCGCCGCACGCCTGACCAGGGCCAGGTCGAGCGCGGTGTGGGCCGCCTCGACCCGGTTGTGCAGCCGGTCGAGGCGGCTGGCCCGCCAGGAGATGTAGAAGCTCCACAAAACGAGGGCCAGGACGACGAGCACGATGATCGTCCAGGTCATCTTGTATCCCACGTCGTCATGGGGTTGCCCAGCGTCATTGGGTGATGCCTACCGTGGTGCGGCCGAGTACGACGGTCTCGTAGACGCTGAGGACGTTCCTGGCGACGGTTCCCCAGTCGTATTCGGCCACCGCGTCGAGGGCGGCGACGGACAGCTCCGCGCGCCGGGCAGGGTCGTCGAGCAGGCGCGCCGCCGCCCGGGCCAGGTCGTCGGGGTCGCCGGTGGCGAACAGCTCGCCCGCCTCGCCGCCCCGCAGGACGTCGCGGAACGCCGGGATGTCGGACGCGACGATCGGCAGGCCGGCCGCCATCGCCTCGACGGTGACGATGCCGAAGGACTCGCCGCCGGTGTTCGGCGAGCAAAAGACGTCGACCGAGTGCAGCACGCGCACCTTGTCCTCTTCGGATACCTCGCCGAGGAACACGGCGCGGTCGCGCAGCTCGGGCGGGAGCGAGCGACGGTGCTCGTCGGCGTCGCCGGGGCCGGCGATCAGCAGCCGCAGGCCGGGCCGCCCGGGCGCGAGCAGCTCGAATGCGCGCACGAGCACCGCCAGGCCCTTGCGCGGCTCGTCCATCCGGCCGAGGAAGCCGATCGCGCCTCCTTTGCCAGCACGGGCCTTGCCAGCACCGCCCTCGCCCGGCCAGCCGTCAAGCGGGTCGGCGTGCCGGTAGCGGCGTGTGGCGACGCCGTTGGGGATCAGCACGGCGTCGCCGCCCAGGTGCTCGACGAACGTCGACCGGGCCGCCTCGGAGACCGCGATCCTGCCGTCGATCTTCTCAAGCGCGGAGCGGAGCACCGGCATCGTGGCGAGCAGTATCCGGGACTTGCGCATGGCGGTGTGCACGGTCGCCACGATCGGGCCGGAGGCTATCCAGCAGGCGAGCAGCGACAGCGACGGCACGGAGGGCTCGTGCACGTGCAGCACGTCGAAGTTGCCCTCCTTCAGCCAGCGGCGGACCCGGTGCGTGGAGATCGGGCCGAACGCCAGTCTGGCCACCGACCCGTTGTACGGGACCGGCACCGCCTTCCCCGCCGGCACCACGTAAGGCGGGAGCGGGCGGTCCTCATCGGCCGGCGCGATCACCGAGACCTCGTGGCCGAGTTCGATCAGCGCCTCGGCCAGGTCCCTGATGTGCTGCTGCACGCCACCGGGCACATCCCAGGAATAGGGGCACGCGATGCCTATCCTCATGGGCCGGTGCTCCTCATTGGCCCGCGCCGTTCCCGTTGCCCGTCACGGTGCGGGCGCGGCTGCGGGCGAGCCGGCCGGGGTCGAGGTCGCTGACGAAGACCTTCTGCAGCATGTGCCAGTCTTCCGGGTGCTCGCTGATCGCTTCCTCGAAGACCGTGGCGAGCGCCTGGGTCATCGCGGCGATCTTCTCCTTGCGGCTGCCGTCGGTGGGCACGGGGATCTCCGGGTAGACGTGGGCGGCCCACTCCGTCTCGCCGACGAACCAGCAGGCCACCGGCATCAGCGCCGCGCCGGTCTGAATCGCGAGGGCGGCCGGCCCCGCCGGGAGCAGCGCCTTTTCGCCGAAGAAATCCACTTCGACACCGGTGTCAGAAAGGTCCCGGTCGGCGACGATGGTGACCAGCTTTCCCGCCCGCAGCCGCTGCGCCATCACTCCGAACGGATGCGGGCCTCCGCTCGTCGGCACTATTTCCATGCCGAGGCCTTCGCGGAACGCGAGGAACTTCTGGAACACCGACTCCGGCTTGAGCCGCTCGGCGGGCGCGACGATCGAGCCGGCCCCGGCCAGGACCACCCAGCGGCCCGCCTGCTCGAAGTCGCCCATGTGGGGCAGCGCGTAGATGACGCCGCGGCCGTCCTTCATGTACTCAAGCGTGAGGTCGACGTTCTCCTGGTTGACGTGCATGCCGGCCATGATGCGCTCGTCCGGGATGACCTGCAGGCGGAAGGTCTCCAGGTAGTAGCGTCCGTAAGACCGCATCACGGCCCGCGAGAGCGCCCTCAGCTCCGCACCGAATTCGCTTGGCGGGAGGGAGGCAGCCGACGTCGTTCTGAGCACTCGGACCAGGTTGCCCTCGAGTACCTGCACGCCGCCACCCTGGCGGCGCCAGGCGTTGTCGGCGCCGAAGTTGAACACCCAGCGGGCGACCGGCTCGGGCAGGCGGCACACGACGTTCCAGCCGGCGCCGAACATCGCGCTGCCCACGCGTTCCCTGAACGTTTCCTTCGCCATCAGGCTTCCTCCGGGCGCGCGGGTGCGGGCCCCGTGGTTGAAGGCCCCGTGGTTGAAGGCCCCGTGGTTGAAGGCCCTGTGGTTGAAGGCGCTGCCGCTGCGGGCGCCGGGGGCGCCAGCGTCTTGGCGTCTAGGTATACCGCGCGCATCCGCTGGTAGAGGGTGTAAGCCGTGCCGGCGGCGAGCGCCCACATGCCGATCTCCAGGACGTACGGGATGCCGAGGCCGGAAAGGCCGATGCTGGTGAGGCCGATGAGAACCCGTTCCGGCCGCTCGATGAGGCCGACGTCGGCGTGCAGGCCCAAGCCCTCGGCGCGCGCCTTGACGTAGGACACGCTCATGCCTCCGGCCAGGCAGAACAGGCTGACCACGGCGAGGAGGTGGTCGCTGCGCATGAACCAGATCGTGATGCCGCCGAAGATGGCCGCGTCGCCGAGCCGGTCCATCGTCGAGTCGAGGAACGCGCCGTACTTGCCCGAGCTGCCTTTGATGCGGGCCAGCTGGCCGTCGAGCATGTCGGTGAAGATGAAGAAGGTCGCGGTCGCGGCCCCGGGGAAGAGCCAGCCGATGGGGAACATCGACAGCGCCGCCGCGGAGACGCCGGCGGTGCCGGCGACCGTGATCATGTTCGGCGTGACCGGCGTGCGCGCGAGCCCCTGCACGATGGGGCCGAACAGCCGCGCGAAGAAGGGACGGAGGAAGTTCAGCATGGCCGAATTGATCTTAGTATCGTCCGTGCTCTGAGAGGAAAACCCGGCTGCCTCGTTAAGGGGGGCTTGTGGTCTTGTGCCCTTCGGGTTCACGCTGTGTTTACGAAAGCTCATCGAGCGCGAGGAGGCGACGAGAGTGACGGACACAGCCAGCTCAGGAGGGGCAGGACCGGCGGGCGCGGGCAGGGATTCTGGGGCCGGCGGCATACGCAATGTCGTGCTGGTCGGCCATTCCGGGAGCGGTAAGACAACACTGGCCGAGGCGCTCCTGATGTACACGGGCGTGATCGCCCGCGCGGGGCGGGTCGAGGACGGCACGACCGCCAGCGACTTCGACGAGGTAGAGATCAGGCAGAAGCGGTCGGTGAACCTGGCGCTCACTCCGTTCGTTTCCGACGGGATAACCGTCAACATGCTTGACACCCCCGGGTACGCGGACTTCACCGGAGACCTCCGGGCGGGGCTGCGCGCGGCGGACTGCGCGCTGTTCGTGGTCGCGGCCACCGACGGGATAGACGGGGTCACGCGGCTGCTGTGGGACGAGTGCGCCGCCGTCGGGATGCCGCGCGCGGTCGTCATCACCAAGATCGACCACGGGCGGGCCGACTTCTCCACGGTGCTCGCGGAGTGCCAGGGGGCGTTCGGCGAAGGAGTGCTGCCGCTCTACCTGCCGGTTCCCGGTCCCGACGACTCCGGGGTCACCGGGCTCATCGGGCTGCTTTCCGAGACGCTGTACGACTATTCATCGGGAACGCGGGCCGCGTCACCGGTGTCCGCGGAGTCCGACGTCGAGCGGATGGCGCCTGAGCGGGACACGCTCATCGAGGGGATCATCACCGAGAGCGAAGACGAGACCCTCATGGAGCGGTACCTCTCCGGCGAGACGGTGCCGACCGACGTGCTCATCTCTGACCTGCTGACCGCCGTCGCCCAGGGGTCGTTCTACCCGGTGCTCGCCGTGTCCTCGCCGCTTGGCATCGGCATGGCGGAGCTGCTTGAGATCATCACCCTGGCGTTCCCCTCGCCGCTCGCGCACCCGCTGCCGCCGGTGGCGTCGGCTGTCACCGGAGACCCGGTCGAAGGGCTCTCCTGCGACCCGGACGGGCCGCTCCTCGCCGAGGTCGTGAAGACCACCTCCGACCCGTACGTCGGGCGGATCTCGCTCGTGCGCGTGTTCTCGGGAACGCTGCGCGCCGACATGTCAGTGCACGTGTCCGGGCACGGGCGGGCCGCGCGGGGGCACCCGGACCACGACGACGACGAGCGGGTCGGCGCGCTCAGCTCGCCTCTTGGCAAGCAGCAGCGGCCCGTTACGGAGTGCCAGGCGGGGTCGATCTGCGCCGTGGCGAAGCTGTCCACGGCGGAGACGGGAGACACCCTGTCCTCGCGGGAGCAGCCGCTGCTCATGGAGCCGTGGACGATGCCGGACCCGCTGCTGCCGGTCGCGATCGTGGCCCGGTCGAAGGCGGATGACGACAAGCTGTCCGCCGCGCTCGGCCGTCTGGTCGCCGAGGACCCGACGATGCGGCTCGAGATCAACCCGGAAACCCACCAGCTCGTGCTCTGGTGCATGGGCGAGGCGCACGCGGACCTGCTGATCGACCGGCTGTCCGCGCGCTACGGCGTCGCCGTGGACACCGTGACGCTGCGGGTGCCGCTGCGGGAGACGGTGTCGCTGGCGGCCCGCGGCCTGGGGCGGAACGTGAAGCAGACCGGCGGGCACGGCGAGTTCGGCATCTGCCACATCGAGGTGGAGCCGCTGCCTGACGGGGCGACCGGGTTCGAGTTCGTCGACAAGATCGTCGGCGGCGTGGTGCCCAGGCAGTTCATCCCCTCGGTCGAGAAGGGCGTCAGGTCTCAGATGGAGGCCGGGGTCCTCGCCGGCTATCCGATGACCGGGCTGCGGGTGACGCTCTTCGACGGGAAGGCGCACTCGGTCGACTCCTCGGACATGGCCTTCCAGAAGGCCGGGCGGGCCGCGCTGAGGGACGCCTGCGAGAAGGCGTCGCCGATGCTGCTCGAGCCGGTCGACGAGGTGTCGATCCTGGTGCCCGACGAGTACGTCGGCGCGGTCATGTCCGACTTGTCGGGCAGGCGCGGCCGGGTGATCGGCACGGTGCCGGTGGGCGTCGGGCGGACGCAGATCCGGGCCGAGGTGCCGGAACTCGAGATCACCAGGTACTCGATCGACCTGCGTTCCGTGTCGCACGGCACCGGGTCGTTCACCCGCGGGTACCTGCGGCACGAGCCGCTGCCGTCCCATCTGGCGGCCAAGGTCGCCGCGGACTCCAAGCCCGGGTAGCGGCCCAGGGCCCGCACGGACGGCGCCGGCATTCCAGCTTCGTGAACTGTTAACGATATCGTTAACAGTTCACGGAGTCGCCCGGCGAGCCGGGCCGCCCGCTGCCCGGGTTGGGCTCTGATTGCGGGTCATCCGGTTCACCGGCCCGGTACCGCCGGCCCGGTTGCGGGACTTCGTCCG
>Ga0102924_1001514_pt1 | contig 26694 bp, 26 predicted proteins | sample PaiPotPPM11metaG_FD_80116 | JGI IMG/M metagenome (GOLD analysis project Ga0102924, IMG submission 80116) | Iron sulfur acid spring bacterial and archeal communities from Banff, Canada, to study Microbial Dark Matter (Phase II) - Paint Pots PPM... ... | reverse complement strand
TCGATCAGGAAGGCGAGATGGAAGACGAGGACCTGATCCAGCGCGAGGACATGGTCGTCACCGTCTCGCACGCCGGCTACGTCAAGCGCGTGCCGCTATCGACCTATCGCGCGCAAAAGCGCGGCGGCAAGGGCCGCGCCGGCATGCAGACGCGCGAGGAAGATTTCGTCACGCGGTTGTTCGTTGCTTCGACCCACACGCCGATGCTGTTCTTCTCCTCGCGCGGCCAGGTTTACAAAGAAAAGGTGTGGCGGCTGCCGCAGGCGGCGCCGCAGGCGCGCGGCAAGGCGCTGATCAACATCCTGCCGCTGGAGCAGGGCGAGAACATTACCACCATCATGCCGCTGCCCGAGGACGAATCGACCTGGGACAAGCTCGACGTGATGTTCGCCACGACGCGCGGCACCGTCCGGCGCAACAAGCTGTCGGATTTCGCCGATGTGCGGCGCTCCGGCATCATCGCCATGAAGCTCGACGATGGCGACGCCATCGTCGACGTGCAGATCTGCAAGGAGGACGACGACGTTCTTCTCACTTCGGCAGGCGGCCAGTGCATCCGCTTCGCGGTCACCGACGTGCGCGTGTTCCAGGGCCGCACCTCGATCGGCGTGCGCGGCATCAATCTCGGGAATGATAAGGAAGGATTGGGCGACAAGCTGATCTCGCTGTCGATCCTGCGTCACGTCGCGGCGACCGCCGACGAGCGCGCGGCGTATCTCAAGCGCGCCAACGCGGTGCGGCGCGGCACCAACGGGGAGGGCGAGGACAACAGCACCGATGCCGAGGAAGCCGATGGCGCGATCGAGCTTGGCGAGCAGCGCTACGTCGTCATGTCGGAAGCCGAGCAGTTCGTGCTGACCATTTCCGAAAAAGGCTTCGGCAAGCGCACGTCATCCTACGAGTACCGCACCACTGGCCGTGGCGGTAAAGGTATCGTCGCCATGGCGATCACCGAAAAGAACGGCCGGCTGGTGGCCTCGTTCCCGGTCGAGGAAACCGACCAGATCATGCTGGTCACCGACGGCGGCCAGCTCATCCGTTGTCCGGTGAACGGCATCCGCCTCGCCGGCCGCTCGACGCAGGGTGTCATCGTGTTCTCGACCGCCGAAGGCGAGAAGGTCGCGTCGGTTGAGCGGCTCACCGAGGAAGGCCAGGAGAGCGAAGACAACGGCGGCGAGTGAGCCGCGGCCGCAAGGAGATCACGTCCATGATTCGCATTGTCGGCCTGCTCATTGCGGTGCTTTTTATAAGCCCCGCCAATGCCGGCGAGCGGTTCATCACGCTGAGCTCGACGACATCGACGCAGGATTCCGGCTTATTCGGCCACATCCTGCCGCTGTTCCGTGCCGCAACCGGCGTGACCGTTCACGTCGTCGCGGTCGGCACCGGCCAGGCGCTGGCCATCGGCGCGCGCGGCGACGCCGATGCGCTCTTGGTGCATGACCGGGCCGGCGAGGACAAGTTCGTCGCCGACGGCTTTGGCATCGATCGCCGTGACGTGATGTACAACGATTTTGTCATTGTCGGGCCAAGCACCGATCCGGCGCATGTGCGCGGCTTGAAAGACGCCCGCAAGGCGCTGGCGCAAATTGCCGCCGCTGCGGCGCCGTTTGCCAGCCGGGGCGATGACAGCGGCACCAACCGCATGGAGCTACGGCTGTGGAAATCGGCCGGCATTGCGCCGGACCCCCACAGTGGATGGTATCGCGATCTCGGCCAAGGCATGGGACCGACGCTGAATATCGCCGCCGCGATGGACGCCTACACGCTGACCGATCGCGCCACCTGGGCCAATTTCAAAAACCGGCAAAACCTCGAAATTTTGAGCGACGGCGACCCGGCTTTATTCAATCCCTACGGCAGCATTTTGGTCAATCCGGCGAAGTGGCCGCAGGTGAAATTCAGCGACGCCAAGATTTGGCATGACTGGCTGACATCGAAGCCCGGCCTTGACGCGATCACGTCGTACCGCATCAACGGCGAACAGCTGTTCTTTCCGCCGCGCGGCGAAGCCACGCATTAGCGATCGGTCAGCGCGCGCCCGAGCAGCAGACTGACGGCGCTCACCGCCATCGACAGCACAATGAGGATCATGCCGAGCGCGAGCGCCAGGCTCAGATCGCCCCGGCTTGTCTGAAGCGCAATCGCGGTCGTCATGGTGCGGGTGTAGCCCCGGATATTGCCGCCGACGATGATGATGGCGCCGACTTCGGCGATGGCGCGGCCGAAAGCCGCCAGGAATGCCGTCAGCAGTCCATCTCGCCCAATGCTCATCAGCGGCCATAGGGTTCGCAACCGCGAAGCGCCGTCGACCAGAAGGGCCTCGCCGTAGACCGGCCAATGCCCGACCGCGGTGCGGTGGGCCAGCGCGGCGACAATCGGCGTGCCGAGCGCGCACTGCGCAACGACCATCGCCGCCGGTGTGAACAGGATGCCGAACGACCCCAGCGGCCCGGAACGCGACAGCAGCAAATAAACGGCAAGCCCGACGACCACCGGCGGCAAGCCGAGCAGAGCATTGACGACGACGACTAGCGCGCCACGGCCGGGAAACCGGTAAACCGCCAGCGCCGTGCCGAGCGGCGCGCCTATGGCGAAGGCGCAAGCGCTCGCCGATAGGCTCACGGCAAGCGATAGCAAAACAATTTCGCGGAGCTCGGCGTCAAAGCTACCGATCAGCGCAAAAGCGGTATGGAATGCTGCGGCGAAATCATTCATTGCGGCTCATTAGCACGGGTAGTCTTCGCTGGGACTGCGTTCGTTTCACTGGTGTTGTATACATCAATGGCCATCGAACGTGTCGGCCTCGGTCGAGGCAAGTCGCGACGGCTGGTGAATGCTCGTCATTGCGAGCCAACGGGACCGCGCGAAGTCGCGCGTCCCGATGACAGGCTCCGCGAAGCAATCCAGCGCGGCGATGCCAATACTGGATTGCTTCGTCGCTTAGGCTCCTCGCAATGACGGGGTGGCCTTGCACGCGTGCCATAGACCGCTAACATCGCCGGAATCTCATCAGCCCACAGAAAGCGCTCCGATGACCATTCCGATCACGCTCAAGGACATCACGATTCACCCTGTCGTCGAGCAGCAGGGCGCGTGGTTCGAGGCGGTGGGTTTTTTCCCGGCGCTGACCAAAGAGCTGCTCGACGAGAACCGCTCGTGGCTACAGCCGGCGTTTCTCGATGGCAGCGACAAGCTGGTGTTCGCCATTCAGAGCTTCGTCATCAAGACGCCGCACCACAATATCCTGATCGATGCCTGCGTCGGCAATCACAAGCCGCGGCCGACGCGGCCGTTCTGGCACATGATGAACTCCGACCGGTTCGAGAAGGGACTTGCCGCCGCCGGTCTCACCGTCAACGACATCGATTATGTGATGTGCACGCACCTGCACACCGACCACGTCGGCTGGAACACCCGGCTCGAAAACGGCCGCTGGGTGCCGACCTTTCCCAAGGCGCGATACATCATGGCCGACCGCGAGCTTGAGCATTGGACGCAGCGGGAGAAGGACAATCCCGAGAGCGTGCCGTGGATCACCGACTCGGTGCTGCCGATCATCGCGGCCAAGCGCGCGCAGATCGTGAAGAGCGATTTCGCGCTGAACGACCAGGTGCAGTTCATTCCGACGCCCGGCCACACCATCGACCATTTCTCGGTGCTGGTTGGCCGCACCGGGGAGGACGCGCTCATCACCGGCGACATGATCCATTCGCCACTGCAGGGCAGATATCCCGATCTCGGCATGATGGCCGACTATGATTCCCCGCAGGCTGGCCGAACGCGGCATAAGGTGTTCGACCGCTTCTGCGAGGAGCCGACGATCCTGTGCGCGACCCATTTCCCGGCACCCTCGACCGGGCGGATGCGGCGCTGGGGCGACGGCTATAAATTCGTCGCGGCGGACAAGTGATACCAACCGCGATAATTCTTGACCTGTCATGCTCCGCGAAGGCGGGGCATCCAGTAACCACCACATACGCGGCTTTGCTCACACCGATCCTGTTTGAGTACTGGATCATCCGCCGGAGCCTGTCATCGGGCCGGCCACTTCGGGCCGGACCCGTTGGCGGATGATAACAGGGAGATGAGTCAGCGCCTAACGCCGCTGGTATGATCCGTCACTGTCCGCGCCGCACCGCGCTGGCGAAGCGCTTGGCTTCTTTGGCGGCGCGGAACAGCGCCTTCGCCTTGTTGATGCATTCCTGCTGCTCGAAGCCGGGATCGCTGTCGGCGACGATGCCGGCGCCGGCCTGAACATACATCGTGCCGTCCTTGATCAGGGCGGTGACGGGGTGCGATGCTGTTCGCGGTCGCTTTTATGCGTCCACCAATAGGTGGCCGCGGCTGCAATCCCAAGCAGGACAAATGGCGCGATCAGAAGATAGGCTTGCAAGGCCGTCATTCTTTAAGTCTCCCAAGCACCACCCACGCCAACCCAACCTATGTATGCCTACGCCGACCAGAAGCCAAGCCAGTCCTATGACAGGCCACCATTTTGTTGCAGCAGGGCTCGGTGAACCATAAAGAAAACCGACAACCGGCGCGACAATTGCAGTGACAATGGTCGCTACGGCTGTGTTGTTCATTGCTGTGGCCAGCAACTTTGTGCGTTCATTTTGAATGAGGTTCACGCCATACATCCCCTAACATTTTAGGGTCTACTGTCCGCGCCGCGCCGCACCGCGCTGGCGAAGCGCTTGGCTTCTTCGGCGGCGCGGAACAATGCCTTCGCCTTGTTGATGCATTCCTGCTGCTCGAAGTCCGGATCGCTGTCGGCGACGATGCCGGCGCCGGCCTGAACATACATCGTGCCGTCCTTGACCAGCGCGGTGCGCAGCACGATGCAGGTGTCCATTTCCTGCCCGGCGGAGAAATAGCCGACACAGCCGGCATAGAGCGAACGCTTCTCCTTCTCCAATTCGTCGATGATCTGCATGGCGCGCACCTTGGGCGCGCCGGACACCGTGCCGGCCGGAAAGCCGGCGGCGAGCGCATCGAGCGGATCGCAGTTCTTGCGCAATTTGCCTTTGACGTTGGAGACGATGTGCATCACCTGGCTGTAGCGCTCGATGAAGAACTGGTCGGTGACTTTGACCGTGCCGATCTCGGCGACGCGGCCGACGTCGTTGCGGCCGAGATCGAGCAGCATCAGATGCTCGGCGCGTTCTTTCGGATCGGCGAGCAGTTCCGCCTCGAGCGCCTGATCCTCGTGCGGTGTGGCGCCGCGCGGGCGGGTGCCGGCGATCGGGCGGATGGTGACGGTACCGTCGGCCGCTTTCACCAGGATTTCCGGGCTCGATCCGGCGATCGCGAACGAGCCGAAATCGAGAAAGAACAGATAGGGCGAAGGATTGACGCGGCGCAGCGCGCGGTAGAGCGCGAATGGCGGCAATGCAAACGGCGCCTCGAAGCGCTGCGACAGCACGACCTGGAAAATATCGCCGGCGGCGATGTATTCCTTGGCGGCGAGCACCATGCGCTTGAATTCGGTCGGTGTGGTGTTTGAGCGCGGCATAACGGCTCCCACTCTACCCTCCCCCGCTTGCGGGGGAGGGTAGAGTGGGGGCTTTGGCCCCGCCGCGACTTTGTCGAGCGGCTTGTCGAGCGCATCGACCACGGCGGAGAGCCGCTCGCCCGCGCGCGCCAGCGCGGCTTTCGCCGATACGCCTGCTTGCGGGCGCACCGGCGAAACGATGGTGATGGTGTCTTCAACGGCGTCGAATGCGATGACGATGGTGGGGCGCACCAGCAGCGCGTCCGGAATGCCGATCGGGTCGGGGCCGGGCGCCGGCAATTCCTCCATCAGCCGCACCATGTCGTAGCCGAGATAGCCGAACACGCCGGCCGCCATCGGCGGCAGCGCATCCGGCAGCGCGATGCGGCTTTCGCCGATGAAGGCGCGCAGCGCGTCGAGCGGTGGCTGCGGCAGCGGCGCGAAGGTTTTGGCATCGCTCTGCGCCTTGCGGTTGATCGTGGCGGTCTTGCCGTCGGCGCGGAAAATCAGATCCGGCTCGAGCCCGATGATCGAATAGCGCCCGCGCACCGCGCCGCCTTCGACCGATTCGAGCAGAAAGCTCATCGGCTTGCCGCTGGCGATTCTCAGGAAGGCGGAGACCGGGGTTTCCAGATCGGCAACGAGCGTCGTCCACACCACCTGCGGCTCGCCGGCCTCATAGTGGGCGGCGAACTTTTCCGCCGAAGGCTCGATCTGCATTAATTGGTATCCGGCGTGCCGTTGCCCAGCGCCTGCGCCAGCGCCGCCTGATTCACGCTGGTGCCCAGCTCATCCTCGACCCAAGCCATATACTGGCCGAATACGTCGTCGCTTATTTCGCGGCCGACCTGCTGATCGATGCGCTTTGCGTCGGGCGAATCCGGCGCGAGGCCCGGTATTTTGTCGTCGGTCACATGGAACACGATCCAGTCCGTCGGCTTGTCGCCCTCGGCGCTGGCGAAGCCGTCTTTGCCGGTGTGAAAGATCGCGTCGAGCATTCTCGCCGTAATGGCCTTGGACGGCTGGCCGCGCTTGATGCCGTTCGCCGTCTCGATCTTGACGCCGTTGGCGGCGGCGAGCGCGTCGAGCGGAGTGCCGCTCTTGAGCTTGTCGAGCATGTCGGCCACCTTGGCTTTCAAGCGCTTTGCGATCTCGTCGTCGCGCCAGTGCTGTTCGACTTCGCTCTTGACCTCGTCGAGAGTGCGGTCGTGCGCGGGCGTGATGCCGGCAACGTCGTACCAGATGAAGCCGCTGTCAGCCTCGATCGGGTCGTTGTCGACGCCGACGTCGGTTGCGAATGCCGCGCTGATGATTTGCTCGGCGTCGGGCCCGTTGATCACGGCCTTGCCGCCTGGGTCGTGGCCGGACCGGTCGACCGCGTCGTAGGTGGCGACAGGCAGCTTCAATTTTCGCGCCGCTTCTTCGAGCGTGCTGCCGCCGGCGCGGTCGTCCTCGATCTTGTCGTGGATGTCGGCAATCATCGATCGGGTGCGCGCCAGCGCAATGTCGTTGCGGATCTGCGGCGCGACGTCGGCGAAGCTCTTGGCCTCCTCGGGCACGATCTTGGTCACGGTGACGATGACGACGCCGAAGCGTCCCTGCACCGGCGCGCTGACCTCGCCTTTCTTGAGCGAAAAGGCGGCGTCAGCCTCGGCCGGATCGATGATGGTGGTCTTGTTCACCGTGCCGAGATCGAGGTCCTGCTCTTTGAGGCCGCGTTCGGCGGCGAGCGCGGCGAAGGTCAGGCCGCCCTTGATGCGGTCGCTTGCGGCTTGCGCCTCCGCCATAGTGGGAAACACCATCTGCTCGACATGCCGGCGTTCCGGCGTGATGTAGCGGTTGCGGTCCTTGTCGAAGACCAGTTTCACGTCGTCGTCGGATACTTCGACCGTTTTCGCAAGCTCCGCCGGCGTCACGGTGACGGTCACGATCTTGCGGTATTCCGGCGCGCGGAACACGATTTTTCGCGCGTTGAAATATTTGCCGAGCTCTTCGTCGCTCGGTTGCGGAATGTCGCCGGCCTGCGCCGGGCCCAACGCGACATAGGCAATGCTGCGTTCCTCTTTCTGGAACTGATTGATGGCGTTAAGCCAGGCTTTCGGCACCGGGATAGTACCGGAGACCGAATCAATGATCTGCCGCCGCAGTGTGTTGCTGCGCGCGTCGGCGACGAAGCGCTGCTCGGTGAGGTTGGCGTTGAGCAGCGCATCCTGAAACCGGGCGCGATCGAATTGACCGTCCGGCGTCTGGAACTGCGGGTTGCTGGTGATCCGCCGCGCGATTTCGGCGTCGGCAAGGCCGAGCCCTATTTGCTTGGCGCGCTGGTCGAGGCCTGCCTGTGCGACCATTTCGCTCAAAACCTGCCGGTCGAGCCCGAGCGCGCTCGCCTGTTGCGGGGTGATCGGCCGGCGCATCTGCTGTTCAAGCTGCTGCAGGCGATCGTTATAGGTCTGGCGGAACTGCTCGATCGGAATTTCCGTGTTGCCGATCTTGGCGACCGTCGTGCGGCCGAAGCCGCGGAATATGTCGTTGATGCCCCATAGCGCGAAAATTCCGGCGAGCAGAAACATGACCGCGCCCATGACGATGCGGCCGAGCCAGGTGTGGGAGGCGTTGCGAATACCTCGAAGCATGTGTCCAATGCGCTGTGGTGGTGCCGGTCGGCTGACGGCGGCGCATCATAAGGAGCGCCGCGTTGCGCCGCAACCGACGGGATTTACTGATAAAACGCCTCTTTTCCGGGTGCAACCGGTCTGCTAACGGCTGTTTGTCGCACGATGTGAGGCCATAACAATGGCGCGCCGCCCGCTGCTCGCAGGCAATTGGAAAATGAACGGGCTCAAAGCCTCGGCTGGCGAATTGGACAAAATCATCGCCGGGGCCGCCAAGCTGCCCGCAGTTGTCGACATCTTAGTATGTCCGCCGTTCACGCTTGTTCCCGGCTTCGCTGTGCGGGCTCGCGACACGCGTGTCGCAATCGGCGGGCAAGATTGTCATTCGCGATCTTCCGGTGCGCATACCGGCGACATTTCCGCCGAGATGCTCGCCGATGCAGGCGCCAGCGCCGTGATCGTCGGCCATTCCGAACGACGCAGCGAACATCGCGAAACCGATGCCGAAGTCCGCGCCAAGGCCTTTGCCGCGCGGCGCACGCGCCTGCTTGCCATCGTCTGTGTCGGCGAGACTCGCGCCGAGCGTGACGCCGGCAAGGCGCGCGATGTCGTGGGCGCGCAACTCGACGGTTCGCTGCCGAGCGGCGAACCGGGTTTTGTCGTCGCCTATGAACCAGTCTGGGCGATCGGCTCAGGCCTGACGCCGACCCCGGGCGATGTCGGCGACATGCACAGCTTCATTCGTGAACGGCTCGCCGCGCTCTACGGCGAAAATGCGCAGGCGATCCGCATTCTTTACGGTGGCTCGGTAAAGGCGGCGAATTCGAAAGAATTGCTCGGGGTCGACAACGTCGATGGCGCGCTGATTGGCGGCGCCAGCCTCAACGCTGCGGAGTTTCTGGCGATTGCCGGGGTTTATCGCTGACCACGGCGCTCCGCCTGTTTTAAGAGCGGTTCACCGTTGTGGTAGAATCGGAGCGTGATCTATCGGGCCGGATCGCGCCGCTTGTGGCGGGTCGTTCGACGCCGTGCGGAATTCATCGCCTGCAGTGCGATAGATGATGATGCCGGCCGCCAAGAAAGCAAAAAACACGGCGGCGGCGAACCAGTATCCGGCCGCATCCGCGCCTTTTTCGGATTCAAAGCCCCGGTCGAGGCCGTAGCGGTCATAATCCACGTCCAGGTCGTATTTTTTCATTGGCTGGTCCATGTGGCCCTCCATTCGTGAAGGCAATGGAACAACGCCGCAGAGCCCTGCCGTGGCGCATAGGCAGGCATGCAAAAAGGGCCAAGATGCGCTGCACACGGCGGAAATTTTGCCACTCGCTCATTCTGCGCTACAGGGCGGAATGGCCATAGAAATGCCGCGCCAGATCATGTAGAGACCGCCGCGGCTCCCTATATGAAGGCCCGGGCTGCGGGCGGATATCATAGATGCTGAGTGTCATCATTATCATCCATCTGATGCTGGTCGTTTCCTTGATCGGCGTCGTGATGCTGCAAAAATCCGAGGGCGGCGGCCTCGTTAGTTCCACCAGCGGCTTTTTGACCGGCCGCGGCACGGCCAATGTGCTCACCCGCGCCACGGCGTTCCTCGCCGCGGGATTTTTCGTCACCAGCCTGATGTTGTCGTGGCTCGCGGGTTTTGAGCGCAAGCCCGCGTCGATCATCCGGACCGGGGGCTCGCCGGCGACCCAGGAAACACCCATTGCTCCGCCAATCGCGCCGCTCAACTCAGGCGGCGGCGGTCTGCTCAATCAGTTAAAGGCCGGCGCTCCGGGCGCGCCTGCAGCGCCTGGGCCGGTGCCGAGCGGGCCGCAGGTGCCGGAATCGAGGTAGCCGCGGGCGTCGTCTGACCAGCTTCGGCGCTGCCTGAGGATTTCGGCGGAACTCGTTGATGTAAAGCATTTTTCTGCCGCTGTCGCGGATCGATTCACGATGCGCAGCAGATATTCCGGAAAATAGCTCGTCGAATCGTAAGCCGGGCGCTAAAGGTTAAGTCCCATGGCGCGGTACATTTTCATCACCGGCGGCGTGGTCTCCTCGCTTGGCAAGGGTTTGGCATCCGCGGCGCTCGGCGCGCTGTTGCAAGCGCGCGGCTACAAGGTCCGGCTGCGCAAGCTCGACCCTTATCTCAATGTCGATCCGGGCACGATGTCGCCGTATCAGCACGGCGAGGTTTTCGTCACCGACGACGGCGCCGAGACCGACCTCGACCTCGGCCATTACGAGCGCTTCACCGGGCGGCCGGCGACGCGGCAGGACAACATCACCACCGGCCGCATCTATCAGGAAATCCTCGCCAAGGAGCGGCGCGGCGACTATCTCGGCGCCACCATCCAGGTCATTCCGCACGTCACCAACGCCATCAAGGATTTCGTCCGCGACGGCAACGACGGCTTCGATTTCGTGCTGTGCGAGATCGGCGGCACGGTCGGCGACATCGAGGGCCTGCCGTATTTCGAAGCGATCCGCCAGCTCGGCAACGACCTGCCGCGCGGCCATGCCATTTACATCCACCTGACGCTGATGCCGTTCATTCCGAGCGCGGGGGAGTTGAAAACCAAGCCGACCCAGCATTCGGTGCGCGAACTGCGCGCCATCGGCATCCAGCCCAATATCCTGTTGTGCCGCACCGACCGCGAGATTCCGGCGAGCGAGCGGAAGAAGCTCGCGCTGTTCTGCAACGTGCGCGAAAGCGCGGTGATCGAAGCGCGCGACGTCGACAACATTTATGCGGTGCCCGAGGCCTATCACTCGGGCGGCCTCGACGGCGAAGTGCTCGCCGCTTTCGGCATCGAGACGCCGCCGCCGCCCGATCTCGCCACCTGGCACCTCATCAATGAGCGCATCCGCAACCCGGAAGGCGACGTCACCATCGCCATTGTCGGCAAGTACACCGGCATGAAGGACGCCTACAAATCGCTGATCGAGGCGCTGTCCCACGGCGGCGTCGCCAACAAGGTGAAGGTCAGGCTCGACTGGATCGAAAGCGAAGTGTTCGAGAACGAGGACCCCGCGCCGTTCCTCGAACATGTCGACGGCATTCTGGTGCCCGGCGGTTTTGGCCAGCGCGGCGCCGAGGGAAAAATCCGCGCCGCGCAGTTCGCGCGCGAGCGCCAGGTGCCGTATTTCGGCATCTGCTTCGGCATGCAGATGGCGGTGATCGAGGCAGCGCGCAATCTGTGCGGCATCGAGCAGGCGAACTCGACCGAATTTGTGCCGACCAGCGAGCCCGTTGTCGGGCTGATGACCGAGTGGATGAAGGGTAACGAGCTGCAAACCCGCGGCATCACCGGCGATCTCGGCGGCACCATGCGGCTCGGCGCCTATCCGGCCGTGCTTGCGCGCGGCAGCAGGGTCGCCGAAATCTATCATGCCGCCGAAATCTCCGAACGCCACCGCCACCGCTACGAAGTCAACACCACCTACAAGGATCGTCTTGCCCAGCACGGCATGCGCTTTTCCGGAATGTCGCCCGACGGCCTGTTGCCGGAAATCATCGAATACGATGACCACCCGTGGTTCATCGGCGTGCAATTCCATCCCGAGCTGAAATCGCGGCCATTTGCGCCGCACCCGCTGTTTTCTTCGTTCATCGGGGCGGCGGTCGAGCAGAGCCGGCTGGTCTGACGGCGATCGGCTTTTCGCAACTCGGAATGAACATCGCCCGAAGTGAAGGGCAAGTGGTTATTGACTGTAAGGAATTTGATGAGTAGCTTATTCTCAATGTAGGAATCCGTTCACTTGGAGCGGGGGCATGACGGACGACGGTACGGGTACCAAGATTGCCGAACGGCTGATAACCCGGCCGGACGGCGCCACGATGGATGAGATTATCGCGGCGACCGGTGGCGCCCAATACAACGTTTTGCGGCGTCTGGAAGCTCGCGGTTATCGCGTCCGGAAAGTCAAGGAAGGCCGGACAACGCGTTATTTTGCAGACGCGCCGGCAGCGCCTTCCTGCGAGGCGACGGTAACCAGCAAGGGCCAGGTTTCGCTGCCCAAGGAGGTGCGCGAGCGCTTACGCGTGGGCGAGGGCGGCAAGGTTCGGTTCACGTTCGAGGACGGCGACCGAATTGTTGTGGCCAAGGGAGGGCCGAGGCTCCGCGATCTTTTTGGAATTCTGGGTAAGCCGCCCCGCAGTCTCACGCTTGAGGAAATGGACGAAGTGATCCAGCAAGCCGCGGTCGATCGCTATCGGCGCGCTGTAGGTCGTAAAAGGTGATGATCGGGCTCGACACCAACGTAATTTTGCGCTGCTTCGTCGACGACGATCCGAACCAGGCCAAGCAGGCTCGACAATTCGTTGCAGACCGGTGCACGCGCGAGAATCCAGGGTTCATAGATCGTGTCGCCCTGTGCGAACTGGTGTGGGTCCTTTCGCGCGGTCATCGATTTGACCGGACGAAGGCAGCGGACATCGTTTCCAGGCTCTTGGCTAGCAGCGAAATCGTGCTTGAGGATAGCGATGCCGTTCGCGCAGCTCTACGGACTTTCATGACGCGCAGCATCGATTTTGCCGATGCGCTGATCGGAGAGGTCAACCGCGCCCGCGGTTGCGAGGCGACGGCGACTTTTGACCGCAAGGCGGCAAAACTGGAGGGCTTTGTCCGCGTGTCGTGACAGGGCGATTGCCTTTTCAAACTGGCTCATTAACGTCGCGACCCTCCGCTACCCCATCACGAGGCAACCATGATCTACGAATCCCGCATCTATACCTGCATTCCCGGCCGGCTGCCGGCGCTGCTCAAGCGGTTCGAGGAGCACACTTTGAAAATCTGGGACAAGCACGGCTTCAAGCAGGCCGGGTTTTGGACGGTGCTGGTCGGCGACGGCAACCACGACTTGCATTACATGCTGGCTTGGGACTCGCTCGCCGACCGCGAAAAGAAATGGAACACGTTCCAGGCCGATCCGGCGTGGCACAAGGCGCGCGACGAAAGCGAGACAGCCGGGCCAATCATCGCCAATATCAAGAGCTCGTTCTTGCGGCCGACGGCGTTCTCGTCGGTGAAGTGACGAGGCAAACTTGCCTCGTCATTCCGGGGCCGAGCAAAGCGAGGAGTCCGGAATCCATACTCCCTGCGCCGGGGTTATGGATTCCGGACTCGTCGCTGCGCGACGATCCGGAATGACGAAGGAGCGGTTGACCCGGCCCGTTGCCGCCTTCATGGTCGCCGGCGAGGACGCTGATGACCGCAAAGCCGAATTTCGTCGTCGCCGTCGGCAAGGTGCGCTTCGGTAACAAGCTGCCGCTGGCGCTGATCGCCGGGCCGTGCGCGCTGGAGAGCCGCGCGCATGCGCTCGACATGGCGGCGGCGCTGAAGGAACTGACGGCACGGCTCGGCATCGGCTTTATCTACAAAACCTCGTTCGACAAGGCGAACCGCACCAGCGCCAAAAGCGCGCGCGGGCTTGGCCTCGACAAGGCGCTCGCGATCTTCGCCGAGCTGCGCCACAAGCTCGGCGTGCCGGTGCTCACCGATGTGCACGAGCCCGAACAATGCGCTGCTGTCGCCGCGGCGGTCGATATTCTGCAAATCCCGGCGTTCCTGTGCCGTCAGACCGATCTGTTGATCGCGGCCGCCAAGACCGGGCGTGCGATCAACGTCAAGAAAGGCCAATTCCTGGCGCCATGGGACATGGTCAATGTGGTCGAGAAGCTGACCGGCGCCGGCAATCGCAATGTGCTGGTCACCGAGCGCGGCGTGTCGTTCGGCTACAACACGCTGATCTCGGACATGCGCGCGCTGCCGGAACTGGCCAAGACCGGCGCGCCGGTGATCTTCGACGCCACCCATTCGGTGCAGCAGCCGGGCGGTCAGGGCACCTCGTCCGGCGGCGAGCGCGACTACGTCGCGGTGCTGGCGCGCGCCGCCGTGGCGGTCGGCGTTGCCGGCGTTTTCATCGAGACCCACCAGAACCCGGACAAGGCGCCGTCCGACGGACCGAACATGATCCGCTTAAAGCGCTGGCGCCGCTTCTTGAGCGGTTGATGCAATTCGACGCGCTGGCCAAAAAAGCCTGAGCAAAGCCCCCGCTGCGCGTCGGGCGCCAACAGCGAGACTTCGCCATTCCGCCCGTCCTCAGAGTAGTCAGCCTGGTGATCTTCGCTTCGACGCTGTTCTCGCGCGCCGTCGATCCCGTGGTGCCGAAGATCGCGGCCGATCTTGGCATCGACGTGAAGACCGCGGCGCTCTTGTCGAGCGCGTTTACGTTTCCCTATGCGTTCATGCAGCCGGCGCTGGGCACCATCGGCGACTTTTTCGGCAAGACGCGCCTGATGAACATAAGCCTCGCCGCCGTGGTGACGACGACGCTGGTCTGCGCCTTCGCCAGCAATTTCACGCTGCTCGTGACCATGCGCATCATCGCCGGCATGTGCGCCGGCGGCATCTTTCCGGTCGGCGTCGCCATCGTCGGCGATCTCGTGCCGGTGCAGCAGCGCCAGGTCGCGATCGGCCGGCTGCTCGCGGTGGGGCTTACCGGAAATCTGATCGGCGCCGTAATCGCCGGCGGCATCGGCGATCTGCTCGGCTGGCGCGGCGTGTTCTTCTCGATCGGCGGCTTTGGCCTGATCGTCGCGGTCATCGCCTTTTTCGCCTTCCGCGGCATGAGCGTCGGCAGAACCAAGCCCTTCAACCTCGCTGCCGCGGCCGCCGGATTTCGCGGCGTGCTGTCCGACCCGCGCGCCAAAGTCTGCTTCGGCTCGGTGTTCTTCGAGGGCATCATCATCCACGGCATGTTTCCCTATGTGGCGCTGCTGCTATTGGCGAGCGGCCAGACGCATTCCTCCTACGCCGGCATCGTCATCGGCGCGTTCGGTCTCGGCGGCATTGTGCTGTCGCTGTCGTTGCCGTTCCTGGTGGTGCGCGTGACCGAGCGGCAATTGATGCTGACGGGCGCCGCCTTCGCCGCGGTTGCCTTCATCCTGATCGCGCTGAACATGGTCTGGTACATCGAGGCGGCGGTGTTCCTGCTGTTCGGACTTGGCTTCTACATGCTGCATAACTGCATCCAGGTTCACGTCACCGACCTGTCGCAGACCGCGCGCGGCGCGGCGCTGTCGATGCATTCGTCGGCGTTCTTCACTGGGCAGGCGATCGGGCCGATCTATTACGGCTATGCCCTTGGCCATTTCGGCGTGGCCGTGCCGCCGCTGATCGGCGCCGTCGTGATCCTAGTCATCGGCCTCGTCTGCGCGCGCCTGCTGCGGCATCGCCGCCGCGAGCCGGCCCTTGTCGAAGGACCGTAAATCTCCCATTATCAGCGGTGTAACGGCTTGGGGTGCCGACCCCTTCCATCCTCCGGGCGCGGGGGAGGAAAGGGCGCGGCTGAGATCAAACCCATCGAACCTGTCTGGGTCATACCAGCGAAGGGAGCCGCCTCTGACGGAAGCGCTTCCCCATATCGGCAAAAAGCCGCGCGTCGCCATCATCGGCGCCGGCGTGGTCGGCTTAGGCATCGCCTGGCGGCTCGCCGGCCGTGCAACGGTCACTGTGTTCGATCGCGGCAAGGCCGGAGCGGGCGCGAGCCACGCTGCTGCGGGTATGCTGGCGGCCTGTTGCGAAGCCGAACCCGGCGAGGAGGCGCTGGTCGCGCTCGGCCGCGAAAGCCAGGCGCGCTGGCCGGGCTTTGCCGAGGAGCTGCTGCGTGCAACCGGCATCGATGTCGAATTGCGGCGCGAAGGCACGCTGTTGCTCGCCTTGACCGCGGACGATCAAGCCGTGATCGGCCACCGCCTGGAGTTTCAGCGGCGGCTTGATCTGCCGCTCGAATGGCTGTCGGCCGCGGCAACACGCGCGAAGGAGCCGCATCTCGCCGGCAAGATCGCCGGCGCTTTGTTTTCGCCGCAGGATCATCAAGTCGATAACCGCAAGCTCGTTGCAGCCTTGCGCATCGCTGCGCAATCCACCGGCGCGGCGATTCACGAGCACGCACCGGTCAAGGAGATCGCGGTGCAGGGCGGCCGCGCCACCGGCGTGCTGCTCGAAGACGGAACCAACATCACAGCCGATATCGTGGTGCTCGCCGCCGGCGCGTGGTCGCGGAGTATTGGCGGACTGCCGCCAGACCGGCGGCCGCCGGTGCGGCCGGTCAAAGGCCAGATGCTGGCGCTGCGCATGGACGCCAAAGCGCCGCTGCTCAATCACGTGCTGTGGGCGCCAGGGGCTTATCTGGTGCCGCGCCGCGACGGCCGGCTGATCGTCGGCGCGACCGTCGAGGAAAAAGGGTTTGATGAAACCATCACCGCCGGCGGCGTGATGGCGCTGCTTGATGCGGCGTGGCGCGCCATACCCGCCATCGAAGAATTGCCGATCGAGGACATCTGGGCCGGTCACCGGCCGGGCAGCCGCGATGACGCGCCGATCCTTGGGCCTGGGCCGCTCGAAAACCTGTTCTATGCGACCGGGCATCACCGCAATGGCATTTTGCTCGCCCCGGTAACGGCCGATGCGATGGCCCGCCTCATCATCGACAATGCCGTCGATCCGGCGATCAAACCGTTCGGGCTCGAACGTTTCCTGCCGGCGCGGGCGGCGGAGTAGGGCGCGCGAAATGACTCATGAAATCCGCGTCAACGGCGAGAGCGAACCGCTCGGAGCGCACACCACGCTTGCAGCATTGCTCGCCGAGAAAGCGGGCGATACCGGCCAGCGCGGCATCGCGGTTGCGCTCAACGGCGCCGTGGTGCCGCGCGCGGCATGGGGCGCGACCGCGCTGCGGCCCGGCGACAGCGTCGAGATCGTGCGCGCGCGGCAGGGTGGTTAGGAGAATTTCATGTCAGACCCGCTTATCATTGCCGGGCATGAATTCCAGTCGCGGTTGTTTCTCGGCAGCGCCGGCTATCCCAATCGCAAGCTCATGCTCGACGCCATCGCGGCGAGCGGAGCGCAGATGGTCACCGCCTCGATCCGCCGCATCAGCCTCGCCGGCGACGACGAGAGCCTGGTCGATCTGTTGGCCGGGCGGGTGAAGTTTCTTCCGAACACCGCCGGTTGCCAGACCGCCAAGGACGCGGTGCTGACCGCCGAACTGGCGCGCGAAGCGCTCGACACCAATTGGGTCAAGCTCGAAGTGATCGGCGACCGCGAACTGCTTTATCCCGACGTCGAGGAACTCATTCGCGCGACGCAGACCCTGGTGGCGAAGGGCTTTGTCGTGCTGCCGTATTGCACCGAGGACCCGGTGACGTGCCGCAAGCTGGCCGATGCCGGCGCCGCCGCCGTGATGCCGCTCGGCTCGCCGATCGGCTCCGGGCTGGGCATTTCCAATCCGCATCTCATCGAGCTCATTTGCGCGCGCTCGCCGGTGCCGGTGGTGCTCGACGCCGGTATCGGCACCGCCTCCGACGCCACGCTCGCCATGGAGCTCGGCTGTTCCGCGGTGCTGATCAACACCGCGGTGTCGAAAGCGCGCGACCCGGTGATGATGGCGAACTCGATGCGCTCTGCGGTCGAGGCCGGCCGCCTGTCGCGGCTCGCTGGACGCATTGCGAAACGCACCCATGCCGAGCCGTCGAGCCCGCAGTTCGGGCTGGTGGGAACGTGAGGCTTGATTGAGTTGCTTCAGTCTGATAACTATATCTGGTGAGGCCGCCGCGCGACCCGACCCTTGATGTGCTTCTCGACCTCGACGGGCAGGTGCTCGTGGTGGATTCCGACGGCGGTCATTGGGTGCAATTCGTCGTCAGGCGGGTACCGGTATCGCCGCAGAAGCCACACGGGCTCGACTATTCTCTTACGTTGCATGGACCGGACGGCGAGCGGCTGGTCGGCTTTGACAACGCCCATCAGGTCGGCAGGCGCAGGCGTGGTGAAGCGCAAGACCATCGCCACCGGCTGAGGACCATCAAAGCTTATGAGTACCGGGACGCGGCGACACTGCTCGGCGATTTCTGGAGCACGGTTGATGCCGTATTGCGCGAAAGAGGAGTGATTCCATGACCACGCTGAAAGTTGGCATCGCCAGCTACGCCGAAATGAAGGCCCGTACCATGGCGGTCGCGCGCGGCAAGCGGCGCGTTGCGCCGGACGAGCCAAAGGTCTGGTTCACCTCGACGGAATCGTTCGCCAAGGTCCTCTCAGCCGGTAATCGCGAGGTACTGCGGGTCATAGCGAAGCAGGCGCCGGGATCGCTCGATGAACTGGCGCAGATGACCGGCAAGGCCAAGTCAAACCTGTCCCGGACGCTGAGAAAGATGGAAGGTTACGGCCTGGTTCGCCTGGAACGCGGCGAGCGTGGCCGGATCACGCCGAAAGTGATGCACGATCGGGTGGAATTGGACCTGCCGATCGCCTTGTCGCCGAAAGCAAGCATCGCGCGACAGGCCGCGCGGCGAATGGCGCGTCTTGGCGGCAGCCAGCCCAATCTGACGGCGCCGCGACGTCGCCGGGCGGTGCGGAAATCATCCTGATCGGGACCTTGAGGAGTCAGGCCAGCATCTCCCGCACCAGCGGCATCACCTTCGTGCCGTAAAGCTCGATGCTGCGCATCAGCTTGTCGTGCGGCAGCGTGCCGGATGAGTACTTCATGTCGAAGCGGGCGATGCCAAGCGCCTTGGCGGTCGTGGCGATGCGGCGCGCTACGGTTTCCGGCGCGCCGGCATAGAGCGAGCCGGCATCGGCCTCCTGATCGAAATGGGCGCGCGTCACCGGCGGCCAGCCGCGCTCGGCGCCGATCCTGTCGCGCATCGCCTTGTAGTGCGGCCAAAGCTCGTCGCGCGCCTGCGCGTCGGTACTGGCGACATAGCCGTGCGAGTGCAGGCCGATCGGTTTGGCCGGCCGGCCGAGCTGCGCATAGGCGCGATGATACAGGTCGACAAAGGGCAGGAAGCGTTTTGGATCGCCGCCGATGATGGCGAGCATCAGCGGCAGGTCGTAGTGCGCGGCGCCGACGACGGATTGCGGGCTGCCGCCGACGCCGACCCAGGTCTTGAGCGGCGGCTGCTCGAGCGGCGGATAGACGCGCTGATTGGTGAGCGCGGAGCGCGTCTTGCCGCTCCACGTCACGGTGTCGTTTCTGATCAGCGCGACGAACAGTTCGAGCTTCTCCTCGAACAGCTCCTCGTATTGCCGCAGCTCGTAGCCGAACAGCGGAAAGGATTCGGTGAACGAGCCGCGCCCGACGGTGATCTCGGCGCGGCCGTTCGAGGCGGCGTTGAGCGTCGAGAACCGCTCGAAGACGCGCACCGGATCGTCCGATGACAGCACGGTCACGGCCGAGCCGAGCAGGATCCGCTTGGTGCGCCCGGCGATCGCCGCGAGCGCCACTTCGGGGGCGGAGATCGCGAAGTCGGGCCGGTGATGCTCGCCGACGCCGAACGCCTCGATACCGAGCTGATCGGCGAGCGCCGCTTGCTCGATCACCTCGCGGATGACTTGAGCGTGCGACTGCGGCCGGCCGTCAGGGCCGGCGGTGACGTCACCGAAGGTATCGAGCCCGAATTCGATGTGCTGGGACATGTGTCTTGCTGGAGCGGATTAGCGGGATGTTCTCGGGTGGCCTGCCACCCGAAGCCCGACAGGGCGAAGGTTGGCGGAAGGGGTGAGATTCGAACTCACGAGGGAGCGGACCCCCTGCCAGTTTTCAAGACTGGTGCCTTAAACCACTCGGCCACCCTTCCAGCTTTGGCTTCTCGAATACGCCGAGCTTATCAGCAAATCCTGAACGAAACGGGCGCTCCCGGGTTTACGCGGCTGCGTGACGCGAGCCCGGAATGTGTGACCTATCGCGTGAAAACGCAACGTTTGCACCCAGGCGATTGAAATTGCTTCGGATCAGGAGCTTTTTGTCGCAGCAAACACCGGCGAAATCCGCCATACTATCGGCCACCTCAACGAGGCTGCGGAATGGCGATGGTCAAGGGTCGAGCGTTTGTTGTTGCGGGCGTGCTGACTGCGCTATCGGCGACGGCGCCGAACGCGCACGCCGACGATTTTTACAAGGGCAAAACTTTCAGCATCGTCGTCGGCTTCTCGCCGGCCGGCGGCTACGACAATTACGCGCGCAATCTTGCGCGGTACATCGGCAATCACATCCCCGGAAACCCGACCGTCATCGTGCAGAACATGCCCGGCGCCGGCAGTCTCACCTCGGTGCGCTATCTCAACCTGACCGCGCCGAAGGACGGCACGGTGATGACGATTTTCAATCCCGGCTTGGTCACCCAGTCGATCGTGCAGCCGGACAAGGTCAATCTCGATTTCCGGCAATATGCCTGGGTTGGCGTCATCACGCCGGATTTCCGGGTTTGCTACGGCTATGGGCCGAACGGCGTCAAAAGCTGGGATGACATGATGCATCGCAAGGAATTCATTCTCGGCTCGACCGGCAAGGGCTCCGGCAACTACATCAACGGCGCGACGCTGCGCGACCTGTTCCACGCGCCGGTCAAGCAAATCTTGGGATACCCAGGCAGCGCCGAGCAACGCTTGGCGATCGAGCAGGGCGCGCTTGATGGCGATTGCGGATCGTACAGCAGCATTCCGCCCGATTGGATCAAGAGCGGCGCCGCACACGCTTTCGTCCGCTTCAGCCGCCAGCGCGTGGACGAAATTCCCGAGAGCGCCGTCTATATCGGCACTTTTGCTACCAGCGACGACCAGAAGAAACTGCTCGATGTGCTCAATGGCGGCGACGAGGTAGGCCGGCCCTTCATCATGTCGAAGGACGTGCCGGCGGATCGCTTAGGCATCATCCGCAAAGCGTTCGACGACACCATGAAGGATCCCGCTTTCCTCGCCGAGATGGACAAGCAGCAGCTGCCGGTGCACCCGTTGACCGGCGCTGAGGCGGAGAAAATCGTCAACGAACTAATGAGCGTCCCGCCAGCGATCGTGGCGCAGGCAAAGCCGATCTACGAGTAACGGCCGGCGCGTCGGGACGCGCGCGAGCAACAGTCCGTTCACTATGGGGGCCGCTCGCCCATTTTCGCCACAATCTGACCACGCTAAAATTCGATACCCTTTGGACGGGGTCGGGGGACGATGCGGGTGAGTTGGTCAGTCCGGCGTATTGCATCGGCCGCTGTTTGTGCCGTGCTGTGCCTTTTCCTCGCCCATTGCAGCAGTTCCTCAAGGATCGATCCGCGCTACGGCGTTGCGGCGAGCGCCCGCGTGGTCGGACCTGGTGAACCGGTGCCCAAGGGCGGCGGCACCTACCGGGTCGGTTCGCCTTACGTGGTCGCCGGCCAGACCTATGTCCCGCAAGACGATCAGCATTACCGCGCCGAGGGGCTGGCGTCCTGGTACGGCGACGATTTCCACGGCCGCTATACCGCCAACGGCGAAGTCTTCGACAAAGACGGCATCTCGGCGGCCCATACCACGCTGCCGTTGCCGAGCTATGTGCGGGTGACGAACCTGAGCAACGGCCACTCGCTGATTGTGCGCGTCAACGACCGCGGCCCGTATGTCGGCAACCGCATCATCGATGTGTCGGTCAAAGCGGCGCATCTTCTCGGCTTTTACAATCGCGGCACCGTGCCGGTGCGCGTCGAATATGTCGGGCGCGCGCCGATGGAGGGCTCGGACGACCGCATCCTCGAGGCGACGCTGCGGGAGCATGAGGCGGCGCCGGCGCCGTGGAACGTCAAATTTGCCTCGACATCTCCGGCGTTCCCGCCGCAGCCGCCGCCGGTGGGCAACCCGAGTTTCGCCAGCGCCGCGGTGAGCGATGCCGCGGTGCCGTCGCGCGCCATGTCGTTTGCCCAAGCATCCAATGGCGTCGACGGCACAGCACAGTTTCTCAATGGCCGCGGGCTCTATTGATTCCCGCCGTTAAGCGTCGCGAGATTTCGCCTGAACCGCGTGATAATTGCCTCATCCCGGCTTGCGCATGCCCTATTGCGCGCGAGATGTTGGGGTGGGAATGAAGGGTTTTTACGACCCGGAGGCGGGCGTGCGCTTGCGTTGTAACAAAGTTGCGTGGCCGGGCAGGGGCCTGCGCATCGGCGCGGTTTGCCTCCTCGCCGCAGCGATTGCTGCCGCCCACGCCGCGCCCGCCCCCGCGCCGGCGCCAAAGAAGGAAGAGGGATTCCAGACCAGCGCGCCCGCGGCGCTGCTGCTCGACCCCGACAGCAACAACGTGCTGTATGAAAAGAACGGCGATCAGCCGGTCGCGCCGGCGAGCCTCGCCAAATTGATGACGCTGGAATTCATCTTCAACGAGCTCAAGAAGGGCACCGTCAAGCTCGACGACACTTTCACCATCAGCGAGAACGCTTGGCGCAAGGGCGGCGCGCCCTCGCACGGCTCGACCATGTTTGCCGCGATCCACAGCCAGGTCAGGCTGGAGGACCTCATCCGAGGCATCATCGTCGATTCCGCCAACGACGCCTGCATCGCCATTGCCGAAGGCGTTGCCGGCAACGAGACCACCTTCGGCCAGATGCTGACCAAGCGGGCGCGCGAGATCGGGCTTGATCATTCGACCTTCACCAATGCCGAGGGTTATCCCGATCCCAACCTGCGCGTCACGGTTCGCGACCTCGGCCAGCTCGCGCGCTACATCATGCAGAAATATCCCGACTACTTTCCCTATTTCTCCGAGCGCGAATTCACCTGGAACAACATCCGCCAGCAGAATCGCAATCCGCTATTGGGCTTAGGGATTGGCGCCGACGGCATGAAGACCGGCGAAACGGCGGAGGCCGGCTTTAACCTGGTCGGCTCGGCGGTGCAGGACAATCTCCGGCTCATCGTCGTGGTCACCGGCGCCAAATCCGACAAGGAGCGCTCCGACGAAGCGCGCAAAATGCTCGAATTCGGCTTCCACGGCTTTGAGGCCCGCGTGCTGTTCGCCGAAGGCCAGACCATCGGCTCGGCCAAGGTCTTTGGCGGCGATTCAAGCTACGTTCCGCTGGTCGGGCCCGGCACCATTAAAGTGATGATGCCGCGCAACGCCAACGAGCGGCTGTTGGCGCGCATCGTCTATACCGGTCCGGTGCCGGCGCCGGTCAGCAAAGGCCAGCCGATCGGCAAGCTCAAAGTCTGGCGCGGCGACAGTCTGGCGCTCGAAGTGCCGCTGACCGCCGCCGAGGATGTCGGCAAGGGCAGCATGTCCCAGCGCGCCGTCGATGGTGCGACTGAGTTGATGATCGGGCTGTTCAAGGCCGGCGTCGATAAATTGTGAGCGATAGCGGGCGCCCGAGGCTTGCGGGTGCAAGCGGTGCCGGGCTGGCCTATATTGCTGCCACTGGCGCGAGTCCACTTCATGCTGTTCACACGGAAGCGCACGTACCCTATTGAATAGACTTCGATCTGGGCAGAACCGCTGACATGCGAGGCAAGTTCATCACCTTCGAGGGCGGCGAGGGCACCGGCAAGTCGACCCAAGCGGCGATGCTGGCGCTCCGCCTGGAAGCCCTCGGCCTTGGCGTGCTGCTGACGCGCGAGCCGGGCGGCTCACCGGGCGCGGAAATCATCCGCCACATTCTGCTCTCCGGCGCCGCCAAGCCGTTCGGTCCCGAAGCCGAGGCCATGCTGTTTGCAGCGGCGCGCGACGACCATGTGCGCTGCGCCATCGAGCCGGCGCTCGCCGCCGGAAAATGGGTGGTGTGCGACCGCTTCGCCGATTCAACCCGCGTCTATCAAGGCACGCTCGGCGCAGTGGATGAGCGCCTGATCAAGGGGCTTGAGCGCGTCTCCATCGGCGATCTTGCGCCCGATCTCACGCTCGTTCTCGACCTGCCGGCGGAAATAGGGCGGGAGCGCAGCGCACTGCGCCGGGGCACCGGCACGGCCGACCGTTTCGAGGCGGAAAACGTGGAATTCCATAGCAAGCTGCGCACCGCCTTCCTCGCCATTGCGGCCGCCGAGCCGCAGCGCTGCGTCATCATCGACGCCAGCGCCAACCGGCAGAACGTTGCCAAGCAGATCTGGGACACCGTGCAGGCCAGGCTTGATCCGGCAACCGCGCCGTACAGCTACCAAGAGCGCGCTCCGGCATGAGCCCGCAGGCGAGCGAAGACGCCGAAGCGCCGCATCCGCGCGCGAACACGCTCCTGTTCGGCCACGCAGTGGCCGAACAAACGATACTATCCGCGTATCGCAGTGGCCGCATTCCGCACGCTTTCCTCATCGCCGGACCGAAGGGCATCGGCAAGGCGACGCTGGCCTACCGCATGGCGCGCTTTGCGTTGGCGCATCCCGACCTAGCGGCGCGCGAGGTCAACGCGGCGGCTTCGCTCGCGGTCGACGCCGATAATCCCGTGACGCGCCGCATTGCCGCGCAAGGCCAGCCCGATCTCCTCATTCTCGAACGCACGCTCAACGACAAGGGCGTGCTGCACAAGCAGATCGCGGTCGATGACATCCGCCGCACGGTGGGTTTCTTCGGCTCGACGGCGCGGGAGGGCGGCTGGCGCATCGCCATCGTCGATGCGGTCGATGAGCTCAATGCGTCGGGCGCCAATGCGCTGCTCAAAGTGCTGGAGGAGCCGCCGCAGCGGGCGCTGCTTTTGCTGGTGAGCCACTCGGCCGCGCGCGTGCCGGCGACGCTGCGCTCGCGCTGCCGCATCATCACGCTGCGGCCGCTGGCGCAGGCCGATGTTGCGGCGGCAGTTGCAGCCGTCATGGGCGAGAAGGCGGCTGATCCCAAAATCGTCGAAGCCGCCGCCGCTGCGGACGGCAGCGTGTCGCGCGCTCTCGCGTTGCTCGACGGCGACGCGCTCGAATTGCGCCAGCAGGCGCTCGATCTGCTTGACCGGCTGCCAACGGTTGACGCCAAGGCGCTGCACACACTCGGCGAGGCAATTGCCGGCAGCGACGCCGCGCCGCTGGCGGCTTTCATCGACACCATCAATGCCTGGCTGTCGCAGCGGCTTGAGCGCGAGCGCGGCGAGATCGGCCGCCTGGCGCGGCTCGCCGAGGCCTCGCAACGCATCAATGCGGCCGCGCGCGACGCGGAAATCTATAATCTCGAGCGAAAGCCGCTGGTTTTCGGCGTTTTCGGCTTGCTTGCCGAGGCCACGCGCGGTTGATACCTAAGCCATCCAACTTCGCCGTCATCATCCGCGAATGCGGATGATCCAGTAACTACGGTCGTTTCGGATCTTGCCGCTACGCTGCCGTGTACTGGATGCCCCGCCTGCGCGGGGCATGACATGAAAGAGATTGCATACGAGCCATCGCCCAATGCCCGGCAAGCCCTATTACATCACGACCGCGATTGCGTACCCGAACGGCGCGCCGCATATCGGCCACGCCTACGAATTGATCGCGACCGATGCCATTGCGCGCTTTCAGCGGCTCGACGGCCGCGACGTGTTCTTCCTCACCGGCACCGACGAGCACGGCATCAAGATGCTGCAGACCGCGGCCAAGGAAAATCTGACGCCGCGCGAACTTCTCGCGCGCAACGTGCCGCGCTTTCAGGCCATGGTGGCAAAATTCAATTGCTCGAATGACGACTACATCCGCACCACCGAGCCGCGCCATTTCCGCTCTTCCGAGGCGATTTGGCAGCGCATGGCGGCTGCCGGCGATATCTATCTCGACAAATATTTCGGCTGGTACTCGGTGCGCGACGAGGCCTATTACGACGAAAGCGAGACCCGCCTCGACGACAAGGGCGAGCGGCTCGGACCGCAGGGCACGCCGGTCGAATGGGTCGAGGAGGAGAGCTATTTCTTCAAGCTGTCGGCCTATGCGGACAAGCTGCTCAAGCTGTACAGCGACGTGCCGGATTTCGTGCTGCCGAAGGAGCGCATGAACGAAGTCGCAAGCTTCGTGCGGCGCGGCCTGAAGGACCTTTCGCTCTCGCGCACGACGTTCGACTGGGGCATCAAAGTGCCGGGCGACTCGAAACACATCATGTATGTGTGGGTCGATGCGCTGACCAATTACATCACGGCGGTTGGCTTTCCCGACACCGACAGCAAAAAATTCAAGACATACTGGCCGGCCGACCTGCACGTGATCGGCAAGGATATCGTGCGCTTTCATGCGGTGTACTGGCCGGCGTTTCTGATGTCGGCCGGTGTCGCTGTGCCGCGGCGCATTTTCTCCCACGGCTTTCTCTTCAACCGCGGCGAGAAAATGTCGAAGTCGGTCGGCAACGTGATCGATCCGTTCGCGCTGGCCGATGCCTATGGCGTCGATCCGCTGCGCTATTTCCTGCTGCGCGAAGTGCCGTTCGGCCAGGACGGTAATTACAGCCACGACGGCATCGTCAACCGCATCAACGCCGATCTCGCCAACGATCTCGGCAATCTGGCGCAGCGCTCGCTGACCATGGTCGCGCGAAGTCTCGGCGGCGTATTGCCGAAGCCGGGCGCATTGTCCGCCAATGACCAGGCGATCTTGAACTCGGCCGACGCCATGATCGGCAAAGCGCGCGAGGCGATGGCAACGCAGCAACTGCATCAAGTGCTCAGCGCCGTCTGGGCGGCGGTCGCCGATGCCAATCGTTATTTTGCCGGCGAAGCGCCGTGGGCGCTGGCCAAGACCGATCCGGCGCGGCAGGGCACCGTGCTCTATGTGACGGCGGAAGTTTTGCGGCAGATCGCCATCTTGGCACAACCGTTCATGCCGGCATCGGCGCAAAAGCTGCTCGATCTTCTGGCGGTGCCGGCCGATG
>Ga0102924_1001513_pt1 | contig 26710 bp, 25 predicted proteins | sample PaiPotPPM11metaG_FD_80116 | JGI IMG/M metagenome (GOLD analysis project Ga0102924, IMG submission 80116) | Iron sulfur acid spring bacterial and archeal communities from Banff, Canada, to study Microbial Dark Matter (Phase II) - Paint Pots PPM... ... | reverse complement strand
GGGTCGCGCTGCCGATGTCGACGATGCCACACAGAAGGCACTCAACGCCAACTACGCGCTGCGCTGCACGGCCGCGTTCGATCCCAGCGACGCGAATATGGATGCCGCGTTTGCCGTGTTGGCACCGGATTTCGTCGCCGTGGATCCCAAGGGAAAACAAGTAACGCGCGACGAGGTCGTCGGCCAGGGTAAGCAGCAGATGAAAATGCTCCACGCCACGACCTGCAACGAGACGGTCGAGTCATTTTCGCAGTCGGACCCGAACACGGTCGTCGCCGTCAGCAACTTTCACCTCGAAGGCGATCTGCAGGCGCCCGACGGCAAACACGATCTCGTAATTACCGAAAAGGCACAAGACACGTGGAAGAACGTCGGCGGCAAATGGCTCGCGTCGCAGAGCAAGGATCTACAAATTCTCGTGAAAGTCGACGGAAACGTCGTCGAAGATCAAGGCTCATAACGTGAACGCGTGGCGCGCGGGCATAGCGGTCGCGGCATGCGCGCTCGCGTTGTTGCCGGCGCGCGCACCCGCCGACGAACGTCCGATCGCGCAGATGCGCTGGCGCACGCTTGGGCCGGCGCTCCCCGAAGGACGAGCGACGGCCGTTGCGGGCAGCAACGCGCACGCGTTGCTCTATTACGCGGGCACGGCCGGCGGCGGGGTGTGGAAAACAACCGACGGCGGTGCGTCGTGGCAGAACGTTTCGGACACGATCGCGCTCGCATCGGTCGGCGCGATTGCCGTCGATGCAGGCGACGATCAGTCGGTATGGATCGGCGGCGGTGAGACCAACCCGCGCAACGACGTGATACCGGAGGGCGGCCTTTACCACTCGACCAATGGCGGCCGCACGTGGCAGCGCGTGAACTTTTCGGGCGTCGGCGGGATTTCGCGCATCGTGCTCGATCCGAAAGATTCCAAGCACGTCGTCGTCGGCGTTCTGGGCGATCCGTTCGGGCCGGATCAGAATCGCGGCGCCTACGTTTCGTTCGACGGCGGCGCGACGTTTGCGAAGACGCTTTATCTTTCGGATCAATCCGGCGTCAGCGACATCGCGATGGAACCGCGCGACGGCAACGTCATCTTCGCGGGAATGTGGCACGTGTTGCGCCGCCCGTGGCAACTCTCGAGCGGCGGCACTGCCGACGATGGTCTGTATCGCTCGTCGGACGGTGGGCGAACGTGGCGCGCGGTATCCGGCGGCGGTTTTCCGGCTGCACCGGTTGGGCGCATCGGGCTTGCGATAGCACCCTCGAATCCACAACGCGTGTACGCATTGGTCGAATCGCGCGACGGCATTCTCTGGCGCTCGGACGACGGCGGCGCGACCTGGACGCTGACGAGCAAAGATTCGATGGCCAATCAGCGCCCGTTCTATTTCTCGCACGTCGGCGTCTCGCCGACCGATCCGAACACCGTGTATGGGGTCAGCTTCTTGCTCGCAACGTCGTACGACGCCGGCAAGAAATTCAATCTCGCGGCGTTCGGCGTACACCCCGATTTGCACGCGTTGTGGATCTCGGCCGACGGCGAACGCATGGCTCTCGCCGGCGACGGCGGCATCGCGATTTCGGCCAACCGCGGCGCCACGTGGGCAAACTCGCGCAACGTCGCCGTCGGACAAATCTATCGCGTCGGTCTTTCGAGCGGCACCCCGTATATCGTGTGCGCCGGATTGCAGGACAACAACGCATACTGCGGCCCGGCGTTCAGCGGCGACACGGACGGAATTACCAATCGCGACTGGTTCAAAGTCGTCGAGGGCGACGGCGAGTGGGCCGTACCCGATCCCTCCAACGCACGGTTGGTGTGGGCGGACTCGGAAAACGGCGAGATCGTCGTCTACAATCGCGTTTCGCACGAGTCGGTCAACGTCCGGCCCTATCGCGGAACGGCGCAAGAAGATTTCGTTCTGGCGAAATCGCGCTACCGTTTCAATTGGGAGTCGCCGATTGCGTTCGCAGCGTACGATCCGCATCTGGCCTTCATCGGGGCAAACGTAGTCTTTGCGACCCACGACGGCGGCCGCCATTGGCAGGCGATTAGTCCGGATCTCACGCGCAACGACAAATCGAAACAACAAGTATCCAAAGATACGGTCACGCAAGACGAGTCCGGCGCGGAAAACTATGCGACGCTGCTCGACATTGCAACGTCGCCGCTGCATGCCGGCGAGATCTGGACAGGCTCCGACGACGGCCTCGTTCACGTGACGCTCGACGGCGGGAAGCATTGGCGCGACGTTACGCCGCCGGGACTCGCTACCGACAGTGCGGTCGAGAGCGTTTCGCCCTCAATGCTTGTCGACGGAACGGCGTTCATTTCCGCCGATCGGCACGCCATGGGCGATCGCGGCGCCTACATTTTCGTTACCCACGATTTTGGCGCGCACTGGCAGCGCGTCACCAACGGTATACCGGCGGGCGAATACGTGCGCGCCGTTCGACCGGACATTCACAATTCCAAGATGGCATACGCCGGAACCAATCGCGGCATTTACGTCTCGTGCGACGGCGGATCGTCGTGGCAGACGTTTTCGAACAATCTGCCGGCGGTCGAAGTGCGCGATATTCGCTTCCAGCCGCAGTTCGACGATCTCGTGATCGCGACGCACGGGAGATCCGTGTGGGTAATGGACGACATGCGCGTCGCGCAGGCCGCGGGATGTGGAAAACCAGCGGCGACGGTGGTCGTCGGACCACGTCCGGCAGTGTCGCTCACGCCCTACCGCGACGACGAGGGACACTACACCGATTTCGTCGCGACGCAGCCCGGTGCCGGTTTGCTCAGCGGCGGTGGACCGACGGCAAAGGTGTATTACTGGTTGCCGGAACGCGCCGCGCACCGGCCGACGATCGACGTGTACGACGCGGCCGGGCACCGTTTGCGCCACATCGAAGGCGAGCACGACGTCTTTACCGGGAACGAATCAACGTCGTATTGGCTGAGCAACGCCGACGGCAAGAACGAGTTCTTCTACGATTTCACGATTGACGGGCCGATGCGTTACGCAGACGCGCCGTTCTTTTTCCGCGGTCCGGACGAAGGGCCGCAGCTGCCGCCGGGCAGATACGTGCTCGCGTTTCACCTTTCGGGAAAAACCTACCGCTATCCGATCGAACTGCGCGCCGATCCGGCATCGTCCATGACGCAGCGTGAGTATCAAGAGCAGTTTGCTCAACAAAAGCTTGAATACGCTCTGCTCGGCCGCATCGACGTCATGCTCAACGAACTTGCCCGCGTTCGAGGGCAGATCGCGACCGCCAAGACGGCGCTCAAGAGTTCCGACGCCGCGAACTCTGCTAAAGTGCAGACGATGCTCGACGAGACCGACGCGGTGGTCAACTCGCTCACGTCGTCCCCGCAGAACTTCGAGGACTCCATTCAAAAGCCGGGCCAGGTGCGCGAAGACGTACTCAATTTGCTGCAATCCGAAACGCTGGCGCAGGCGAGTTTGGATCTCTACGCGCGCTTGGAACGCATGTATGCCCAGCGCGCCGTTGCGTACGACGCGTGGCGGGGCAAAATCACCGCTTGGAACGCCGACCTCAAGGCCGCCGGCCTCAAACCAATTTCCGTTAGCGCCGCCTCACCCTAGGATTTAACGCTGCACGCGCGTGCGATGGCGTCGGCAAAGGTGTCGACGTCCTCGGGCGTGGTCGCCCAGTGCGTCATCCAGCGCGCTTCGGGCAGTTTTTCGTCGAAGAGATAGAAGAAAAACGTCTCCTGCAGGCGTTCGATGGCGGTCCGGTCGAGCGTCGCAAAAACGGCGTTGCAGCGAACCGGACGCGTGATGCGCACGCCGCGGATGCGCCGCACGCGCTGGGCCAAACGTGCCGCCATCGCGTTTGCGTGCTCGGCGTATTTCAGCCAAAGATTGCCGGTCAGAAGACGTTCGAACTGGGCGCCGAGATAGCGCATCTTCGAGCCGAGTTGCATCGCCTGCTTGACGACGAACGGCGCCGCTCCGCCGTGCTGCGCCGGCCGGAAAAAGCAGACGGCTTCACCATACAACAGGCCGTTCTTCGTTCCACCGAACGTCAGCACGTCGACGCCGGTACCGGCAGTCACCGCGGCCGGAGACACCCCGAGGGTCGCGGCTGCATTGGCAATGCGAGCACCGTCGACGTGCACCAGCAATTCGTGCGCATGCGCGAACGCGCAGAGTTCGGTGAGTTCCTCGATCTCGTAGACGCCGCCGAATTCCGTGGCTTGCGAAATCGAAAGCGCGCGCGGTTGCGGGAAATGCACGTCCTTGCCGGCGTGCAGATACGGATCGACGTCGGCGGGGCGAAGTTTGCCGTCGGCCGTGGGGATCGGGATGACTTTCGATCCGCTGAAACGCTCGAGAGCGCCGCATTCGTCGGTTTGCAAATGCGCCGTCGCGGGACAGAGCACGGCTTCCCATGGCCGCAGCAACGACGCGAGCGCGGCGACGTTGGCGCCGGTGCCGTTAAACGTAAAGTGCACTTCGGTGCCGTCACCGAACTGCTCGCGAAAACGCGCAACCGCGCGTGCCGTCCATTCGTCGACGCCATATCCAACGGCATCGCCTTCGTTGGCCGCGCGGATCGCATCGAGAATCTCGGGCGCGGCCGGCGCGTTGTTATCGCTCGCAAAACTCCGCATGACCGAGCGTTAGATTTCGACGGTGACGCCGCGGCGAGCCACCTCCGCCGGCCAGCCGAACGCCGACGTTGCAAGCGTCGCAACCGCCGTCGCCGATTCGACTTCGCCGTGGACGGCGTACAGATGCGGTTTCGAGGGGCACGTACCAAACCAGCGTTTGAGGTCGTTTTGGTCGGCGTGCGCGGAGAACCCCGAGAGGTGCACGATGTTCGCGCGAACCGGCAGCACGTCCCCGAAGATCCGGACGGTGTTCGCGCCGTGCGTCAAAACGAACCCGAGCGTGCCGGCGCTCTGATATCCGGCGAAAATAAATGTTGCACGAGGATCGGCGAGGCGGTTGTGCAGATGATGCAGGATCCGCCCCCCCGCCGCCATGCCGGAAGCGGAAAGAATAACGGCCGGACCGCTAAGCGCGTTGAGTGCCTTCGATTGATCCGTGGTCGTTGAAAGCGAGAAGTTGCGCACGCCGAAAGGCGCGCGCGCAGAGTCGTAGGACATCGGCTTGTGGGCGTCGGGGAAGTCCGCGAACAGTTCGTCCACCTTTGCAGCCATTGGGCTATCGAGGTGGACGGCTAACTGCGCGATCCGCGCATCACGTGCTTGAATTTGAGCGACGGAGAGCAAGAGATCTTGGGTGCGTTCGACCGCGAACGCCGGAATGACGATCGGGCCGCCGCGGTCCATCCCCGCGTCGAGTGCGCGGCGTAGATCTTCCGACGGATCTGGAGGATGAACGCGGTCGCCGTAGGTGGATTCGCTGACGATGACTTCGGCGGGTCCGATGTCGCTGGGATCGTAAAGTAAAGGGCGCCCATAGCGTCCCACGTCACCGGAAAAAATCACGCGTTTGTCGCCGATTTGCAGCGCGACGAAGGCCGAGCCGATAATGTGTCCGGCATTATGATAGGTGGCGTTCGCGACGCCGAACAAATCGAAGGATGTTTCCAACGCGACCGTCCGTACGAGTTGCAGCGCCGCTGCGACGTTGCTTTGATCGTAGTAGGGCGGCGGTGCGTGCGGGCGCTCGTGATGGAAGCCGCGCCGATGCAACTCTTGCTGGAGATTGGCAGCGTCTTCGAGCACGATTTGCATGAGCGGCTGCGTCGGCGGCGTGCAATAAACCGGTCCGTGGAAACCGTCGCGCACGAGTTTCGGCAGGTAGCCGACGTGATCGAGGTGCCCGTGTGTAATGACGACGGCGTCGATTTGCGTCGCCGGAACCGGAAGCGGAACATCGTTGAGCGCGCGCACGTCCACGAGCCCTTGAAATAAACCGCAGTCGATGAAGATGCGGCGCCCGTCAATCGTAAGCAAATGTTTGCTGCCGGTTACCGTTCCGGCGGCGCCGACGAAGGTCAGTTCGGCGTTGCGGGCGGCAATCACGAGCGCGTCTCCTGGGTTACGGCCGGCCGGCGCATGTCGTACGCGGCGTGGCGATTGAAAGCGATGGCACTGGGAATCGCGTCCTTCACGTACGTTTCGAGGCAACGATCGACCAGGGCCTCGGGCCCGTCATCGCTGATCAGAATCGAACCCGTGTTTTTATTGACGAGCTGAGCGATCGGAACGAACTGGTCGCTAATGCCGCCGGAGTGCGTCAGAATGCCGATGAGTTTGCCTTCGTCGTAGGCGATGCAAAATTCCCCGAGCGTTCCACTGCGTCCCCCGACGAAGAGGACGAAATCCGAACTGTGGATGTTGTGCGTTTCGCGCCCCATCAATCCGGAACCGGTGAACACCATCGTCGTGTAGGGCTGCAGCGGCGAACCATAAACGTTGACGTGTTCTTCGCGCGAAAGGGCAGGCGAAATCCCGAGGCTGGGGCCGCCGGATTCCGTCGCGCCAAGCACCGCGGCGTGCGGCAATCCGGGACACGCTCCGGTGACGATCGTGCAGCCGCGTTCGGCGATTCGCCGTCCGACGCGGTGAGCCAACTCCAGTTCCGCATCGGAAATACTTCCCCCGGCCGATCCCATGACGCCGATTTGGACCTTCATGGGTCGAACGATGCGTGACGGCGATGAGCGGGACCTACCGAGAACTCGAGCAGCGATGGAAGCGACTGCGCGGCCGCGCGGGCTTACGCGTGCGCGAGGTCGCCTGCGTCGGCGCACCACGCACGCTGCTCTGCGTCGAGTTGGGTGATTCGACGAGTCCGTCGATCGCGATTGCGGCCGGCGTTCACGGCGACGAACCGGCGGGGCCGTGGGCATTGCTCGATCTCGTCGAATCCGACACGCTCGATCCGGCGTTCGCATATCGTCTTTGGCCGTGCACGAATCCGACCGGTTTCGATGCGGGAACGCGTGAGAGCATCGACGGTGTCGACATCAACCGCACGTTCGGTCGCGGCGGCCAGTCGCCCGAAGCGCGCGCCATCATCACCGCCAATCGCGATCGTAAGTTCGTGCTTTCGCTCGACCTTCACGAAGATTCCGATGCAATTGGTTTCTACTGTTACGAATACGGCGGCGGCAACATCGGCAACGCGGTTATCGCTGCGCTCGACGAGCGCGGCTTTCCGATCGATCCGCTGACCGAAACGTTTAACACGGCCGGCCCGTTACGAGACGAACATTGCACGCGCGAACGCGGTCGTATTACGGCCGACCACCGTGCCGAAGCAGCGCTGCTCGGCAACCTCTCATTTTCACTTGCAATGGCGCGCAACGCCGCGCGACAATCTCTGACGTTTGAAACGCCGAGCCGCGAAGACTGGAAACTGAGGCTATCGATTCAGGCTCGTGCGGTCTGCGCGGCAATTGCAGCGGTTTGATTCGAAAATATTAGCCGGAACCATCGTTTTTCCACTAAAAGCGTCCTTCGACTACGCTCAGGATGACAAGGGTTGGACGGCGCGAATGTAGCGAGGGATGGCCGAACGCGATCAACTCGAAGTCGACGTGCTATTCGTCGGCGCCGGACCAGCGAGCCTGGCCGGCGCTCTGCGGCTCGGGCAACTGGCAAAAGATGCAAAGCGCGCACTCGAAATTCTGGTTATCGAAAAAGGCAGCGAGATCGGCAGCCACGGTATCTCGGGCGCGGTGATGGATCCCCGCGCGCTCGACGAACTGCTGCCCGATTGGCGCGAAAGCGCACCGGTCGAGTCGCCCGTGACGACCGACGAACTGTGGTATCTCACGAGCGGAGGTCGCATCAAAGCGCCGATTACGCCGCCGCCGCTGCGCAATCACGGTAAGTACGTTGCGTCGCTGCAGAAGATCAGCAAATGGCTCGGCGATAAAGCAGAGGAAGCAGGAGCGCAAGTATTTCCGGCGTTTCCCGGACAGGAGTTGCTGTGGGACGGCGATCGCGTCATCGGCGTGCGCACCGGCGATAAGGGTCTCGACCATAACGGCAACCCGAAGTCGAACTACGAACCAGGCGCCGACATTCTTGCGAAGGTGGTCGTGCTCGGCGAGGGCCCGCGCGGAACGCTTGCAAAACAGGCGATCGCGCGCCTGAAACTCGACGACGGTCGCGAGCCGCAAGTCTACGCGGCCGGCATTAAAGAGCTGTGGCAGTTGCCCGACGATCGCTTCAAGGCCGGCGCCGTCGTGCACACGCTGGGCTACCCGCTTCCACCCGAGACGTTTGGCGGCGGCTTTATCTACGGTATGGCGGACAACGTGCTCGACATCGGGCACGTCACCGGTCTCGATTACAAGAATCCGACGACCGATCCGCACAACGAACTGCAGCGCATGAAGCAGCATCCCGTCATCGCCGCGATGCTCGACGGCGCGAAGCTCATTCGCTACGGCGCCAAAGCGATTCCGGAAGGCGGATTGTTCGCGATGCCGCGCCTCTACGCCGACGGGTTGTTGCTCGTCGGCGATTCCGGTGGATTTCTCAACGGCATGCGTCTCAAAGGCATTCATCTCGCGATGAAATCCGGCATGCTTGCGGCCGAGACGATTTGGGATGCGTTGCGAGCCGAAAACTGCGATGCGCAAATGCTTTCGGCGTTCGAGCGCCTCTTCAACCAGTCATGGGCACATGCGGAGTTACGCACCTCACGCAACTTCCATCAAGGCTTTAAGAACGGTCTGTTGCCCGGCATGATTAACGCAGGGCTGTCCACGCTCACGGGCGGGCGCGGATTCGGCGTGGCCGATAAGTTGCCGGCCGAGCCCGGATACGAAGTGATGGAAAAGGCCGGCTACAAACCGGCGGAGACGCCGCGCGCGAAGATCGACGGCGTGCTGACATTCGACAAACTCACCGACGTCTACAACAGCGGGACGATGCACGAAGAAGATCAACCCAGCCATCTCATCGTCACCGATACCACGATCTGCCGTGACCGCTGCACGGTGGAATACGGCAATCCGTGCCGTTACTTCTGTCCGGCCGCCGTATACGAGCCAATGTTCGAAAAGAACGGCGACGCGGTCGAAGGCCGTTTACAAATCAACTTCACCAACTGCGTGCACTGCAAAACCTGCGACATCATCGATCCGTATCAGATCATTACGTGGGTGCCTCCGCAGGGCGGTGAAGGACCCGTTTACACCGGAATGTGATTCGCGACTCTGCCTTGCCCGACGTAGCCATCGCAGGTGCGGGGCTCATCGGACTCTCAATTGCCTTCGAACTCGCGCAACGTGGCGCGATCGTGCGTGTCTACGATCGTGGTGAACCGGCCCGCGCCGCCTCATGGGCCGGCGCCGGGATGCTGGCACCGTACACCGAGAGTGCGCGCGACGAAGCATTGCTCGCATTGTGCGCGGCATCGTTGCGCGCATACCCGGCGTTCGTCGAACGCGTGCGGGCAAGCGGCGGCGTCGATCCGCACTTGCGTCTCGACGGCATCGTGCACGCGGCATTCTCTGCGGCGCAATCGGCCGCGCTGGAGCAACAGGCATCGGCGTTGCACGCACGCTGCGTTGCTTGCGAGACGTTCGATCGTGCGCGTACCTTGGTCCTCGAACCGTGGTTAGGAACGCATGCGTCGAGCGCGCTACTCGTTGGCGGTGAAGGGTACGTCGACAATCGGCGACTAGGGCGCGCGCTCGCGGCCGCGTCGGCGGCACTCGGTGTCGCGATCGTAACGAGCGACACGTTGCGAGTGGAGTGCGACGCTCGGCGCGCGTTGGGAGTTCGCTCGGACCTCGGATTCACACCGGCCGGCGCCATCGTAAATGCCGCCGGCGCGTGGGCCGGTGCGTTAGCCGGCGTGCCATCCGAAAGTCTGCCGCGGGTAGAACCGCGCAAAGGGCAGATGCTGGCGCTGCAGACGCCGGCCGGCTTGGTGCGGCGGGCGACCTGGCTGCCGGGCGCCTACGTCGTTCCGCGCGACGATGGTCGCCTACTCGTCGGCGCAACCGACGAGCGCGCGGGGTTTGACGTACGCGTGACCGCGCAGGGCCTTCGAACGCTGCTCGACGCTACGCTTGCCTCCGCACCTGCGCTGGGGGATTTTGCCGTCGTCGAAACATGGGCGGGTCTGCGTCCGGCCACGCCGGACGGGCGTCCCTTCATTGGGGCTACGCCGACGGCGGGCCTGTACGTGGCCGCCGGTCACTACCGCAACGGAATTTTGCTTGCGCCGGAGACCGCGCGTGTGCTGTGCGCGTCGATCGCCGGCGAGCCGGCGGGCGACGTCGCGGCGTTTGCATTCGACCGTGCGGTCGGCGCCGCTGACAGCGCCGGAATGGAAACGTCGTTGCACGCCGCGAATGGCTTTTGACGAAATGAAAGCCACCATCAATGGAGTGTCGCGCGAACTTCCCGACGGCCTGACGATTGCCACCCTGCTAGAATCGCTCGGAACGGTGCGCACCGGCATTGCCGTCGCGTGCAACGATAGCGTCGTGCCGCGCACCCAATACGACAGTTCAGTCATCGGCGACGGCGACCGCGTCGAGATCATCAAGGCGGTTGCCGGTGGATAGCCCTCGCGATACGCTGAAGATCGGCGCGTACGAACTCACGTCGCGGCTGATCGTCGGCACGGGCAAGTATTCTTCCATGGAGGTCATGCGCGCGGCGCATGCCGCCAGCGGCGCCGGCATGGTTACGGTCGCGATTCGCCGCATCAACCTCGACGATCCGACCGGCAAAACGATGCTCGATTACCTCGACCGCGAGCACATGTTGATTTTACCGAATACGGCCGGGTGCTATACGGCGAAGGACGCCGTGCTTACCGCGCGGCTCGCGCGCGAACTACTCGAAACCGATCTCGTCAAACTCGAAGTCATCGGCGACGCGCAGACGCTGCATCCGGACGTTCGCGAGACGCTGGCGGCCGCCGAAACGCTGGTTGCCGACGGATTCACCGTTTTACCCTACGTCGGCGACGATCCGGTAGCGTGCAAACACCTCGAGGAATTAGGTTGCGCTGCGGTTATGCCCTTAGCGGCGCCGATCGGTAGCGGACTCGGCGTGTGTAACCGCTATTCGATTAGCATTATCAAGGAGCGCGCGCGCGTTCCCGTCATCGTCGATGCGGGCGTCGGCACGGCATCCGACGCGGCGATCGCGATGGAACTCGGCGTCGACGCGCTGCTCATGAATACCGGAATCGCCGCCGCACGCGATCCGGTACTCATGGCCGCAGCGATGAAACATGCCGTCATCGCGGGGCGCCAAGCGTTTCTCGCGGGGCGTATGGCCAAGCGCCTTTACGCGAACGCGTCCAGCCCAATGGAAGATTTGATAAGGTCGTAGCGGCTCTTGCGCGCCGCTCACGTTGACACCGGACGATGGGCGATGGCGAACCAGTGGACGGCGTTTGAAAGCGGACGTTCGGCGTGCGCCCATTTTCCGGCGACGTCGTCGACACGGCGTTCCTCGAGGCAATCGATTGCAAAGTGCGCGAACAGCAGCGTTTCGATCTCGAGACGCGTGAAGTATGTGTGCGCGACGCCGCGTTCGTCACCGTCGAGCGGAGCGAAGGTCGCCGCCGCAATGCGCGTGCCCCGGCCGAAGCGCGCGTCGTCCACCGATCCGAACGTCGCATAGAGCGTACCGCTTCCGCGTAAACATTGCGCGAGCCGCACCAGACGTGCGGCAATCGCATCGAGCGTTCCGTGAAGCAATCCGTGCGTGCTGACGACGGCGTCGATAGAACCGGCACTCTCCAAGAGCGCGCCATCACGATCCGCAGCCTCGTCGCTTACAGCCACGACCTCGAAACCCGCGGCGCGCAGCGCAGCGGTATTGCGACCGCGTCCGGCGCAGAAGTCGAGAACGCGTACGCCCGGACGTTCCCGTGCGACGAGCGCGCGCACGAGCGGATGGGGCGCAATGGGCGCCGCCTTGCGCGGCGAAGAAGGTTGCATGGGGTCCGAGACGCTCATTATCGTCGTCGGCGGTGACTACCTCGCGTTCGAGATCTGCAAAGAGATTCTCAAAACCGCGGGACACGCCGTCGTGCTGGTATGGAAGCACGGCGACGAGGGCGCGACCCGGCTCTTGCGGTACGAGGCCGACGTCCTCGCCCACGAGTACGGTGCGGCCTTTACGTTCGTGCACGACGATCCGGTCGATCCGTCGGCATTACAGCGCGCCGGCCTGCGGCCGGCAGCGGAGGGCGCACGCAACTACTGTTTGGTGGCGGTCTCGCAAGACGACCGCCTCAATTTGCGCGTGGCGTTGCTTGCGCGCGACATCAACGAACACGTCCGTATTACGTTGCGCCAGTTCAACCCGGTGCTCGGACACAAAATCCAAGAAGGCCTGCGTTACAACTGCACCGCGATTTCACCGGCGGCCCATGCGGCGGCAACGTATGCCGCGTCGGCGGTGGATCCAACATGCTTCTACGCGCTGCGTTTTCCCACGCTGGAAACGGCAGGGGCGCGAGTGCTGCGGCGGCGTTCCTCGGCACATTCGGATGCCGATGAAGCGTCGCCGCTCTTTGGCTTTTCGGAACGCACCGCCGAATACTTCGGTATCGCCGGGATGGGTGTCGAGCAGGCCGAGAACGAGCGTCAACTGCGCATCGTCTCCATCAACGCGGCGCCGCCCTACCTTTGCGCCGGAGACGAAGCGGTTCCCGACCACGCCCTAATCGAACGAAGGCTCGAAGAAAACGATCGCGTGATTGCGTTCGGCCCGGTTGCATCGTTGCGCGACGCAGTCTCCGACGAACCGGTCGCGCGCGGCGGCCGCTGGGAAACCTTCGCTGCACAGATGCGCGATCTCGTTTGGGGACTGCGGCGCACCGAGCCGGTGCTGCGTACGGCGGCCATCGTCGGCGCGATCGTGTACGTGTTGTTCGTCGCGTACTTCGCATTCGTCGCTCACTGGAACGTCGCCGGCGCGATGTACTACGTCATTACGACGATGGAGGGATCGCCGGATACACTGCTGTGTACCGATTGCGGCGGCGCAAACGCGCTCGCAACCTGGCAGGTTTTAGAAATGATCGGTGAGGTCGTCGCAACGTTGGTAGGAATTGTGTTGGTGGCGATCTTCACGGCATCGTTGACTTCCGGGCTGTACGCGGCCGCCATACGCCGGACGCAAGGACTGCGTCGCATCCATCGCAGCGGGCACGTTATCGTTTGCGGCGCGGGCAACGTCGGCGGCTTGGTTATCGACTACCTGCGGCAGTTGGGCGAGCGCGTCGTGGTCGTGGAAAAAAATCCCGACAGTTTGTTGGTCGAATTGGCCCGCGATCGAAAGATCGACTTGCTGACCGGCGACGCGACCAATGACGAGACGATCGCGTTTTGCTCGCCGGAGTATGCCAAAAGCCTGGTCGGCGTTACCAACAGCGATACTGCGAACCTCGAGACTGCGTTGGGCGCTCGGTCCTACGCACGCGCAAATACGCAAACGCCGCTGCACGTCGTCCTGCGCATCGACGACCTGCGCTTCGGAAAATCCATCAAGAATCACTTCGGAATTTCGTCGTTTTCTACCACCGAACTCACCGCCGCGACGATCGCCGGACTCGCGCGATTCGAGAGCACGCGCGGCCGGTTCGACCTCTTTGCTGACGACGGACAACCGCAGTCGTTTCAACTCGCCGAGCGCTTGCAGGGACCGGAGAACATACCGCCGCCGGCGCCACCGGAACGGCCCGGCTATGGCGTGCGTTGGATTCCCCTTTACGTATGGCGTGAAAATCAGGGTAGCAGGGGAGAAGCGATACCGATACACAAATTCGACGGCGAGGTTCGCAGCGGCGACCGGCTACTGTTTATGGTTCCGCTCGGCCAGTTCACTCACTAACGCAGGAAAGGAAGCCGCGTGCTCGGTGTAGGCGACCGTTTGCCGGATATCCGGCTGCTCGACGACGAGGGAAACCACATCATGACCGGCGAGTTGCTCGGCGGCCGGTTAATTCTCTACTTTTATCCGAAGGACGACACTCCGGGATGCACGAGCGAGGCGTCACAGTTTCGCGATCTCTATTCGCAATTTCGCAAAAAGGATGCACGGATCGTCGGGGTTAGTCGCGACACGCCCGAGTCGCATCAGGCCTTTAAGAAGAAGTTCTCGATTCCGTTCACGCTGCTTGCGGACACCGAATCGAAACTCTGCGACGCCTTTGGCGTCATCGTCGAAAAGACGACGGACGGCAAGACACGTAAAGGCATCGCGCGTTCGACCTTCCTAATCGACGACGCCGGAGCGATCGTCAAAGTATGGCCTAAGGTCGACGTGGACGTCCATGCCGACGAGGTGCTTTCATCGCTGTAGCGGCCGAGCCGCAGCTGCGCCTTCGCGCGATCGGCTCGAGCCCATCGGTACAACGCCCGGGACGAGCCTGCAGCGCGTACTTGGTTCGGACGCGTCGGGCGAACGTGCTGCTGGATGCCGGCAGCGGAGCGATCGGCAACCTGCAGACGGCGCTCGCGTACGGTGCACTCGACGCGATCGTCATCTCGCACATGCACGCCGATCATTTCTTCGATATCGTGCCGTTGCGTTACGGGTTGACCTACGGGCTACGGCGCGCGACGCGTCTTCCGCTGTGGCTGCCGCCGAACGGCTCGCCGACGCTCCAGGCAATCGCAGCTCCTTTTACCGGCGAGCGAGATTTCTTCGGCAACGTGTTCGACGTCCGCGAATACGATCCAACCGGCACGCTTAAGGTCGGCGATCTAGGGCTAACGTTTACCCCCGCGCTGCATTACATTGAAGCGTATGCGATTCGCGCCGAAGTGCCGGGCGCGACGTTCGCGTACACCGGCGATACGGCACCCTGCGACGCGGTCGCCGCGCACGCACGGGGCGCCGCACTGTTTTTATGCGAGGCGACGCTAGGCTTGGGTAGCGAGTCGCCGCCGCGCGGCCACACGTCGGCGCGCGAGGCCGGCACGATGGCGCGCCAGGCGGACGTCGAGCATCTCGCGCTTACGCATTACTACTCCGGCGTCGAGCCGGCGGACCTCATTGCGGCCGCGCGCGACGAGTTCGCGGGTCCGATTACCGTCGTCGACGACGGAATGGAATTCTCGCTCCCTTTCGATTAGCGCGCCGATGCGCGATCAACGACAAGTTCGACGACTGCGGTGACGAGATCGGGTTGTGAAAGTTGGATGTAATGTTCGCTGCCGGTTGCGAACACGCGCGGGGTGGCGGGCTCGAGCCGTACGAGATCGTCTTGCGCCAACGCATAGGCACGATCGATGCGAACGGCGAGTGCCGGCGATAGCATACCGGCGGGCAGATTGAACGGTTCGGTTTTTGTGAGAATCGCAAGCGGTATGCGCGGTAGCGCCGGCGCGCCGGACATCTGGTTGATCCCGGCGTCGATGTCGACCAGTTCCGACGTTTTTGCCGCCATCGAGGGAATCTGCTGTCGCTCTGGATGCATCAAGACTTCGCGGTATTGCGGCCACAGGGGTCCGAGCCGGGCGCGCAGCGTCGGGCTGAGTGCGTCGACGAGCACCAGACCCGAAACGTCGCTCGGATACGAGCGCGCGTAGAAGAGCGCGATGAATCCGCCGAGCGAGTGACCGACGAGCACGTATGGACGCGGCAGCCGGGCGGCGGCGAGGAGCGCGTGCAGTTCGCGCGCAACGTCGCGCAGCGTTCGCGGCTGTGCGACCGGCGTGCTGCGACGCGTCAGCGGAAGGCCTGCAACGTAGCGCACCGTTCCCGGACGGTCGTACGCGCATGCGTACTCGTGCCGCGCTAGCGCGGGCAGCACCGGCGGACCCTTTGCGGAGGGCAACAGCGAAAGCGCCTCCGGCTCGGTCCATGGATCGGATGAGTCGTGATAGCCGGCGATGAGGATTACGGCCGGACGATTCGGCTGGGGCGATCCCTCACATCGAAGATAGAGTTTGCGACCGCCAACGTCGATCTGCCGTGCGATGCCGCCGCTCGTTGCCGGCGCGCACGCCGTTAGTAACGATAAAGCAAATGCCGCGTGTCGAAACATGGCGTTATGACGTGGGGCGGAGGGTTAGTTCTCGGTTCTGGGGAGGCTGCGCGGTAACGAGAAGTGGAGCATTGAGGGAATCGGCGCTAAGCCGCGGCTGATAACGGCAAACGGCGTCGTGCGCAGGCCGAGTTTTTCGAGGCGGTCCACGGCGGCGAGCATCTCGCGTCCGTTGGTAACGACGTCTTCCAACAGCAACACGTGTTGTCCGGGCGAATACGGGCCTTCAACGAACTCGTCGGCGAAGGCGCCGTAGCCTTTGGGCTGCTTGCGCACCGCGATCATCGGAATGCCCGAGAGTTGCGAAACGGCGGTTGCGATGATCACGCCGCCGAGTTCGGTTCCACCGATGATGTCCGGATGCAGTTCGGCGATGACCGGAGTGAAGAGGCGCGCGATGCGGCGCAGGACGTGGGGATCGGCAAACAGCGAAAACTTGTCGATGTAGTAGTCGCTGCGCACGCCGCCGGCGAGCACGTAGTCACCACGCGTCAGCGCGCGCTCGACGATGATCTTGCGCAGCCACACGAGTTCCGGCAGTGGACCGGTGGAGCGATCGGGCCGGCCTAGATGCTCCATTGCCAGGCGTTCCAGGATTCGATCACGGGATTGGGATCGAACCCTTTGAAATCGACGCTGATCGGTTCCATCTGGCGCGTCCACCAGAAGAAGATTTGCGGGTTGTCGCGCGCCAGCAGTTCTTGAATCTTGAAGTAGGCTGCCGTGCGCGCCGGCTTGTCGTAGTGCGTCAGCGCCACGTTTTGCGCCGCCTGCATGTCGGGAGTGCAATAGCGTGAGTAGTTATATCCGCCGGGCGGCACCGTTTGGCAGAGATACTGCGAACTGTTGTCGGGATCGATGCCTGCGTACCAACCTGCGAGCGAAAGGTCGAACTTGCCGAGTTGCAGGATGCCGCCCATGCCCGCCGGCGCGAACAACGTGTCGCCGGTGTAGTATTTGATCTCCACGCCGATGCCGGACTGGCGGAGCATCGCTTGCAGTTGCAAGCTGGCTTCGCGGCGGGTCACGTTCGAGTTGTTGGAAACCATCAACAGGCTCAAGGCCTGGCCATTTTTGCGCATGATGCCGTCGGGCGCGGGAGCCCAGCCGTCACCGCGCAGCAACTGACGCGCCTTTTCCGGGTCGTGCGGATACGATTTCACCATCGGATTGTACGCCCACATCCAGTCGGGAATGTCTTCGGTCGCGATCTTCATCATCCCGTGCGTGAGCGTCGAAACCAACTGCTGCTTGTCGATCGAGTAGGCGATTGCCTCGCGAACGACGTGGTCGGTCAGCAGCGGCCGTGAGACGTTCAGTTGTACCGACTCGTAGCCGTTGACGTTGACCCATACGAGCTTCGTATCCGGTGCGCCTTGCAGCGCGGGATACGTATTGGGCGACGCTTGAAAGATGTAGTCGATCGAGTGCGTCTTCAGTTCGTTGACCGACGTATTCTCGTCGGGAATGATTTTTATTTGGATGCGTTCGAGGGCGGGCTTGCCCATGAAGAAGCCGTCGTTGCGCGCCAGGGTGATGTGATCGCCGCGGGACCATTGCACGAAGCGGAACGGCCCGTCGCTCACCGCCGGCGCGTTGTCGAACGCGATTTGATTCATGTTCGCATACTTCGAGAGAACGTGTTCCGGTGCGACCGGAAACGGCTGGTCGCTCATCGCGAAGAACGTGTTGACGAACGGCGCGAACTTGGTCTTGAGATGAACGACGACCGTCGAATCGTTGGGTGTATCGATGGACCTAACGTAGTCGTAGCCGTGGCGAGAGACGATGTTATTGTCCGGATTCATGATCGCTTGCCACGACCATTTCACGTCTTTCGACGTGACCGGGACGCCGTCGGTCCATTTTGCGCCTTTTCGCAGGTGGTAGGTGATCGTGAGATCGTCTTTTGAAATGCCGTGGTTTGCGCGCGTGGGAACGGCAGTCGCGAGAATCGGAACCGGTTCGCCCTTCTTGTCGGCGGCCAGCAACGGCTCGAATAGCAGAAACGCGACGAAGCCGTCGGTCGTGTTCGAGTTGAGCAGCGGATTGAGATTCTTGAGGTCGGCTTGCACCGCCACGCGCAGCACGTTCGGCTGCGTCCACGCGTGCCGGCCGATGGAGGCTTCGTTCGCAATCTTGCTGCAGCCGGTGCCGGCGACGAGCGCGACAAGCGCAACGACACCTAGAACTCGCGAGGCCAAGAGCTAAACCGCTGCTTTCGGAGCGACGCGGTTCCCGGGAACCGGGTCGTACCGATCGTGACGCCACGAATAGGTGCCGAGCCCCTGTGTTGCGGTGCGCAACTCCGTAATGTAGCGCGAGAGTTCGACCTGCGGGACGAAGGCCTCGACGCGATCGACACCCACGCGTTCGGCAGGATTCATGCCGAGAATTTGACCGCGCTTTCCAGTGAGTTGCTGGATGACCGTAGAGGTGTAGGTCGTCGGCACTTCGACGGTTACTGCAACGATCGGCTCGAGCACGACCGGATTGCATTTCGGAAGGGCGTCGCGGACCGCCATGCCGGCAGCCGTTTTGAACGATTGCTCGCTCGAGTCCACGTCGTGATACTGGCCGTCGAAGAGCGTCACGTGTAGGTCGGTGACGGGATGTCCGCCGGGACCGTGGGACAGCGCTTCGCGCACGCCCTTTTCGACGGCAGGGATGAACTGCCGCGGCACGACGCCGCCGACGATCTTGTCCTGGAACGTAACGCCCGCGCCGCGCTCGCGTGGCTCGAAGCGCAGCCACACGTCGCCGAACTGCCCGTGGCCGCCCGTCTGATGTTTGTAACGCGAGTGAATCTCGGCAGAACCGGTGATCGTCTCGAGATACGGGATGGTCGGTGGGGCGGTGTCGACCGCGACTTTGTACTTGCGCGACAAGCGTTCGACCGCGATCGAAACGTGTTGTTCGCCGCTGCCCAATAGCAAGAGTTCGTGCGTGATTTCCGCGCGTTGCAAGCGCAGCGCCGGGTCCTCGTCCACGATACGGGCCAGCATCTGCGAGATCTTGGCTTCGTCAATGCGTTCCTTCGGTTTGATCGCGACGGCAAAAACCGGTTCGTCGACCGGAACGCGCGGCAGCAGAACTTTTTGACCGTTCGACGTGAGCGTCTCACCGGTGGCGATGGGTTCGAGCCGTGCCAACGCGACGAGCATGCCGGCGACGGCTTCCGGAATCGCTTCTTGTTTCTTGCCTTGCAGCCGGTACAGTCCACCCAAGCGCACTTTTTCGCCGTCGCGGGTGGCGGCGTTGAGCGTTGCGTCCGACTTCACCGTTCCCGAAAGAATCCGCGCGATCGAAAGTTTTCCGCTCTGCGGATGAATCGTCGTCTTGACGACCTGGGCGATGACCGGTGCGCTTGGATCGGCTGGGATCTCGCGTCCTTCGGCATCGGTTTTCGGAGCATCGGCCGGCGAGGGAAACCATTTTTCCATCGCGCGAACGAGCGATGCGATGCCCGCACCCGAAACGCCCGACGCAACCAGCACGGGAACGATTTGATCGTGTGCGCACTCGGAACAGAGATCGCGCTCGACCTCTTCCAGCGGCGGTTCGACGCCCTCGAGCAACTCTTCCATGAGATGGTCGTCGAAATCGGCCATGGCTTCGAGCAGTTCGGCGCGCGCTTTACGTGCGCGCTCTGTCATCTCGTCGGGGATTGCTTCGTCAATTTCGCGATCGCCATCGAATCGCCGCGCTTTCATTTCGGCTAAATCGATATAGCCGCGAAACTGCTCGGCGCTGCCGATCGGCAGTTGCTCGGCCACGACGTGCCGGCCGTAGGCGCTTTGGATCGCTGCCAACGTTCCGTCGAAATCGGCGCCCGGTCGATCCATCTTGTTGATGACGAAGCAGTGCGGCATGCGTCTGGCTTCGAGGTAATCCACGACGGCTTGTGTCTGCAGGATGCGGGCAGGATCGGCTTCGACGACGATCACGGCGCCGTCAACACCGCACAGCGCGGCTTTCGTCTCGCCGAAGAAATCGATAAATCCGGGACAATCGACGATGGTGAGATCGACGTCTCCCGCGGATGCGTGCGCAAGCCCAACCGTCGTGGATTGAACGTGCGCGACGTCTTCGGGTTCGTGATCGGTAACGGTCGTGCCGTCCAAGACCGATCCGCGGCGACCGATAGCTCCCGTATATGCGAGGATGGCCTCGACCAGAGTCGTTTTGCCCGCATGGTGGGGGCCGACGAAGGCAATATTGCGTAAGCGGGCGATATCCGCCATCTCGTTCTCCTTTATGAAAACGGGCGTCGCCTCAGCGGCGCTTCGTGACTGAAGATTTCTTTCTCGCCGAAGCCTTGGGCGACGCCTTTGTGGATTTGGCGGACTTTTTGACTTTAACGGCCGGCCTGGCGGTCTTCTTGGCGGCCGGCTTCGCGCGCTTGGGCGCCGGACGCACTGCAGCGACTTTTTTCTTCGGCGTTTTCTTTTTCGCCGGCGGACGGCTAGGCTTGGTTTTCTTCGCCTTGGAGTGGACCGCCGTCGGGGCCGCGCGGCGCGAACTCGTAGTCGGCTTTGCCGCCTTGCTCGGCTTCGTCGCCTTGACCGGCTTGGCTGCCTTGACCGGCTTGGTTGCCTTGACCGGCTTGGCCGGCGCCTTCGGTTTGGCCGGGCTCGTGGCGGGCTTTTTCTTCGCCGGCGCAGGCGCCGTCGCGCGCACCGCCTTGGCCTTATTTGATGAAGCGGACGATTCCGACGAGCGGCGCGAGCTGCTCTTGCCGGCCGCTGCATCGGTGCGCTTGCCGGAACGCGCCGGGCCGCTGGTTCGTTTGGATGCGGGCTCGCGCGCGGCGCGCGCAGCTTCGCGAGCGGCACGTGCACTCTCCCGGCGCGACGGTGCGGGGACCTCCGATTGTTCGGGCAGGCCCAGTTCAGCGCGACCTAAGCCGGAAATGCTGCTGCCGGGAACGGTGACGTCGCGTGTCCGATCTTGGGCTTCCAGATGTTCGCGCGTTGCACGCAGCGCGACGCGCGCCAAACGCCCACCGACCGGGAAAACGATTTCGTTGATCCTTGCGTCGTCGAGCATCTTTAGCACGACGTCGAAGGCGTTACCCTGATCTTTCGGGCTATGAGCATCGGAGCCCACGGCGATGCCAACGCCGAGCGCTTGGGCTTTTCGCACCAGCCGCGCGTTGGCATCGAGATACTGCTTTTTCAGATCGGGCGGATTGTCGCGATAGAGAAAGCGCGTGTTTACTTCCACGGCCAAGCCACGTGCATGGCAAACCGCGAGAAGGCGGTCCTCGTACTCTTCCAGCCGTTTGAGCGCCGGCCAGCGCCCGTTATTAGCCGGCGAGTAGAAGTGACCCACGATGTGGGCCGGCAGTTTTTCCAGATCTTCGAGCAGCTTCGCGACGTACAATTCCCACAAACGATCGGTTCCGACGACCTCGTGAAGATGCGCGAACTCCGGATTGTCGAACGGCCAAGGCCAATCGGCTCCCTTCTCAGGGTGCTCGATGTTGACGAAGTTTACCGAGCGAATGAGGCCGTCAGGACGCATCGCATCGACGATGTTTTGCGCGTCGGGCCGCGCCCGCGGATCGTTGTCGACCTCGGCACCGATCGCGAACCGCATGCCGCGGCGCAGCGCGTCGGAAACGACGAGTGCGTGCGGTCCGTCAACGCCGGCAGTTTCGGCCGCGCCGAATACGTCACCGGCGTGTGCCAATTTGAGGGCTCGCCGCAGCGTGTTGACGGCACCGGGATCCTCGAACGTCAGATAGTTGATGTGGTCGGCAACCATCAAAAAGCGTGGCGAGTCGCGCCGGCACGCGTGATAAAACCAAAGGAAAAGCATCCTCGCTGAATAGGCGATGGGGCGCTCCTCAGAAAACGGCCGGTGCTCCCCTTTTGCATGGCCGTGAACGTCGGGGATGGCCGAGATACGCAAATCGCTCAGGGAGACTCGTCCCTTCGCGTGGTGCCGGCACGTATAAAAATGGCCACGTTGGCTAGAGTTTTTCTAGTGCGTTCTGTAGCCCTCCATCTCGAGCAACCGCGCCTTCACGTCGAGGCCGTAGTAATAATTGTGCAACGCGCCGGACGCGTCGACGACGCGGTGACACGGAAAGAGCAACGGAAGCGGATTGCGGGCCATCACGCGTCCAACCGCACGGGCCGCCCGCGGATGACCGATCTGTGCGGCGACCCAAGCGTAGGAGCGCACCTCGCCCGGCGGGATCTGCGCTGTTGCCCGCAACGCGGCTTGTTCGAACGGGGTCAAATCGCTGATATCCACCATCGCATCTTCGACCTTCCACGTGCGGAAGAAACGGTCGAGCGTGTCGCGCAGCCAGCCGGGCGTCTCTTGCGTCACGACCGGGCGGCGCAGACGATGCTCGACCCGATCGCGCACGGATTCGAGCGAGTCGCCGGTATCGATGCCGATATACGCGATGCGCCGCTCTTTGTAACCCACGTAGACGCGCCCGATGGGCGTCGTCGCCGCGCACAGCAAGATTGGCGTTCGGTTCTTCATTCGCAGCGATGCGATATGTTCGACGACTTTCTTGGCCAGATCGCATGACGGCTCGGGCCGCGGGAGACACGAGAGGCAGTACGCGACGCCTTCGAACTCTTGATATAACTCCTGACAGGGCGGACAGGCCCGGAGGTGCGTGTGCACCGTCTCCTTGAGCGACGTGATCGCGTCGTCGCGAATTTCGTCCCACATAGCCTCGACGTCACGACAGCGCATGCACGGTACCTCCTTCGGGAATGAAACGTCCAATTTGAGGGCCGAGAATGCGGCGTAAGATGCGTACCGCTCGATGCACGTGCGATTTCACGGTGCCGATCGGCTGGTGCAAAATCTCGGCGATTTCTGGGTGGCTGCGGCCTTCGATGAAGCGCAGCGTCGCAGCGGCCCGCAAGTGCATCGGCAGTTGCATGAGCGCCTGCTCGACGAGCGCTACTTCGGTATTGCGCTCGACGATCGTCTCGGGTTGCGGCGGTCCTTCGTTGGACTCGCGCAGCAACGCATCCGGGTCCGCCAGTGCATCCAGGGCGACGCTCGATGGACGCTTGCTACGCAGGCGGTTGCGAGTAACGTTGAGCGTAATCGTGTACAGCCACGGCTGCAGGCGCAGCTCGTTTCGTTGTTCGGGCGCCATCTTTCCCAGCGCGCGATACGCTCGCACGAACGCGTCCTGCACGATTTCCTCGGCATCCTCGCGATTGCCGGTCATGCGTAACGCGAATCCGTAGAGTCGCCGCTGATACTCGTCGACAATCTTTTCGAAGCCGTCGACTCCCGAAGCAGACGTAGCCCGCCGCGCGACGGCCTTCCGCTTCGGAACCGCTGATGGCACGTGTACACTCCGCAGGAGCGGTGACGCAAGCGCACTCATACAGTGACTCGGACCACCGCTGCCTGCCGCCTGGTTTCACGCGGAGCCCGAAAAGTCCTGAGCGACGCCTGGCGGGAAAGTCGCAGGCTACCTCAAAACGTTCGCCCATGGGACAGCCCATCGAACCGACCGAAATCTCGTTCGACGCGTACACGATGTGCAGTTTCCTTCCCAACCTCGATTCGGCTCGCGCCGTTCCACTCGTGCTGATCGGGTACCGTCAAAGTGAGGACCCGTGGTTCGTGTGGCTCGTGCCGGCCGAAGGCGTTTCCTGCGACGGCCTAACCGACGATCCATACTACGCGAAAGTTTTGCGCGATCCGCACGGATACTTTCGTCGGAAACTCGCTAAGTACGTCGAGGAAACCGGCTGCGTCAAACGCGGCATCGAGATGCTGATCGACTGCCATCAAAACCATCTGGCGTTCACGCCGCTCACGGAGCTGCGCGAATCGCCGTTCCGCCATCCGTTGCAAGTGGAGTTGGTCGGAGCGTATTCTTAATCGGCGTCGGCCGGGCTGGAACCGGCGAGCCGTGTCCGGACGCGCGAATGTAGCGACGGTATACGATGCGTATGGGAACGTTTTCGTGCGCGTCGTGAAGTTGTGCCACGATCGTCAGCGTTGCATCGAGCGCAAGTAGCACTGCGTCATCGAGTGAGTAATACGCGGTGCCGTCCATGCGCATGTGTCCCGTCATCGTTGCATCGGTCCGCGCGGGCATCGGAGCGGTCATTGGTCCGTCGGCCTCAAATCGCACCGCCACGGCTGCGCGGCGATCGACCATGCCGCCGGCCGCCGGGCGCAAGAAACCGCGCAATACGGCTTGGCCGCCGAGCGGAGACGTCGCGGAAAACGGCACCGCGCCGTGGAGATTGCGGAGGTCGTGGATCGTCGCGCTATCGAGTTGCACGGCAAACGGCTGATTGAGAATGGTGAGAAAGTCCGGATCGTCGTCTAACGTGTCCACGAACGATCCGCCGCTGAGTTCCTGCACGAAGCGAGCGTTGACGCGCGAGTTACCGTCGGCGGCGTTGCGTGCATAGTGCGCCTGCGCATCGTAGCGCACGCGCCCTTTGAGTCGCTCGACGGTCAAACGCTGTTCCCCCACGTACTCGACGCGCGAAACGATTCCGGCATCTCCTACGCGATACAGATCTTCGCCCCGGACGTCGTAGCCTTGATCCGCGAGCGCCGGGAGTACCGTAGACAGCATCGCCGCGACCAGGAGGCCGGCCATTCTCACTTGAGACACCCGCGTATGAAGATCTAGCGAAGCGTTCCGGCTCGACGCCGCCGTGCTATGAAGAAGCGAACGTCGGCGGTGATGCCGCAGACGACGACCGCTTCGGCGTCGGCAAACCGTCGACCATCAATGTCTACCGTGAAATCGCCTTCGGCAAGGCCTGCGAGCGTGCGCCGTATGCTCCGCAGGAATTTGTCGCGTGGTGCACGCTCCCCGATTGCTTCACGAACTGCCAACGCAATGAGTTCGCGTACGCGCAACGGCGTCGCGAGCGCAAAGGCGGCAGAACCGTCGGCGACGACGGCGTGAAGATCGAGCGGAACCCGCACGCGAATCACGACGGACATTTTCTGCTGCTTCGAGGAGCTGCCTGCCGATTGGGATAACCGTATGCAACGTGTCCCTGTTGGGGAATGTGCCGGCCGACGTGCTGGTGGGTACGGTCGAAAAACTCGTCGCAAAAATGGACGAGAGCGACCTCGCTACCGCCTATGCACGCGAACTCCGCGCAATGCCGGCCGACGCCTTCGGCATCTTCGTCGAGGCGATGTTTGACGCGTTCCGCGATCGCGGTGAGTCCTCCGAAGATGCCGCCGAAGGCGCCGGGACGACGCTGGAAGGCATCGCACGGCGTGATGACGGCGCGGTCGGCGCGCTGGTGGAATATGCGCGCAGCAACGCCGGGCTGCTGAAGGAAGCGACCACCTTGTTCGTCGAGCATCGGCCGGATCTCGTCATAACGTTGCCGCCGGAGCTCTACGGCGCGCTCGCCGAACGCTTGTCCGCCGCCACGTGAGCACGCCGCGTCGCCGGCGTACCGAGGACGACGCTAGCGGCGGCGGACTGCCGTTACTTCCACTAATCGTCATCGTCATTTTTGCAGGGCTGCTTCTCGGCGGTTTCCTCGCGCATTTCTTTGGCGGCCAAGGCGGCCAGAAGTCGCCGCAAAATCCGCCGATTGCGCTCGTAACGGCGTCGCCGACCGTCGCGCCGCCGCGTTTGGTGCCGCCGGTGCACGCAACCGCGTCGCCGCTCGCATCGCCGAAGGCTACGCCGCTGAAAACTTCGGTGCCGAAGAGTTCGCCGAAACCATCGCCGCCGAAAATAGCACCGTCGCCCCAGCCAACGCCGACCGTAAGAGCGACCGCGGCCGTGGCGGCGACGAAAACCGCTGCTCCGGTAAAAACTCCCGCGGCGGTCGTAACCGCGCCGCCGGCAACGCCGGCGCGGGCCGCGGCGACGACGCCGGCACCGAACTATACTCCAGCGGGCACGGGCCAAGCCGCCGGTATCGTGCGCTCGTATCTCGGCGCGCTCGCGCGCGGCGATCGCGCGACGGCGACGTCGTATCTCGCCACCGGTCTTCCCGGCGAAACCTTCATGAATTCGGATGCGCGCATCGTTTCGCTACACTCGTTACAAACGGGATCGCAATATCACGTGACCGCGGACGTTCGCGCATCCACCGGCGAGTACTACCTAACGTTCACCGTCCAGCCCGGACCGGGCGGACTCCAAATCATCGACCACTATTCAATCAGACTCTAGGCGTCATACTTCGGCACCGAGTCCGGTCGTCGCGCGCACCTGTAACTGATCGAACATTTCCTCGGCGGAACGGTCGCGTGACAGCAGCGTTCCGACGATCGCGCCGGCGAATCCAATCGGGATCGAAATCAGGCCGGGATTGTCGAGCGGGAAGATTGCGTGCGAACCCAGCGCTACCGGGCTGATGGCGATAAGCACCAGCGATGAAATCAAACCGCTGAGCATCCCGGCGATAGCTCCGCCGCGGGAAAAACGGCGCCACGCGAGCGAGAGGATTATTACCGGTACGTTTGCGCTCGCGGCAACGGCGAACGCTAAGCCGACCAAGAAGGCGACGTTGAAACCGCGCAAAGCCACCGAAAGAACGATCGCGATAGCGCCGACGACGACCGCAGACGCGCGCGCGACGAGCAGTTGCTCGCGCTCGTCGCCTTGGCCGTTGCGCACGAGATTAAACCAGATGTCGTGCGCAAACGCCGACGAAGCCGTAATCGTCAGTCCCGCGACGACGGCGAGAATTGTTGCAAACGCTACCGCAGCGACGAACGAGAAGAGGAAAGGG
>Ga0102924_1001510_pt1 | contig 26747 bp, 23 predicted proteins | sample PaiPotPPM11metaG_FD_80116 | JGI IMG/M metagenome (GOLD analysis project Ga0102924, IMG submission 80116) | Iron sulfur acid spring bacterial and archeal communities from Banff, Canada, to study Microbial Dark Matter (Phase II) - Paint Pots PPM... ... | reverse complement strand
GGCGCATGGCCAGGCCGCGGCGGGGGCGCAGGGTGATGTTCGCGCTGGGTACCGGGATCCCGGCCGCCGTCAGCTCCAGCCGGTAGCGGCCGGCGATCGTCGCCAGGACCAGCACGGTTTCCAGTTCGGCGAACGACTGGCCGATGCACGCCCGGCGCCCGCCGCCGAACGGGATGTAGGCGTACCGGTGCCGGGGTGGCCCGCCCCAGTGCTGCGGGCCGGGCGCGGGCTCGGCGGCGGGGGAGGCGCCGTGGCGCAGGAACCGGCCGGGGTCGAAGCCGGCCGGGTCAGCCCAGAACTCCGGGTGCCGGTGCACCAGGTAGGGCGGGATCGCCACCAGGCTGCCCGCCGGGACCGGCAGGCCGGCCACCTCATCGTCGGCCAGCGCGTTGCGTTCGATGGTCCAGGCCGGCGGGTAGAGCCGCATCGCCTCGGCCACGACCGCCCGGGTCCACCCGAGCTTCTCCGCGTCCTCGCAGTCGGGATCGCGCTCGCCGAGCACCGCGTCGACCTCCGCCTCGAGTTGCTGGCGCGCCGCGGGATAGGCGGACAGCAGCGCCAGCGACCAGGACAGGGTGTTCGCGCTGGTCTCGTGGCCCGCCAGCAGGAAAATGGCCACCTCGTCGCTGATCTCGGCGTCGGTCAGCGGGGAGCCGTCCGCGGCGCGCGCGGTCAGCAGCACGTCGAGCAGGTCACCGGCAGAGCCTTCGGAGGCCGAGCCGCCGGGGGCCGCCGCGCGGCGCCCGGCGATGATCCGGCCCACCGGGCCCTCGATCCCTTCGCTGGTGTGACCGACGCGGCGGGACACGGCCCGCAGCGCGCGCGTGGAGGCCGGCCCCCACTGCAGCGGAACGAACGAGGCGAGGGTGGCGACGCGCTGCCCGGCGTCCAGGGCCCGGCTCATCATCGCGGTCTCGCCGCTCAGGTCGGAGCCGAACAGTGCCCGGCCCACGATGTCCAGCGCCACCGCGCTCATCTGGCCCGCGACGTTGATCACCGTGCCGTCGGCCAGCGCTTCCCAGCGCGCGGTGAGCCGCTGGGCGGCCTGCGCCATCGCCGGGCCGAACGTGGTGACGTGCCGCCGCGAGAACACCGGCTGGACCAGCCGCCGGTGCCGCCGCCAGCGCTCGCCCTCGCTGGTCAGCAGGCCGTCGCCCATGAGCGCGCGCAGCGGGCGGTAGGTGACGGCCTTGACGTAGTTGTCCTGGTTCGCGGCCAGCACGTGCTCGGCGTGCTCGGGCCGGCTCAGCATGTAGAAGCGCTGCCCCGGCGCGTACGGGATCTCGATCGTGTCCCCGTAGCGGGCCGCGAGCCGCACGTAAGCGTCCAGCGGGCTGCGCACGGCCGCGGCGATGAAGGCCGCCGCGCCGCGGCCGTTCGGCCCGGGCGCGACCGGCCGGGCAGATCGGGCGTTCATGGTTCTATCCTCCGCGCTCCGGGCGCCCGCGGCCAGGGTGCGCAGCCGGGCGCCGGCCGTCGGGCGCAGGCAACGGAACGCGGGGTTCGTACGTTAAAGAGAACGACCGGTGCGGTGAGGAGGCCACCATTCGCCAGCGAGCCAGCCACCAGGACGCGCCGCCCCGGTGCGGCCAGACACGGTGCGGCCAGACACGGTGCGGCCAGACACGGTGCGGCCAGACGGGCGGTGTGCCCGATTGTCCGGCCGAAACACGCATTATGTGCTTAGGTCCTTGTTAGCTTTCTCTGGTTGTGTACAGTCAGCCTGCTTACCCTGAAACGGCACATACCCGAAGGGACCCGAGCCCCATGACCAGCCTGGCCGACAGTGATGTCGTCACGCCGATGACCCCGCAGCAGCGTGCCGAGTTCGAGCAGAACGGCTACCTGGTGGTCCCGGGCGCGCTGAGCGAGTCGGAGGTCGCGTTCTACGCCGACGCGATCGACCGCGTGTACGCGGCGGAGCAGGCCGCCGGGCGGCTGTCCGCGGACGGGGCCATGCACCTGCTCAGCGCGGTCACGAACTGCCACGATGCGGCCGGGCTCCTCGATCACCCACGAACGTTCCCACTGGTCTGGTCGATTTTGGGCTGGAACGTGCACGTCTATCACTCCCACCTGGACGTGCACCCCCCGATCCGGGTGCCCAAGCCGTTCCGTTTCGAGTGGCACCAGGACGGCGGCCGGCAGAACCGCGAGATCGAGAGCGACCCGCGGCCGCGGCTGTCGGTGAAGCTGGCCTTCTGGCTCTCGGACGTGTCCGAGCCCGGCCGCGGCAACTTCAAGATCGTCCCAGGCAGCCACGTGCAGAACTGGATCGACGGCCCGCCGCGGCGCGACGTCGAGTGGCCGGAGCCCGAGGGCGCGATCGAGGTCTGCGTGAAGCCCGGTGACGCCGTGTTCTTCGACCGCCGCCTGTGGCACGCCCGGTCGAACAACTACTCCGAGGTCACCCGGAAGGCGATGTTCTTCGGCTACACGCTGCGCTGGATCGCGATCCGCGACGAGCTCGAGGCGCTGCACGCCAGCCCGGACTTCGAGGACTTCACCCCGGTGCGCAAGCAGTTGCTGGGCGGGATCGGCCGGGGCATCGAAGGCCAGATCGAGGGCGACCACAGCTGGGGCCACTACCCGAGCACGACCCCGCTCCACGGCTTCCTCTCCGAGCGGGGCCTGCTCGACCCGGCCAACCCGCCGCTGCGCCCGTAGCCGCCGTCGGCTCGTTCCCCGGACAGTTACCGGCCTGCCGCGAGGACCTGTCGCCTGGGGCGTAGCGGGCGTTAAGGTGACGAGGTGGTATCCCCTGGTCAGGCTGCTGCCTTCGCGGCCGCGGCCCTCGTGCTGATTGTCATCCCCGGACCCGGTGTGCTGTTCGTGATCGGGCGCGCGCTCGCGCACGGCCGCCGCACCGCGCTGGCCTCGGTGGCCGGCCACGCGGCGGGCAACTGGGTCGTAGCCGTGTGCGTGGCGCTCGGCGTCGGGACCATCGTGGAACGCTCGGACACCGTGTTCACCGTGATCCGGCTGGCGGGCGCGGCGTACCTGGTCTGGCTGGGCGCGGCGGCGTTCCGGCACCGCGGGTCGCTGGCCGAGGTGCTGGCCAGCGCGGCCGAGCCGCGCGGCGACGTGCGGGCGGCCCGGGAGGGCCTGGTCGTCGGCGTCACGAACCCGAAAGCCGTGATCTTGTTCGCCGCCGTGCTGCCGCAGTTCATCAACCGGGCGGCCGGGCACGTCCCGGTCCAGATGCTCATCCTGAGCGCGATGTCGATCGTGATCGGGGTGACCTCGGACTGCTGCTGGGGCCTGGCCGCCAGCACCGTGCGGTCCTGGTTCGCCCGCTCCCCGCGCCGGCTCGGCCTGGTCGGCGGCGTCGGCGGGCTGGCCATGATCGGCCTGGGTGTCACGCTCGCGCTGACCGGCCGCAAGGACTGACCCGCCGCGACCCCGGCCGCGGCCGGGGACGGGGCCGGGGACGGGGACGGATCAGGCGGTCGGGGTCTGGCTGGCCGCCTCGAGGCCGAGTTCGGTGATCGACGTCTCGCGCATCTTGAACTTCTGCACCTTCCCGGTCACGGTCATCGGGAAGTCCGGGGTGAGCCGCACGTACCGGGGGATCTTGTAGTGCGCGATCTTGCCGGAGCAGAAGTCCCGCACGTCCTCGGCCGTCAGCCCGGCACCGGGCCGCAGCTTGACCCAGGCGCACAGCTCCTCCCCGTACTTCTCGTCCGGCACGCCGATGACCTGGACGTCCTCGATCGCGGGGTGGGTGTAGAGGAACTCCTCGATCTCCCGCGGGTAGACGTTCTCGCCGCCGCGGATGACCATGTCCTTGATCCGCCCGACGATGTTGAGGTAGCCCGCGTCGTCCATGACGGCCAGATCGCCGGTGTGCATCCAGCGAGCCGCGTCGATCGCCTCGGCGGTCTTGTCCGGCTCGTTCCAGTACCCCAGCATCACCGAGTAGCCCCGGGTGCACATCTCGCCCGGCTCGCCGCGCGGCAGGATCAGCCCGCTGTCCGGGTTCACGATCTTGACCTCGATATGCGGGTGGACCCGGCCGACCGTCGAAACCCGGCGCTCGGTGTCGTCGTCGGGCCGGGTCTGGCAGGACACCGGCGAGGTCTCGGTCATCCCGTAGGCGATCGTGACCTCCGACATGTGCATCTCGCTGACCACGCGCTTCATCACCTCGACCGGGCACGGCGAGCCGGCCATGATCCCGGTCCGCAGCGTGGTCAGGTCGTAGGCGGCGAAATCGGGCAGGCCGAGCTCGGCGATGAACATGGTCGGCACCCCGTACAGCGAGGTGCACCGCTCGTCCTGGGCGGCGCGCAGCGTCGCGGCCGGCTCGAAGCCGGGGGCCGGGATCACGATGCAGGCCCCGTGGGTGGTGCAGGCCAGGTTGCCGAGCACCATCCCGAAGCAGTGGTAGAACGGCACCGGGATGCACACCCGGTCCCGCTCGGTGTAGCGGCACATCTCGCCGATGAAGAAGCCGTTGTTGAGGATGTTGTGGTGGGAGAGCGTCGCGCCCTTGGGGAACCCGGTCGTCCCGCTGGTGTACTGGATGTTGATCGGGTCGTCGAAGGCCAGGGCCGCCTCCCGCCGCGCCAGCGCGTCCGGGCCGGCCCCGCCCGGCTGGAGCAGGGCGTGCCACTCCGCCGAGCCGATGTAGATCACCCGCTCGAGCCGGCCGAGCCCGCCGCGCACCGCGTCGATCATGGCCCGGTAGTCGCTGGTCTTGAAGTTCTCGGCGCTGACCAGCAGCCGGACCCCGGCCTGATCCAGCACGTAGGAGAGCTCGTGGCTGCGGTAGGCGGGGTTGATGTTGACCAGGATCGCGCCGATCTTCGCGGTGGCGTACTGCAGCAGCACCCACTCGGCGCAGTTGGGGGCCCATATACCGACCCGGTCGCGGGCCTCGATCCCGGCCGCGATCAGCCCGCGGGCGAGCGCGTCGGTGTCGGCGTCGAACTCCCGGTAGGTCCAGCGGCGGCCGGCCGGCACGTCGACCACGGCCTCGCTGTCGCCGAACGCGGCCGTCACGCGGCGCAGGTTCGCTCCGATCGTCTCACCGATCAGCGCGGTGGCCGAGGTGCCGTGGCTGTACGAAAGCCCGTGGCGGTCGGACATGAGCTTCACCCCTTCGGTCTGGGTCTTTCCATGCTCCTCGTTCGCCCTGCTGGTGTGAAGGTCGGGTCAGGGCACCGCGTCCGCTGCCAACCTGTGATGCGGCGGTTACCGCGGCGGGTTACTGTCAGAGGTAAGTGCTCGTCATCCTCCCCGGAGCAGCGATGGGGACCTGGATCATCTGGCTGATCGTGGCCGCGGTGCTCGGCATCGCCGAGATCATGACCGCGACCCTGGCCTTCGGCCTCGTGGCCGTGGCCGCGCTGGTCGGCGCCGGCGTGGGCGCGGCCGGCGGGAACCCGGCGATTCAGTTCGGCGCGTTCGCCCTCACCTCGGCCGCCGGGCTGGGGCTCGTGCGGCCGTTCGCGATGCGCCACATCAGGCAGCCACCGGCGCTGCGCACCGGGACCGCGGCGCTGATCGGCCGGTCGGCGTACGTCCTGGACGAGGTCACGGCGCTCGGCGGCCGGGTCAGGATCGGCGGCGAGGAGTGGTCGGCGCGGCCCTACGACGAGACCCTGACGATCCCGAAGGGGTCCACCGTCGACGTTATGCAGATCGAGGGCGCGACCGCGCTCGTTTACCCCAGGGAGTAGCCATGGAACTGGCTGTCCTCATCATCGGCGTGGTGTTTGTCCTGCTGGTGGCCCTGTTCACGGTCAAGACGGTGCGGATCGTGCCGCAGGCGCGGGCGCGGAACGTCGAGCGCCTCGGCCGGTACCGCAAGACCCTGGAGCCGGGCATGAATGTGATCATCCCGTTCATCGACCGGGTGAAGCCGCTGATCGACCTGCGTGAGCAGGTGGTGTCGTTCCTCGGCCAGCCGGTCATCACCGAGGACAACCTGGTCGTGAAGATCGACACGGTGCTGTTCTTCCAGGTCACGGACCCGCGGGCGGCCGACTACGAGATCGTCAACTACATCCAGGCCATCGAGCAGCTCACCGCCACGATGCTGCGGAGCGTGATCGGGTCCATGGACCTGGAAGTGACCCTGACCTCGCGCGACAAGATCAACACGATGCTGCGCGGCGTCCTGGACGACGCCTCGGGCAAGTGGGGGATCCGGGTGACCAGGGTAGAGATCAAGGCGATCGATCCGCCGAAGAGCGTGATCGACGCGATGGAGAAGCAGATGCGGGCCGAGCGGGAGAAGCGCGCCGCGGTCCTCAACGCCGAGGGCGTCCGGCAGGCGCAGATCCTCACCGCCGACGGGGACAAGCAGGGCAACGTGCTGCGCGCCGAGGGCGAGAAGCAGAGCGCGATCCTGCGCGCCGAGGGCCAGGCCCAGGCCATCTCCACGGTCTTCCAGTCGATCCACGAGGGTGACCCCGACCCCAAGCTGCTCGCCTACCAGTACCTGCAGACCCTGCCGCAGCTCGCCCAGGGCCCGGGCAACACGGTCTGGATGGTCCCGAGCGAGCTGACCAGCGCGCTGAAGGCGCTGAGCTCGGCGTTCGACGGAGGCGGCGGGGGAGGGCAGGACGCGCCTAACGCGAACGGCCTGGGCCCCGGCCGGCCTCAGGCACGGGGGCGCCGCACGGAACTGCCCGGCCAGGGGTCCGCGCCCGAGGTGGTGGCCGCGACCGAGGCAGCGGCCAAGGAGGTCGCGGCCGCCGAGCAGGCCGTGGCGGCGGCCGAGCTGCCGGGCGGTCCCGGGGTGCCGGGCCCGCGCGAGGCAGCGGAACCGGACGGAAACGCCCCGGCCGGGACCTGACCGCGGCCCGGCGGTCCGGGTCGCCCCCGTTGCGGCCGAGGGCCAGCCTGGCCGCGGGTCACCCGGGCTACGGCGAGGACGTCCTGCTGGGTACGGACGTCGGCGTCTCTTGCGGCGCCGAGGCGGAGGGCGTGGGCGAGGGCGCCCCGGGCGTCGGGGTCGGGCTCGAGGACGGGCCATGCCGCGAGGGCGAGGGCGAGGGCGTCGGCGACGGCGTGCTGCCCGCCCCGGGCCGCGAGGTCGTCCGCGAGGACGGCGAGGGCCGGCCCGGGCGGGTCGTCCGGTGAGGAGTGGGCACCGGCGCAGGCGACACGTGCCGGGTCTCGGGCGGCCGCGGGGCCGGGCGCGGGCCCGCCGAGGTACCCGACGCGACTCCCGCCGCGATGGCGCCGACCACGACGAACGCGGCGGCGCCGTCGCGGGCCATCCGGTGGTGACGGCGGCGGTCTCCGCGGCGCATGACCTCGGCCGGCGACATCGGCCGCGCTCCGGCCGCGGCCTGGTCAGCGAGCCGCTGCAGCTCATTGCCGAGTTCAGACATCTCTCACCCGCTTTGCGCTGCCGCCGCCGTCCGTGGCCGCGGTGTCCCGTAGGTAGGGTGCCAGGGCGGCCCGGCCCCGGGCCAGCCGGGCCTTGACCGTTCCCTCCGGCAGGCCGGTCTCGGCCGCGATCTGCGCCACGCTCTGATCACACAGGTGATACAGGACCAGCGCGCGTCGCTGGTCGGCCGGCAGCTTGCGCAGCGCGTCGACCAGGGCCACGTGATCGGGGCCGGGGCCGTCGGTGATCTCGTCCGGCTGCGCGCGTAGCTGCAGGCGGTGGCCGAGTCGCGCGCGATGCCACCGGGAGACGGCGATGCGCCAGGCGGTGGCGCGCACCCAGGCCTCCGGGGCGCCGCTCCGGTCGAGGCTCCGACGGTGCGCCCAGGCGCGGATAAAGGCCTCCTGGACCGCGTCCTGGGCTTCCGCGTGATTGCCGATCATCAGGTAGAGCTGGCCGACGAGCCGCCGGAACGACGCGGCGTACAACTCGGTGAACTCCTCCGGAGTCACTGCGATCCTGCCCGCGTCACGAGGCCAACCGTAGCGACCGCCGGCCCCGCGGGCCAGGCAAACGAAAAGCCAGATATGCCACATTAATTGGTGTCCGTACCGTGCAACCGCGTCGCCGTCCCGTAGGTACTACCTGCGGCGGCCGGCGGACCCAGCCGGCCCGGACTGGAGGTCATAGTGAGAACGCTCCGCACCCGCGGATGGTTGATCGCACTGCCGGCCGCGGCCTTGGTCGTGACCGGAACGGGCATCGCGCTGGCGGACCAGGGCGGGAGTCACGTCACCCTGCGGACCGACGCCGCGACCAGGTCCGCGCAGCACCCGAACCGGCCGGCGGCGATGCCGTCGCCTTCGGCCCCGGCGCCCACCCCGACGCCGTGCCCGACGGTGTCGCAGGGCTCGTCGGGGTGCGCGCCGGAGCCGACGCCGTCGCCCACGGGTCCGGCGCCGGTGCCGTCGCCTTCGATCCCGGCGCCCGCCCCGACGCCGTGCCCGACGGTGTCGCAGGGCTCGTCGGGGTGCGCGCCGGAGCCGACGCCGTCGCCCACGGGTCCGGCGCCGGTGCCGTCACCCACGGCCCCGGCGCCCGTGCCGTCGCCGACCCCGCCCTGTAAGCACCGGCACCACCACTGATGTCCAGTCGTGCCTGGCGGCGGCTGTACGACGGCCCTGCCGCCGCCAGGCGCCCCGGTCAGCAGGTCAGAACCGGATGGCCAGGCCCACGGTCAGCAGCGCGCCGAACGCGACCTGCAGCCGTCCGGTCTGCCCGAGCGCGGTGATCAGCCGCGGGCCCGAGGCACCGTCGCGGACCAGCCGCAGCGGGGCCAGCGCGAACGGCACCGCGGCCAGCGCGATCAGGGCGAGCGGCGCCGCCGCGGCGATCGCCGCCGCCACGCCGAACGGGATCACGATGCAGGCCACGTACAGCAGCCGGGTCCGGCGGTCGCCGAGCACCACGGCGAGCGTCCGCTTGCCGGTCACCGTGTCGGTCGGGATGTCCCGCAGGTTGTTGATGACCAGCAGCGCGCAGGCCAGCAGGCCGACCGGGGCCGAGGCGGCCACGGCCAGCCACGGCATCCGGCCCATCTGCACGTACGCGGTTCCCGCCACGGCGGCCAGGCCGAAGAACAAGAACACCGAGACCTCGCCGAGCGCCCGGTATCCGTAGGGGTGACGGCCGCCGGTGTAGAACCAGGCCGCGGCCACCGCGGCTGCGCCGGGCAGCAGCAGCCACCAGGACGTGACCGCCGCGAGGACCAGGCCGGCCGCGCAGGCCGTGGCGAAACAGCCGGCCGCGACGGCGAGGACCTGCCGGGGCGGGGCGAGCCCTGAGGCGACCAGCCGGAGCGGGCCGACCCGCCGCTCGTCGGTGCCCCGGATCCCGTCGCTGTAGTCGTTGGCGTAGTTGACACCGATCTGTAGCGCGAGCGCGACGACCAGGGCCAGGGCGGCCCGCCAGGCCGAGAACCGCCCGTAGCCGACGGCCACGCCCGTGCCCACCACGACCGGGACGATCGCCGCGGGCAGAGTCCGCGGGCGCGCGCCGGCCACCCAGTCTCGCGCTGCGGCCACGGCGTTCCCTCGCTCACGTCGGTCGGTGATCAGCGGAACTCAGACTAACCGGACGCGCCGCCTGGCCGGTCCCGCGGTCCGGGAACGTCAGCGAGCGGGCGGGAGGGCCAGGGCGGCGGTGATGTGGATCTCCTCGATCTGCTCGGCGTCCAGCCGGCCGTCGCTGGCGGTCCGCGCCTGGCGCCGGAAGTATTTGCGCAGCCTCCGGCCCGAGAACACGTCAACGCCGCTCAGGCTGGCCACGATCCACGGGATCGTGGGCCCGTAGATGGCCATGACCGGGCGGACGGTGACCTTCTGCCCGAGGGCGCTGCTCAGGTGCTGGGTGGCCTGCGCGGCCTCCCAGATGGCGTGCTCGAGCCGCTGCTTCTGGCTGAACGGGCCGTGGTAGAGCATGTCGCCGGTCGCGCTGCGGACCGGCAGCCGGCGGTCCCAGCGCTCGGAGTCCAGCGCGAACACGCCGCCGGGCCCGATGACCAGATGGTCGATCACGGAGTCGCTGTCGGGGATCGCGCGATGGTGCAGGGCAACGTACCCGTGCGCGCGGAGCAGGAACAGGCGCCGCCCGGTGCGCCGCTGCGCCGAGCCGACCCGGACCGCGGCCGGAATCATCGACGTGGTCCGCGAGCGGTAGACGGTGTCCACGATCGCGACGACGGCGGCGGCGGTCAGCCCGAGCCGCCAGCCCTGCCAGACCGTGATCGCGATGCCCGCCGCGGCCGCCAAGACCGCCCGGGCGATCCAGAAGGGCAGCCGCGGATCGTCGGCCAGCCCGCCGAGAATGGGACGAGGCCCAGGGACGAGACCTCCGCGAGCGGCGTCGCGCCGTCCGGCCCGCGGCGGGGCCGGGACCGCCGGTCCGGTCCCGCCTGTCTCCGGTCCGGTCTCCCGGTCCACGTCCCACAGGGTAATCGAGCAGACACGCTCCGGCCATCAGACACACGGTATTCCGAACGGGCCGCGCCGGACCTGGTTCGGGCCGCCGGTGTGGGATCACGCGCGGCCAGGGCCCTGCTGGACCGCGTGACCCCGCGCCGTCTACTGTTCGGGAGGATGACGCAGATTCATGACATGACCGTGGTGGAGCTCGCCGCCGCGATCCGCGAGGGCCGGCTGTCGCCGGTCGAGATCACCGACCATTACCTGGACCGCATCGAACGCCACGACGCTGAGGTCGGCGCGTTCTACACGGTGACCCAGGACCTGGCCCGCCAGGAGGCCGTGAAGGCGGAGAAGGCCGTGGCCGACAGTCGGCGCGACCCGCACGCCGGCCTGCCCCCGCTGACCGGGGTGCCGATCCCGATCAAGGACCTGAACATGGTCGCGGGGGTCCGCATGACCCTCGGGTCGGCGCTGTTCCGGGACAACGTCGCGGACCAGGACGACTTCGTGGTCGCCGCGCTGCGCGAGGCCGGGATCGTGATCACCGGCAAGACGGCCACCCCCGAGTTCGGCCTGCCGTGCTACACCGAGACCACGATCGGGCCGCCGGCCCGCACGCCCTGGGACCTGAGCCGGTCCGCGGGCGGTTCCAGCGGCGGGGCCGGCGCCGCGGTCGCCGCCGGGCTGGCCCCGGCCGCGCAGGGCAGCGACGGCGGCGGGTCGATCCGGATCCCGGCCAGCGTCTGCGGCCTGTTCGGCCTCAAGCCCACCCGGGGGCGGATCTCGGGGGGACCGCTCATCCCCGACCTGGCCGGGCTGTCCACCGACGGGCCGCTGACGCGCACGGTCGCCGACGCCGCCCTGCTGCTCGACGCGATGGCCGGCAACCACCCCGGTGACATGTACACGCTGCCGCCGCTGCCGCCCGGCGAGACGTTCCTGGCCCACGCGAGCCGTGAGCCGGGCCGGCTGCGGATCGGCCGCTCACTGCAGAACGCGGTCGAGGGCGCTGAGGTCCACCCCGAGTGCGTGGCCGCCTACGAGGAGGCCAGCGCCCTGCTGGCCGGGCTGGGGCACGAGGTCGAGGACATCGAGATGCCGTTCGGCCCCGATGTGGTCCCGCGGTTCGAGACGCTCTGGTACGCGATGGCCATGCTGGCCCCGATCGAGCCCGAGCAGGAACGCGAACTGCTGCCGATCACCCGGCACCTGCGCGGGCGCGGGAGCCGGGTCAGCGCCGGCGAGCTGATCTTCGCGCAGGCGTACCTGCAGGCCGTGACCAGGGCCGCCCTGCGGAGCCTGAACGCCTACGACGCCGTCCTGTCGCCCACGCTGGCCACGCTCCCGGTCCCGGTCGGGTACTTCGACGAGGTCGATCCCGCGGAGAACTTCGAGCGGCAGAAGCGGTTCACCCCCTACACCGCGCTGTACAACGTGTCCGGCCAGCCGGCCGTGAGCATCCCGCTGCACTGGACCGACGCCGGGCTGCCGGTCGGGGTCATGCTGGCCGGCCGGATGGGGGAGGAGGCCACGCTGATCTCGCTGTCGGCGCAGATCGAGGCCGCGCGGCCGTGGCGGGACCGGCACCCGCTGGTCTGGTAGGCCCCGGTCTGGCGAGCACCGCCCGCGGTCAGCAGCCGCCCGGCGGCCCGGGCGTGCCGGCCCCGGCCGACGGCTGGTCGACCACGCCGGCCGCGGCGCTGCGCTGCACCGCGCCGAAGTGCACCACGTACCAGCGGCCCCGCCAGGAGATCAGGGAGGCGATCCCGAACGACCGGAGCCGGCCCCCGAGCCGGTACACGACCCGGGCCCCGGCTACGTGCCAGTAGCCGACGGCGTTGTAGCAGACGCCGGGGACGATCCAGCTGGCCTGCGCCGACGGCACGATCACCTGGACGAGAGCGGCCTGGCCGGCGGACGGCCCGAGCAGGCCGTGCGCCGCGGCGACATCGAGCCGGAAGTCGGCGACCAGGCGGTCATGCCAGTCCGCGGTCGGGTCGGCGATGGCCTTGACCTGCCGGTAGGCCCCGAGCGGGAAGAACGCGTCCATGGCCAGCGCCGGGCGGCCGCTGACCACGGCGGCCCACAGGTCGGTCATCTCCGCGTCGAACACCGGCGTGCGGGCACTGGGCAGCGCCCTGGTCTGGGGCAGGTTCGCGGGCGGCGGCGGGACCGCGATCACGCTCGGCGACGGTGCGGGGCGCGGTGGGGTCGGCGGGGGGCTCGGGCCTGGCGCGGTGCTCGCCCGGCCGGCCGGGCCCCGGGAACTCGTGACCCGCGGGCCGGCCGCGGCGCCGGAGCCGGCCGCGCACCCCGCGGCGAGCACGGCCGCCATCAGCCCGCTGGCCAGCACCGTCGCCACCCGCACGGGAGTTAAGCTAGCCGGCCACGCGCCGCCGCGCGGGGCGGCGCTCCGGTCGGCCTCCGGGCCCGGGTGATCACCCGGGCCGGGTGATGACAGGGCCGCGCTCGCCCTGCGAGCGTCACATGAGCTGAACCCCCTCCATGGACCCGCCGCGCCGATCGCCGGCCCGGCGGCAGACGGCGACGCGGGGGGAGCGGGATGAACCACCTGCTGGAGCGGCTCGGCGGCTTCGCCGCCCGGCGGTTCTGGGTCTTCATCGCCGCCTGGGTGATCATCCTGGCCGGGCTGCTCGGGGCCCGGCACGCCTGGGGCGGCAGCTACGTCAACGACTATACGGTTCCGGGCAGCGATTCCTCAACCGGCCTCAACCTGCTCAACAGCGACTATCCGCAGCAGGGCGGGTACGGCGGGCAGATCGTGTTCCGCGCCCGGAGCGGGACCGTCGCCGACCAGCAGTCCGCGGTCAACCAGGCCACTAGCAACGTGGCCAAACTATCCGGCGTGATCAAGGCGGTCAGCCCGTTCTCCTCGCCGAACTCGGGCGCGGTGTCCAAGAACGGCACGATCGCCTACTCCAGCGTGTCCTGGAGCAACAACCCGGACGGCCTGGACACCTCGTACCTGAACCAGCTCAACAACGCCGTCGCCCCGGCCCGCAAGGCGGGCCTGGAGGTGCAGTACGGGGGCGGCGCCGGGCAGATCGGCCAGTCGACCGGCGACACCACGTCGGAGGTCATCGGCCTGGCCTGTGCCCTGGTGCTGCTGCTGTTCATGTTCGGCTCGCTGATCACGGCCGCGGTCCCGCTGGTGTCCGCGATCTTCAGCGTGGGCGCGGGCCTGTCGCTGGTCGGGCTGCTCGCCGCGCTGACCACGTTCCCGTCCGTGGCGCCGACCGTGGCCACCCTGCTCGGCCTGGGCGTCGCGGTCGACTACGGCCTGTTCCTCACCGCCCGGCACCGCGAGCAGCTTGACCGCGGCATGGGGGTGGTCTCCTCGGCCACCCGCGCCGAGGGCACCTCGGGCGCGGCGATCGTCGTCGCGGGCAGCACGGTCGTGGTCGCGATCCTCGGCCTGTACCTGTCCGGGGTGCCGTTCGTCGGGGCCATGGGCCTGGCCGCGGCCATTGTCGTCGCGGTCACCATGATCGCCGCGCTCACGCTGGTGCCCTCGTTCATGGGCCTGGTCCGCAGCAACGTCCGGTCCCTGCCCGACCGCGTCCGCGCGCACCGGGCCGGGATCTCCCCGCAGGAGCAGGCCAGGCGCACGGCCGTAGCCACCGAGGAGCACCATGAGCAGAGCGGGTTCGCGCGCTGGGGACGCCGGGTCGCCCGGCAGCCGTGGCCGTGGGCGATCGCCAGCGTGGCGGTGCTCGTCGTGCTGGCCATCCCGGTGTTCTCCATCAACCTCGGCCAGCCGGACAACGGCACCAACCCGCTGAACCAGACCAGCCGGCAGGCCTACGACCTGATCACCGAGGGCTTCGGCGTGGGCGCCAACGGCCCGCTGACGGTGGTCGTCAAGCTGCCCAAGCAGTCGAGTTCGGCGGACCAGTCGCTGCTGAGCTCGATGAGCAAGGGCGTGGCGAGCACGCACGGGGTCGCCTCGGTGTCGCCGACCTCGACGAACGGCGCGGCCACGGTCGCGGTGTTCAACGCGGTCCCGACCACGAGACCGCAGGCCACGGCCACGTCCGACCTGGTCCAGACGCTGCGCGACGACGTCCTGCCCAAGTACCACGCCACGGCGTACGTCACCGGTACCACGCCGGGCAACGTCGACTTCACCAACCAGATCGCCAGCCGCATGCTGCTGCTGATCCTGGTCGTGGTGGCGGTCGCGTTCCTCCTGCTGACCACGGCGTTCCGCTCGGTGATCATCGCCACCAAGGCGGCGATCATGAACCTGCTCTCGATCGGGGCCGCCTACGGCGTGATCGTCGCGGTCTTCCAGTGGGGCTGGGGCGCCAGCCTGATCGGGGTGCACACCACCTCGCCGATCCCGGCCTACGTGCCGATGATGGTGTTCGCGATCGTGTTCGGCCTGTCGATGGACTACGAGGTGTTCCTGCTCTCGCGGGTGCACGAGGCCTGGGTCGCCACCCGCCACGCGCATCGCGCCGTGGCGATCGGCATCGGCAGCACCGCGCGGGTGATCACGACCGCCGCCGCCATCATGGTGGCCGTCTTCCTCAGCTTCGTGCTGAACGACCAGTCCGCCGTGAAGATGCTGGCCGTCGGCATGGCGGTCGCGGTGTTCATCGACGCGTCGATCGTCCGGATGATCTTGGTGCCCGCGATCATGTCGCTGCTCGGTGAGCACGCCTGGTGGATGCCCCGCTGGCTGGAGCCCGTGGTGCCGCGGCTGCACCTGGAGGGGAGCGAGGCCGCGGCGGCCGCGCCCGGCGCGGCGGCCATGGCGGGCAGCGCTTCCCGCCCGGCCGGCCCGGGCCGGGGAGGCTCCGCCTGATGGACGAACTGGAGCGGCTGGGCCGGCCCGGCGCCTACCGGCTGGGCCTGCTGCGCGCGCCGGACTTCGGCCCGGGCCCGCCGCCGCCGTCGCGGCCCACGTTCGACCGGCGGGCCCGCCGCCGGCGGGTCGCGGCCCGGGTCGTCGCGCTGCTGGCCGGGGTGGCCGCGCTGGCCGCCGCCGCCCGCGGCGACCTCGTCGTCCCGCTCGTCGTGGCCGCGGCGGCCGGCGGCTGGCTCGGCGCGCGGGTCCTGATCGCGCACGCGGCCGGCCGCGGCGACCCGCCGGACGGTGACGGGCCGGCCGGTGATGTTCCGCCCGACGACGGGCCGGGCCGCGACGCCGACGTCAGGCTGCGTTTAGGCTGCTCCGGTCGCGCCCGGCCGGCGTCGGCCCGATCATGGAGCAATGGCCGACCCCACGCTGGCCCGGCGGGCCGAAGCCGCCGGCATCGCCCCCGTCTACCTAGCCTCGGGCGGGCAGCAGGTCCGGGTGAGCGACGAGACCCTGGCCGCGATCCTGGACGCGCTCGATCGCGCGCCCGGCCCGGCGGCCCCGCCCCCGGCGCCGCCCGGGGACGCCGCGGCGGCCCGGCCGCCCGGCCCGGACGGCCGGTCCTGGGGGTTCACCGTCCAGCTCTACTCGCTGCGCTCCCGGCGGTCGTGGGGGCACGGCGACCTGCGCGACCTGGCCGACCTGGCCGCCTGGAGCGCCCGCGACCTGGGCGCCGGCTTCGTGCTGATCAACCCGCTGCACGCGGCCGAGCCGCTGCCCCCGGTCAGCCCGTCCCCCTACCTCCCGATGACCAGGAGGTATCTCAGCCCGCTCTACCTGCGAATCGAGGACATCCCCGAGTACCAGGGGCTCGACGGCCGGCAGCGGGAGCAGATCGAGTCGCTCGCGGCGCCGCTGCGGGCCCGCTGCAGCACCGATGACCTCATCGACCGGGACGCGGTCTGGGCCGCCAAGCGAGCGGCTCTGGAGATCATCCGCGGGGTGCCGCTCAGCGGCGCCCGGCGGGAGGAGTTCCGGCGGTTCCGCGAGCGCGAGGGCCGCGACCTCGCGGACTGGGCCGCCTGGTGCGCGCTCGCCGAACGGCACGGGCCCGACTGGCGGTCGTGGCCGGGCCCGGCCCGCGATCCGGCCCGGGCCGCGAGCGAGATCGCGTCCGGCGGAGCGGGCCCGGACCCGGAGTTCCACGCCTGGCTCCAGTGGCTGGCCGACGAGCAGCTGGCCGTGGCCCAGCGGGCCGCGCGGGCCGCGGGCATGCCCACCGGAGTGATCACCGACCTCGCGGTCGGCGCGCACCCGGGCGGGGCCGACGCGTGGGCGCACCAGGACCTGCTGGTCCGCGGCCTGTCGGTGGGCGCGCCGCCGGACGAGTTCAACCAGCGTGGGCAGGACTGGTCCCAGCCGCCCTGGCACCCGGCCCGGCTGGGCGCGGCCGGGTACCGCCCGCTCGCCGACCTGTTCGCCGCGGCTCTGCGGCACGCCGGCGGCCTGCGGGTCGACCACGTGATGGGGCTGATGCGGCTGTGGTGCATTCCCGACGGCCTGCCGCCCGACCGCGGGGCTTACCTCCGCTACGACCACCGGGCCGCCGTGGCCGCGCTGGCCGGCCAGGCGGCGCGGGCCGGGGCGCTGGCCATCGGCGAGGATCTCGGCACGGTCGACCCGTGGATCAGCCGCTACCTGGCGGACAACTCGATCCTGGGCACGTCCATGCTGTGGTTCGAGCGCGAGCCGGACGGCGCGCCGCTCGCGCCCGCGCGCTGGCGCCGGGCCAGCATGGCCACGGTCGGGACACATGACCTGCCGCCGGTGGCCGCGTTCCGCACCGGAGAGCAGGTGACGCTGCGCGCCCGGCTCGGGCTGCTGAGGCAGACCGAGGAAGCCGAGCGGAACGCCGCGGAGCGGACGCTGTCGCGGTGGCGGGACGCGCTCGCGGCCGAGCGCCTGATCCCCGACGGCCCGCTGCCCGGCCCGGACGCGTTCACCGTGGCCCTCTACGGCTACCTGGCCCGGACCCCCGCCGCGCTGATCGGCGTCTCGCTCGCCGACGCCGTGGGCGACCGGCACCCGCAGAACATCCCGGGCACGACCGACGAGTACCCCAACTGGCGGGTCCCGCTGCGCGACGCCGGAGACCGGCCGGTCCTGCTGGAGGACCTGCCCGCCCAGCCGCTGCTCCGCGCGGTCACCGCCGCCGCGAACGCCGCCCGCCGGCCACGCGGCCAGTTCGACTAGGGCCAGCTCTCGCTGAGCCCGCCCCCCGAGGCGCTGCTCGGGCCACGGCTCCGGCGTTCGCGCGAATTCTGCCCTGATGTCCGGTTCCGCCAGCCGCCCTGGCCACCGTGCCAGCGGGCTGGGCCAGTTGACCGGTTTCCGGCCCGACCCAATTGGGTTTCCGGCCGGAGCCGTAACCGATGTTTCCATGATCGTGGTTGATTGGGGGCGATAGTTGCAACCGATCCACCACGATCATGGACGGCGCCGGCCGGACGGGCGGCGAATGCGAGCAGGCCGGCGGCCGCGAGGATCACGACCATCCAGGCGAAGAACGAGCTGCCGGCGAGCAACTGCCCGAGGTTTTCGTGCAGTTCCAGGTGCTGGCGCAGCGCCGCGACGCCGCCCGGTACCCACCAGATGGGGGCGCACCAGAACAGCACCGCGGTGAGGGCGGCGGCGGGCCGGCCCAGGCGGGGCCGCTCGGGCGCGGCGGCGAGCCAGATGATCACCGGGACCACCCACACCATGTGGTGGGCCCACGTGACCGGGGACACCAGGAGCCCGGTGACGGCGCACAGCAGGACGCCCAGCGTGGGCGACCAGCGGCGGCAGGTCAGGACCGCGATCGTCAGCCCGGCCGCGCCGATGAGCGCCCCAGCGGCCCACAGGACCGCCGGGGCGACGGGCGCGTGGGCGAAGCGGGCGAGGACGCCGGTGAGGCTCTGGTCGGACGGCGCGAGCAGGCGGTCTGATCCGAGGTCGCCGCCCACCCGGGTGACGTCGAAGACGCTCCCGGTCCAATACCTCCAGGAGGAAACCGGCGAGAGCGCGAACGCGGCCGCCTCGCAGCAGGCGAACGTGGCCAGGCACACCGACGCCGCCCGGCGGCGCCCGGTCAGCATCAGGTACGGGATGAAGATCAGGGGCGTCAGCTTCACGGCCGCGGCCAGCCCGGTGGCCACGCCCGGCGGCAGTCCCCGGGCCCGGTCCGGGCGGCTGGCGGTCAGGTCCCAGACCACCGCGGCCGCGAGGATGAGATTGACCTGGCCGTGGCGCATGGTGAGGATGACCGGGTTGAGGAAGAGCATCGGCCCGGTCAGCCCGAGCGCCCAGCACCGTCTCGCTGGCGCGGCCAGGTCGGGCCGGATCGCCTTGATCGAGACGTCGATCAAGGCGACCAGCGCCGCGAGGTTGACGGCCGCGAACACGGCCTGCGCCGCCGGCCGGCCGAGCAGTTCGAGCGGGACGAAGGCCAGCGCGGCGAACGGCGGGTAGGTGAAGAAGTCACCCCCGGCCGACCGGGCGTACAGCCACGGTGAGAAGAAGTCATGCGCGCCCATCAGGTACACGCGGAAGTCGTCCTGATACGCGCCCGCGAAGTGGACCGAGACCCCGGCGGCGACCGCGAACGAGGCCCAGGCCGCCGCCGTCCACGGCCGGAAGCGGATCCCGGCCGCGCCAACGACATGGATGGCGCCAACGCTGCTGCCAGAGGAACAGCGATGGCGCCATCCATGTCGTTGCTCAGCCCGCCGGGCAGAGAGCACCCGGCCGGATTTCACGTCGCCTGGGCGTCGAGGAGGCGGCAGCGCAGGGCGCGCGCCACGTCGTCGCGTCCCTCGGTCAGCAGCCGGCGCAGCGGCGGGGGCGGGCCGGTCCGCCCGATGTAGTCGTCGGCGGCGGCGATCGCCTCCGGGGTCACCCGCCACGACGGGTAGGCGTTCTCGGCGAAATACTGCGCCATGTCCGAGCTCCAGTCCCGCCAGATGCCGGCCACCACGTCGAAGTAGGCCTGCGCGTACGGGGCCAGCAGCTCCTCGGGGGTGTCCAGGCTGTCGAAACCGTCCAGCGTCGCGCGGAACGTCGCGTTGGACAGCTCGCCGCCGGTGATCCGGGCCCAGGCCTGCGCCTTGGCGGCCGGGTCGGGGATCGCCGCGCGGCAGGCCGCCGCGTGCCGGGCCCCGGCGTCCGTGGCGTCCCGGGCCAGCTCGGCGTTGATCTCGGCCGGGTCGGCGGCGCCGCGGCTGGCCAGCCGGTACAGCAGATGCCAGCGCAGGTCGGTGTCGACGGCCAGGCCCTCGATCGTCACGGTCCCGCCGAGCAGCCCGGCCAGCAGGTCCAGGTCCCCGGCGGAGGTGGCCACGCTGGCGAGCGCCTGGGTGTAGGCGAGCTGCCGGTCCGAGCCCGGCTCGGCGGCGTGCATCAGCTCGCGCAGCCGGCCGGCCATGAGCTTCAGCCCGGCCGGGCGCCAGGCCGGGTCGGCGAACCGCCGCGCGGCGGTCGAGGCCTGCCGCAGCACGGTCTGCAGGACGCTGATGTCCGCGATCGCGTCCACGCCGGCCATCACCAGCCGTACGTAGTCGCGCGCGGCCATCTCCGCGTCGCGGCACATGTCCCAGGCGGCGGCCCAGCACAGCGCGGCCGGGAGCGACTCGGCGAAATTGCCGATGTCGGTGATCAGCGTGCGCAGCGAGTGGTCGTCGAGCCGGGTCTTGGCGTAGGTGAGGTCATCGTCGTTGACCAGCACCAGGTCCGGGCGGGCGCGGCCGGCCAGCTCCGGGATCTCGGTGCGCTCGCCGTCGATGTCGAGCTCCACCCGGTACTGCCGGGCCAGGCCGGTCTCGCCGCGTTCGTACAGGCCGACCGCGATGCGGTGCGGCCGGAGCGTCGGGTGGCTGTCCGGCGCCTCCTGGACCACCGCGAACGTGGTGAACCGGCCCTCGTCATCGAGCTCGTAGGCGGGGCGCAGGGTGTTCACCCCGGCCGCCTCCAGCCATTTTTTCGACCAGCCGGACAGGTCCCGGCCCGAGGCGGCCTCCAGCGCGGCGAGCAGGTCGCCGAGCACCGCGTTGCCCCAGGCGTGCTCGGCGAAGTACTGGCGCACCCCGGTGATGAAGTTCTCCCGCCCCACGTGGGCGACGAGCTGCTTGAGCACGGCGGCGCCCTTGGCGTAGGTGATCCCGTCGAAGTTGACCTCGACGGCCGCGATGTCGGGGATGTCCGCCGCGATCGGGTGCGTGGTCGGCAGCTGGTCCTGCCGGTAGGCCCAGGCCTTCCAGGCCTGCGCGAACGTGGTCCACGCCGCGGTCCAGCGGGTGGCCTCGGCCTCCGCGACGGTCCCGGCCCAGGTCGCGAACGACTCGTTCAGCCACAGGTCGTCCCACCAGCGCATGGTGACCAGGTCGCCGAACCACATGTGCGCCATCTCGTGCAGGATCGTCTCGGCCCGCGACTCCCGGTAGGTGTCGGTCACCCGCGAGCGGAACACGTAGGCCTCGAGGAACGTCACCGCGCCCGCGTTCTCCATCGCGCCCGCCTTGAACTCGGGCACGAAGAGCTGGTCGTACTTGCTGAACGGGTAGCGCACGCCGAACGCGCCGTGGAAGAAGTCCAGGCCCTGCCGGGTCACCTCGAAGATCTCCTCCGGGTCCAGGTAGCGGGCCAGCGACTGGCGGCAGAAGATGCCGAGCGGGATGCCGTCGTGCTCGTCGCGCACCACGTGGTACGGGCCGGCCGCGACCGCGGTGATATAGGTCGGCAGCGGCCGCGTGGGCGGGAACTGCCAGAACGCAGTCTTGGCTTCCGGCGCGACCGCGGTCGCCTCGGGCGCCGTGTTCGAGATCACCTGCCAGCCCTGCTCGGCGGTGATCTCGAACCGGAAGGTGGCCTTGAGGTCGGGCTGGTCGAAGCAGGCGTAGACCCGGTGAGCGTCGAACGTCTCCAGGTCCGTGTACAGGTAGACGCCGCCGTCGGCCGGGTCGGTGAACCGGTGCAGGCCCTCGCCGGAGCGTGAGTAGGCGCACGTGGCGGCCACCCGCAGCTCGTTGCGGTCGGCCAGGCCGTCGAGCGTGATCCGGTTCCCGTCGAAGTTCTCCGGGCCGAGGCGGGCTCCGTTCAGCGTGACCTCCCGCACCGCCGGCGCGGACAGATCGATGAACGTCGACGCGCCCGGGCTGGAGCAGCCGAAATTGATCGTGGTCACCGAGCCGAACGTTTCGTCGCCCTCGGTCAGGTCGAGTTCGACACGGTAAGACTCGACGTCGAGCAGTCGGGCGCGTTCCCGCGCCTCATTGCGCGTGAGGTTGCTGGCCACTGTTGCGGTTCCTTTTCCCGGGACAACTATTCGGTGAATGATCGCACGGCGGCGGGCGGAATGACCCGGCCAGCCCCCCGGTTGTCATCGACATTCCCCCCGCGTTGAGGAGCCGTGCATGCCGCAGCAGGAGTCCGCTCAGGTCGATTTCTGGTTCGACCCGCTATGTCCGTGGGCGTGGATCGCGTCGCGCTGGATGCTCGAGGTCGAGAAGGTCCGCCCGGTGCACGTCCGGTGGCACGTGATGAGCCTGGCCGTGCTCAACGAGGGCAAGGACCTGCCCGAGCAGTACCAGGAGCTCATGGCCGAGGCGTGGGGACCGGTGCGGGTCGCGATCGCCGCGGAGCAGAAGCTCGGCCCGGACGTGCTGCTGCCGCTGTACACCGCGCTGGGCACGCGGTTCCATCACGACAAGGCGCCGCGGGACCGGGCCACGGTCGAGGCCGCGCTGGCCGAGGCCGGGCTGCCGGCCGACCTGGCCGACGCCATGGACGACTCCGGCTACGACGAGGCGCTCCGGGCCTCGCACGCCGACGGCATGGACCGGGTCGGTTACGAGGTCGGCACCCCGGTGATCTCCGTGAACGGCTCCTCGTTCTTCGGCCCCGTGGTCTCGCCGATCCCGCGCGGTGACGCGGCCGCCCGGCTGTGGGACGGCGTCCTGCTCGTGGCCGGTACCGACGGGTTCTTCGAGCTCAAGCGGAGCCGCACCCGCGACCCGATCTTCGACTAGGCCCGGGCCGGGCGCGGTCCTGACAGACTGGCCCCGTGCGCGTCTACCTTGGATCGGATCACGCCGGCTTCGCGCTGAAGGGCCGCCTCATCGAGTGGCTGATCCTGGTCGGCCACGAGCCGGTGGACTGCGGGCCGCCGGCCGAGCAGGGTGACGACGACTACCCGCCCTACGTCATGGCCGCGGCGAACGCCGCCGTGAACGACCCGGGCAGCCTGGGCATCGTCATCGGCGGGTCGGGGAACGGCGAGCAGATCGCCGCGAACAAGATCGCCGGGGTGCGCGCGGCGGTCGCCTGGAGCGAGGAGACGGCCCGGCTTGCCCGGCGGCACAACAACGCGAACGTGCTGAGCCTCGGGGCCCGCATGTACTCGATCGAGGACGCGCTGACGTTCGCGCGGGTGTTCGTGGCCACGGAGTTCTCCGGCGAGTCCCGGCACGCCCGCCGGCTCGCGATGATCACGGACTACGAGGCGACGGGAGAGCTGCCCGCGATCCCCGGCGCGACGTAGCCTCCCGGCGGGCGCTCCGGACGACTGCCGAACGACTCAGCCTCTGGCATCATCAAAAGGTGACCAGTAACGGCCTCGAACACCTCGCCCGGACCGCTTACGAAGCCCACCGCGGCGCCTACCCGGACACGCTGCCGGCGTGGGAGGACACCTCCGAGGACGAGCAGCAGGCCTGGCGGGCCGCGGTGTCCGCCGTGGCCGGGCAGACCGGCGTCACCGTCACCGACGTCGTCGCCGTCAAGGTCGCCGCGCTTCATGTCCAGGTCGACGACCAGCGTCACACCTTCCAGGCCGACGTCGTCGCCGGCCGCCAGGGTGCGCTGGCCGTCGATGACGAGTACGCCTCCAACCACCACGCCCGGTTCCAGACCGCGCACGGCCAGTGGTACGTGAAGGACCTCGGGTCCACCAACGGCACCTGGCTCAACGGGCGCCGCATCCACGCGCCGCAGCGGCTGAAGAAGGGCGACAAGGTCCGGATCGGGCACACGGTCGTGCTCGTCGTCTCGGCCTGAGAGCTCCCGCGGCGCGGGATCGCGGGCGCGTTACCGGCGCTTGCGGCGCCGGCGGGACGGCCTGCCCTTCGGCGCGCCGCCCGGCTCGCCCGCGGCGGCGGATCCGGCGGCGGGCCCGGCGCCGGCGGGCTCGCCCCGGGCCGCGGCCAGGCCGGGCCCGCGGCCCTGGCCCGCGGCCGGCTCGGCCTGCTCCTCGTGCTCGCCGCGGGGCCGGGACACGTCCCGGGCCCGCATGGCCGCGTCCACCGTTACCTTCATTCCGGGCATGCGCATCCTCCGCCTCCAGTCTCGCACGCGGTCCCGGCCGCCCGGCGACCCGAACCCGCCGCCGCCTCCGGGATCAGAACGTCATCGGGCACCAGGGGGCCGGGTCCCAGGACAGCGCGGCGGACAGCGCGGCCAGCGCGCCCGGCCGGATCTCGGTGACCAGGCCGGCGGCGGCCAGCGCGCTGAGCCGGGGGCCGCCCAGGTACGCGGCGCCCAGCGCGCGGACCGGCAGGGCCATGTCGGCCGGCGCCGATGTCCGCTCGCACGTGGCGCCGGGCCGGCCGTCTCCCGCGCGGGCGGAGGATCCCGCCGGGCCAGCCGGGCCTGCGCTCTGCAGCCGCCACCGCCCTTCGTTCTCAGGAAGGATTTTGTCGCTGACCTCGATGACGACGTCGACCGCGCTGGAGTAGCGCCGCCGGGCCAGCGCCCCGGGCACGCTGACCAGCCGGACCCAGAGCCCGTCGGTCAGGCACGCGCGGGCCCGGCGGCTATCCGCGAGCAGGTACTGCAGCGGTTCGTCGAACGGCCGGGCCCGGGCGCGGACCTCGGCCACCAGGTCCCGGGTCAGCACGTCGTGCCAGAGCGCCGCGTACGCGGCCGGATCGGTGGCCATCAGCTCGCGCACCCGCAGCACTCCGGCCGGGATCCCGTGCTCGGCCCAGTCCGGCCGGACCGAGAACAGGGCGTACCCGCGCGGGCCCGCGTCGTCCTCGGCGATCACGCAGCGCAGCGCGCTGCCGCCGGACCGCCGGTGCTCGGGGTCCCAGAGGGAAGACTCCCACCAGCGGTCGTCGCGGGCGGGCGTGCCGGGCCGTTCCCGGAGCGCGGCGTCGTAGACCTTGGCCAGCTCGGCCCGGGCGTCGCGGGGCTCGGCGATCCGCAGCCGCGGGGGCGGGCCGCTCGCCGCGGGCGGCTCGGGGATCAGGCCCTCGCCGTGCCGGATGGTCAGGTCGAGCTCGGCCGCGGCCATGCCGTAGCCGTACCGGCCGTAGATGGCGGGCTCCGAGGCGAACAGCACCGCGAGGGTCTCGCCGCGATCGCGGATGTCCGCGAGCTGGCGCCGCATCAGGCCGGACAGGATCCCGCGGCGACGGTGCGAGGGCAGCACGGCGACCGCGGTGACCCCGGCGGCCGCGACCATCCCGCCGGGCACGGTGAGCCGGAAGGTGAGCGCGGCCGCGGTGCCGACGATGTGAGATCCATCGAACGCTGCCAGGCTGCGGTCGAATTCAAACGTCGCGCGGTCGTGCTCTACTTCGGCTTCGGTGGGCGCACCGGAATTGAAGGCTTGCTCGAGCATCGCGTAGAACGCGGGGAACTCGTCCGGGTCGATCGGGCGCATGGGGTAGGCAGCAGTCATGCCTTGGTTTGTACCTGCCGTCCCGGGGCTCTGGCGAGCGAATAACCGGGGCGTCGGCCGCCTGAGCCTCATGCCGGGCTCAGGGCGTCCGGGCTCGCGCTGAGCATCTGGATCGCGTGCTCGACGAGGGTGACCAGGGCATCGCGGCAGGAGGCGAGGTGGCGGGCGTCACACAGGATGACCGGCACGCCGGGGTCCAGGCTCAGCGCGGCCCGGACGGCGTCGGTGGGGAAGCGCTTCGCCCCGTCGAAGCAGTTCACGGCGACGATGAACGGCGTGCCCTGGCGTTCGAAGTAGTCCACGGACGGGAAGCAGTCGGCCAGGCGCCGGGTGTCGGCCAGGACGACCGCGCCGAGTGCGCCGAGCGCGAGTTCGTCCCACATGAACCAGAACCGCTGCTGGCCCGGCGTGCCGAAGATGTAGAGCACGACGTCGTCACGGATCGTGATCCGGCCGAAGTCCAGGGCCACGGTCGTGGTGGTCTTATCCGTCACGCCGTCGGTCAGGTCGACCGCCGCGCTCGGCGCGCTCAGGTCCTCCTCGGTACGCAGCGGCCGGACCTCGGTCACCGAGCTCACGAACGTGGTCTTGCCCGCGCCGAAGCCTCCCGCGATTAGGATCTTGATCGCCATCGGGGCCGCCTGGCTGCCGCTGCGGTAAGAGCCTGCGGAGGCCATCGGCCACCTCCCTCAGCAGCTGCGGGTCCGCCAGCCGGCTGGACGCCGGGTGATGCGCGGCGACCAGGCGGCGCTCTCGCAGGTCGGACAGGAGGATCCGGATCACGCCGAGCGGAAGGTCCAGGTCAGCGGCGAGATCGGCCACCGAGGCCGGGAGGCGGCACAGGCGCAGCAACGCCAGGTGCTCGGGTTCCAGGCCGTCGAGGTCGTCCGGTGCGCCGCGGACGGCGGTGATCATGGATACCACGTCGAAGGTCTCGCCGGTCGGGCGGGTTCGCCCGCGGATCAGGGCATAGGGACGGACAATGGGCCCGGCGTCCTGGTCAAGCCACCTGTCCTCGGCCGGGGACACCCCGCCTCACTTCATCTCTGCGCTCGACGGGACGGGCCGGGACATCACGGACAGATGCTCGCCCACCCGCGCGACCAGGACCGCCATCTCGTAGGCGACGAGCCCGGCATCGGCCGAGGCCGTGGCCAGGACCGCGAGGCAGCTGCCCTCGCCGGCGGCGGTCACGAACAAGAACTTGGATTCCATCTCGACGATGATCTGGGTCGCGCTCCCGCCGCCGAAGTGCCGCCCGACGCCCCGGGCCAGGCCCTGGAAGCCGGCCGCGACCGCGGAGAGGTGATCGGCGTCCTCCTTGTTCAGTCCGGCCGACGCGCCGATCGCCAGGCCGTCCCGGGACAAGATGACAGCCTTCTCGATATCGGTCACCCTGGAGACCAAGTCGTCGAGGAGCCAGTCCAACTCGCTGACCAGGCTCACGTTTCCCCCTTCGGTCCTACGGCCTCGCGACGGCGAGGTCATTCATCGGTGCGTGACTCGCCGCTCTCCTCGTCGGGCTGCGTGTCCTGGGCCACGTCGAATGACGGCACCGGGGCCCCGGAGATGTATCGGCCGCGTTCCCAGCCTCGCTGCAACGCGGTCATCGTGCTGCGGGCCGCCTCGGGAGACGGCGTTCCGCCCGGCTTCTCGGCGTTGCCGTCGCCGGCCGGGCCGCGCTCGCGTAGCTGCGGGGCCAGGCTGGCCTGGCGGACCCGGACCGGCAGGCCCATCCTGGTCAGCTCGGTGGTGGTGACCCGCGGGTCCGCGCCGTCGGGGGCGCTGGCCGGGTTGCCGCTCGGCGGGCTGCCGTCGGCTGGGGCGCCGCCGGCCGAGGCGACCGGCGTGGCGGGGGCGAACGGCGCGCTCGACGCGGTGCGCACGGTCGGCGGG
>Ga0102924_1001509_pt1 | contig 26748 bp, 21 predicted proteins | sample PaiPotPPM11metaG_FD_80116 | JGI IMG/M metagenome (GOLD analysis project Ga0102924, IMG submission 80116) | Iron sulfur acid spring bacterial and archeal communities from Banff, Canada, to study Microbial Dark Matter (Phase II) - Paint Pots PPM... ... | reverse complement strand
CATTTCAGGATTACCTAACCGAAAGTTACGTTATCCTGAAACGCATCGAATTACAAAACACCCAGTCAATCCGCGACCGAGACGCCGTCCCGCCTCTGAGAATGCGCCGGATTCAGGTCATAGAGCGCCGCTACAGCAAACTGAGACACTACCGCATGACCGGCTGGGTTGTGATCCTGGCGGAAACAAGGGTGTTCCCCTTGGGCAGGTACGTGTCCGGCTTTGGTTCCGGCTATACCGGGTTAGGTGGTAGAAATTAATGGCAAGCATGGGTAGCTCGTGGTTGGCTGCCAATCCCACTTCATCTCTCAGTAGCCGTGTTCACCCAAGCGTACCTTTCCTTGGAAGGTCCGGTGAATGTAAGAACTATAGACGACCACGGCGAGCATCCCTGCAAGATTTGCGATGAGCGCGTCTCGCTGCGCGGCGGGAGAAGAAGCGGCGTTGAAGATGTTCAGACTGTAGTCGGGATTAACCGTCGAAATGAGCAGATTGGGATAAATCGTCATGGCGGCCGCCAATAGCAATCCGATGATGGTGAGAGTGGAGAACCGGTAAGCGCGTTTTTCGTGGTCCGGCCCGCGGCTCAGGATTCCACCCGCCAGTCCCACCGCACCCAACAGAGGGAACGCGAAGGCGGCCGGGTGATGACGATAATTCGAGGCAAGGGTTGAGCTGGCAGCGAACGTTCCGAGCGTAGCAAGAATCACGAAGACGAGGCTGGCCCAAGTGAGAGCGTTTGAAACCGCAGTAACCCGCCGCAGCAACTCGCCCTCCGTCTTCACGCGCAGATAGGCGCTGCCGTGCCATGCCAAAACCAGGAGGCTGGTCAATCCAATGAGCAGCGCGTAGGGATTCAACATCATGGCGAACGTTCCCTGAAAATAGCCATCGGCTCCGACCGGCACGCCGCGGATCACGTTGCCCAGCGCCACACCCAACAGCAGCGCCAGGAGCAAGCTGCCGGCGAAGAAGCCGGTGTCCCACAGGCTTCGCCAAAGAGGATTATCAATCTTGCTGCGGAACTCGATCGAAACGCCGCGCAGGATCAGCAGCCACAGCACCAGCATGAGCGCCAGATAGAAGCCGCTGAAAGCGGCAGCATAAAGCTTCGGGAAAGAGACCACCATCATGCCGCCGCCCGCAATGAGCCAGACTTCATTGCCATTCCAAACAGGCCCAATGGCGTTTAGGACAATGCGCCGCTCCGGATCGTCGCGCGCCACCATCAAGTGCAGAACGCCCGCCCCAAGATCGTAGCCATCCAACACCGCATAGGCGGTGAGCATCGCGCCTAACACCCAGAACCAGACCGTGTTCATGCGTATCCTTCCCGCCAAAGCCAGACTTTGACGGCATCTTTACGTCTCGCCTTCGGGACCTTGGTAAATGACCCTTCCCACCAAGACCAGAAATAGCAGTCCAAGCAAAGCGTAGATTCCCGCAAAGCCGAGCGTGGTGAAGACGGTTTCTCCTGCCGCCACGGTGTGTGAAGTTCCAGCCGCCGTGCGCAGCAGCCCGTAAACAAGCCACGGCTGGCGACCCACTTCGGCGGTGGTCCAACCGGCTTCGTTGGCAATGTAAGGAAACGGCACGGCCAGCATCAGAGTCCACAGGAACCAGCGGCTGCTGGCAAGCTTGCGCTTCCAAAGCAAGAACAAGCCAATGAGCATTTGGCCAATGAAGAGCGTCCCGAGCCCCACCATGATGTGGTAGGTGTAATAGGTCAACGACACAGGAGGCCAAAGCTCCCGGGAATAGGAGTCGAGGCCCTCCACCGGCGCGCTGAAGTCGCCGTACGCCAGATAACTGAGAATCTTGGGAACATTGATGGGGTCAATCAAACGGTCGTGTTGCGTGTCCGGCATGCCAATGATGGCGAGTGAAGCGCCTCGCTGGGTCCGGAAAAGGCCTTCCATGCTGGCCAGCTTCACTGGATTGTAACGGGCCACGGCCTTGCCGTTCTGATCGCCGGTCGGGAAAGCCTGGGTGATGGCAAGGATCACTCCCGCAATCACTGCCGTCTTGACGGCGAGCCGGGCAAACTCCGGATGCCGGTTCGAGAGCAAATAAAACGCTCCGATTCCACCGGTCACATAAGCTCCCGTGAGCAGCGCGCCGTTGATGGTATGGACGTATTGCCATCCCACATAGGGATTCAACAGCACCGCCCAGAAAGATTTCAAATGAACAGTACCATCCTGGGCAAGCTCATAACCCACAGGATGCTGCATCCATGCGTCCGTGGCCACAATGAAATATCCCGAGAGCAGTGACCCCACGGCCACGCCCATTCCTGAAATCCAGTGCAGCGTGCGGCTCACCCGTCCGTGACCGAACAGAAACATACCCAGAAATCCGGATTCCAGAAAGAAAGCGTAAACGCCCTCCATTGGCAAGGTCTGCCCGAAAACGCCACCACCGAAGGTTGAAAAGCTGCTCCAGTTAGTTCCAAATTCAAATTCCAGAGGGATGCCGGTGACCACGCCAAGCGCGAAATTAATGGCGAAGATTTTTGCCCAGAACTGGGCGGCCTTGCCGTAACGCTCATTGCCCGTCTTTAATTCCAGGGTGGAATACAGGGCAATAAAAAACCCGAGGCCCATCGTAAGGACCGGAAACAAATAATGGAACATCACCGTGAAGGCGAACTGAATTCTGCTGGCAAACACCGCGCTGCTCATGGCAACCTCTGACGGAGAATGGACCAAAAGCCCCGTTCAGAAAAATTGTACAACGCCGCATCCACCCAATCGTATGACGGCCATCACAAGACCGCTGAAGTCGGCGACTGTTACCACGAAAAACTCTCGCCCTTCAACCGCCGCTTCGCGGTTTCCCCCGCCTGCGCGGGGATCGCGGGAAGGGGGAAGGCGACGGACCGCCATAACACCAGGAGATACGCCCCAACTGAGCCGTTTTGCCATGAGGCCGCCGTGTTCGAGCCGCCACCAGGCTCGGTCCTACCGAAAGGCCTCCTTATTGACAACGTAAGGCATGTTGGACGGATCTCCTCCGTGATTGCCCTCCAAAACATCAATCAAACCCTGGATGCACCGCCCAGCCATTCCTTTGTTGGGGTCCGTCGACAGGCGGGTGGTCCGGGCGGCGCTGGCAAAGTGATTGAACAAGCGCACACGATCCTCGATGGCGGGATCGAGTAGGGGCGAATCGGCCGGCAGCGGCTCCTTCTCGAAAACATCCAGGGCTGCTCCGGCGACGACTCCTTCTTTGATCGCATCCGCCAGCGCTGCTTCATCCACCACCGGCCCGCGCGCGGTGTTGATCAAGTAAGCTGTAGGCTTCATCAGTCGCAGGGTCTTCTGATTCATCAGGTGAAAAGTAGGAGTGGCCGCTTCGCCTTCGCGCAGCAAGGGCACGTGAAGACTCACGAAGTCCGAGTGCCGGAGCAGATCTTCGAGCGAGGTCTGCCGGATGGTGCGGCGCTCGGTTGGAAATCCGAGGCGGGAACGGAAGTCCAGCATCTCCTGAATGATGCGAATGAAGTCCCCGGCGGAGGGACCCGGCTCGTAACAGAGGAAGTTCACGTCAAGGCCGGTCGCCTTCTTGACGAAGGCCTGGCCGATCCGTCCCAGCCCGACCACACCGATGGTCTTGCCGGTGACCTCATCGCCCAGGAAAGGCCAGAACGGGTGCCAAGCGCCCCAGCGATTTTCGCGCACCAGACGCTCGCTCGAATAGAGCTTGCGGGCGACACAGCCCAATATGAAAAGAGCAAACTCAGCGGTGGCCTCGGTGAGAACATCGGGCGTATGCGTGAACGGCACCTTGTAACGGTTGGCGTCCGTCCGGTTGATGTTGTCAAATCCGACGGCATCCTGCGCCACCACCTTCAGCGTTCTTTTCCCCGCTTCGAAGACTTCAGCGTCAATTGGGTCGCGCAAAGTAGTGATAAGGCCATCAATTCCGGAGCGCACTTTCTCAATGATGAATTGCTTCGGAGGAGCTTCAATGCGATCGTAGACATCGACTTCATAGCCTCGTTGCCGGAGCATTTCAATCGCTTCGTCGCCGATGTTGGCAGTCGCGAAAATTCGAAAACGAGCTTGGACGGTCGCCATGCGGCGGATCTCCTGCGGCGTGATTTGCAAAAGGCCGTAAGGTCGATCATATCAAAGCTATGAGGGAGCGGCCAAAAAGTGTGGCAATGGGTGGCGTCATTCGCTTGCTGTAGCGGCGGTCTGTGACCGCCGAACTTTATTTCTCAATGGATTCCGGCGCTCCCTGTCAGGGCAGGCTCCGAGCGCCGCTACAGCAAATTGCGCCACTACCTGGCAATGCGGTAGAAGTAAGGGCGGGCCTTGTGCCCGCCCCTACAATGGTTCGCGTGCGACCACAAGGGCCGCCCTTACCAGTTCAGGTGCAGCGCCATCTGGATGAAGCGCGGGCTGCCGAGTGTATTGGTGATGACACCGAGATTACCAAACGGCACGGACACGTAGCCGTTTTGGCCCGTGACGGGATTGAACGGCGGATTCGCGAAGAATGGATTGAACGCGACATTGTTGCTGGGGGCGTCAAAGCTGGTCCAGTTGAAGAGGTTGAAGAAGTCCACCCGGTAATTGAGTGTGAACTTCTCAGACAATTTGAAGTCCTTCATGATGGAGAAATTCGCCTGGGGCTGGAACGGGCTGCGGAACACGTTGCGGCCGGAGGGTCCGAAGCCGGTTTCATAAGTGTCGCATTGCAGCGCCCCGCCGACTGTGACGCAAGGCGGCACGCCGTCCTGACCCGGCTGCAGGAGCGGCACGGTGAAACCCTTGTCGTTGAGCACCGGTTTGCCGACGTTGAGTCCGGTGGTGCCTTGCAGTTGGACACTCTGATAGGTCTGGCCCTTTGCCAATGGAACTAGAGGGTTGGTGATGAAATCGTTGGTGCTGTAAAAGATGCTGCCCACCGCACCGCTGAAGTCAATGATGCTGTAGGGCGTTCCACTCTCAAAGATATTAATGCCGCTCACGCTCCAACCGTCCAGAATCTTCGCCGCAGCCGAGTGCGTGTTGTGGATCAGGTCGGGCATTTGGTAAAGATAGCTCACCGTCAGAACATGGGTGCGGTCAAAGCCGGAGTTGCCGTAAGCGGATGCCGGGTCGAGGGGGTTGTTGCCGTTGTAAAAGAGCTGCAAGCCGCTGCCCTCGTCGAGCGCGTGGGAATAAGTATATGAACCGGTTACCTGTAGGCCATGGCTTAACCGCTTGGTAACGCCAAATTGCAACGCGTCGTAATTGGAGATGCCTTCAGCCTCATAGTAAACGGAGTTGGTGCTGTAACCAATGTAGGGCACGCGCAGATCGGTGTTACCACCGTCACTGGTGAAAACCGACTCAGTGGGGATGGCGTTGTACCCGTAAGAGTAACTTTGGCCGTGAATCAAGTGTTGAGGCGTAGCAAGCTGCGCCTGGTTGAATGGAATGGGCAATAGTTCATGCACGCCGTGGTTGCCAACATAACCCAGGGTCAGCATCAAGCTATTCGTAGCCTGCCATTGCAGGTCCAACTCCCAGTTCTCGGAATAAGGGAGCGAGTTGGCTGGATCGTACCCGCCGAACAGGAATGGCGTGGCGCCGTTTTCAAGCCCGGCTATATTGGGAATCGTGAAGCTCCTGGGGTTGCCGCTCGGCGGCGCCGGCGCCGTTGTGCCAAAGGGGCTGGAAAGTGTATCAGAAGCAGTGCTGAGCAGTGGCTGAACGAAGGGCGGCTCCAGGGTCACGCCAAATGGACCGTTAAAGCCGTTCCCAGCGCTGGGTGAAAGCTCCGTAAAGAACTGACCCCGGTCGTAGTAAATGCCGTAACCTCCCCGAACCACAAGGTTCTTGGCAAAGTGGGGGCTCCAGGCAAAGCCGAGGCGCGGCGCGAGGCCGTACTGGTTACCAAACAAGGTCGAGTTGCTCACACCCGAAGTTGCAAAAGGAGAATTACCGGCAAAAACCAAGCCGGAATTGACGATTGTGTCCGTGGCGGCATTGTATTGATAGAGGCGCGGATCAAAATTAGTGAGCAGCCCGTGGGCTTCAACCAGCGGGCCGTCATAGTCGTAGCGTAAGCCAAAGTCAAGGGTCAGGTTTGGCTTCAGCTTGAAGTCGTCCTGCGCGTAGGCGCCAATCTGGTTGGCCCGGAAATAGCGGTTACTGCTGCCGTTGAAATAGACGCTGTTGCCTTCGCCAAGCCGCAGGGCTCCGGTGAGGAAACTGGGAAAGTCGGTGAAGGTGAGCTGGGAAAACTGATTGTTGCGGTTAATGATGTTCAACTGGTTGCGGTCCAGCTCAGCCCCAAAAGAAAGGCTGTGCCGGCCCGTGACCCAGTTCAGGGTGGTGTTGCCGGAAAACTGGTTCTGGAATGTTCCGGCATTGGAGAAATTCGTTGCCGGGCCGAAGGCCGCAGATAGTCCAAGTGTGCTGCTTGCCGTGTTGATGTGGATTCCCGGAAAAGTGGTATTTCCGAAGAGGTTGATGCCAGCGTCTGCCGCGGTCAACGGTTGACCCGTGGTGGCAAAAGCGATCTGGCGAGTGAAGCCAATCTTCTGTTCCCAGGTGACGGTGGGGCTGACCATGGTGGTGTTATCCAGCGAAATCACCTGGCTGCCGGCCTGGAGCGACTGCCCGAACCCCAGCAGACTGCTTACCGCAAACGGACTGGTAGTAGGGTCGTTCTGGTAGTAATACTTGAAGGCCATGCGGTCCTTGTCGGAGACGATGTAGTCCAGGTTGCCGTTGATCTGATCGGCAGCGAAGGTTGAGGGTGGTCCCTGTAGGATTGCGTCTCCTCCAAGACTTGCGGCTAGAGCAGCGTTGGTGATTTGAGGCGTCGGGACCAAGTACTGCCCATCCGGGAGTTTGAAGTTCATGAGCTTCAGGGCCGCAGGATCGATGGCGGATGCGGAAACGCCGAATTCCTGGGCGAGCGTGGCGGCGCTGCGGTCGTTGGTAAGCCGCAGAGGCACCGTGGCGGTTGAGGTTGATTGCAGGAGGTCGTGATCGCGCACGCCCTGATACGAGGCGAAAAAGAACAGCTTATCCTTCTTGATCGGCCCGCCGAGCGTGGCGCCAAAGACATTGCGATGCAGGGCCGGAACCTTCTGGTCCAGAGGGATAGCAGGGTCGGCGTTAAAGAAAAAGGGGGCAGCGTTGAAGATGTTGTTTTGGACGTAATCGTAGGCCGTGCCGTGCCAATCGTTGGTCCCTGACTTGGTCAGCAACTCGATGTGGGCGCCGCTGTTGGCGCCTTCGGAAGCGTCATACATCGAGGTGTTGACGCGCATTTCCTGAATGGTCTCGGGCGGCGGCGTGGGCAAACCCTGGCCGATGGCGTCATACACGGAAGTGCTCGTGGCGATCTGCCCACCAGCCAGAAAACTCTCACCGGTGTTCAAATCCCAGCGGCCTTCGGAGACAAAGCTGGAGGACTTGCCGTTGAAGATGTTGTTGGAATTGATGCCGTTGAATGAAAAACTGTTGCTGCTGTCGCGTTGGCCGTTGGCCCAAATGTCCAGGTTGCCGAGGCCGGCATTAGTTCCAGATCCGCTCAACAGGTCCGCGGAAACGCCAGGGCTCAAAACCGCGAGTTGAGTGAAGCTGCCCGTGCCGAGCGGTGTGGCCATAATAGTGGCTGAGCCCAGCACATAGCCGTTGGTGGTGTCCACTTTGTTGAGCATGGGTGTGCCGCTGACGGTGACCGTGGTGGAGACTTTTCCGGGCGGCAGGGCGCCGTCCACGGTGGTGGTGCGCTGAGCCTGTACCAGGATCGGCGAGTGAGCCTGAGAATCAAAGCCATCCTTGACGAAGGTCACGGAATAACGCCCAATGGGCACGGCGGAAAATTGGTAGACACCGGCCGAATTGGTCTTGGTGCTCTGTTGCAAGCCCGTATCCAGGCCCTTCAGGTTCACCGTGGCGCCCGGAATGACCGCTCCGGATGTGTCGGTCAACGTACCCGTGATGGCGCCGGTCGATTGCTGGGCGGCGGCTGGAACCATTCCAAGAAGTGCGGCAACCAGGAGACCTGAAAATATGATTCCACAACGGCTTTTAGACATGGCGGATAATCCCCCTCGATGAAGTAAAGATTTGACCGGGTTCCTGAAGAGGGCCCTTGGGCAAAATGCATCTTACAGCCTCCAGGTTAAACCCGAATTACAAACCGGTTAAAATCCGGTGTCCGAAAACAAGTATTCTCGCTTTCGGGATCTGGCGTGCTCCAAACCAGTCGTACTATTGTTCTTGGGTATGGACGAGGAAATTGCAAACCATTAAAAAACATGGCGAAAAAGCATATCCGGGAGAACGGCAACGGAAACTTCATGTCCGCCACGCAACCTTACAACCCGACGCAGGAAAGAAAGAAGATCAATGGTTCATATTGTCCACAGCCCATATGGTAAAGTCAAGAAATCTCAAGTTTTGGTGGTGTCTCAGTTTGCTTGCTGTAGCGGCGCTCTATGAGCGCCGAACTTGTATCTTCAACGGTTTCCGGCGCTCATAGAGCGCCGCTACAGCAAACTGACCCACTACCCCAGTTTTGGTCATCGAAAAAACCTTCTGTCCGCTTGTTGAAAAACGCCAGTTGCGGCGGCGTTACAGCGAGACTGCGATCCAGATATTTGCCAGGCAAAATGTTAGGTGACAATGTCCTCGCCGCCATCAATGCGGATGACGTTGCCGGTCAACCAATAGGTCTTATCGCTCATCAGCGCAGCGATGGCCTGGGCAACGTCCTCCGGCGCGGTGAGGCGTCCGCCGGGATTCCGCATCCTGGCGAACTCGGCAAGCTGCTCGATGCCGGGAATCTTGCTCGATCCGGGAGTGATGGTCACGCCCGCCTGGATAGCGTTCGCCGTAATGCCGTGGGGCATCAACTCAAAAGCAAGCTGGCGAATGTGCGATTCCAGCACGGCTTTGGCGGCAGAGACGGGACCGTAGTTCGGGATTACGCTGTGGCCGCCGGCGCTGGTCATGGCATAGATGCGGCTGCCAGACCTCATCATTTTGCGGCGCATCAGCTCCTGTACCCAGTAGACCAGGTTGCTGCCCATGACGTTAAGCGTCATTTCCATCTGCGCCTGGCTCACTTCGCCGTCTTTGCTTTCCCCGATGTAAGGCTGCAACGAGCCAAACGCGATGGAATGCATGAAAACCTTGACGAAATGCCCGCCCCCTGCGGAGCGCCAGTGCTCCTCCATCTGGTCCAACGCCGCCGCGCGCTTATCGGAGTCCGCAGCGTTGACATTAAAGAAAAGGACGTCGCGCTCTTCTGCCTTGATAGCCTCAATGACTTCGTTGACGTGGCCCAGGGCCGACCGCCGGTCAAAATGCACTCCAAAAATGTTCAAACCCTCGCGGGCAAGCTCGCGGCAAGCAGCCTCACCGAAGCCGCTGGATGATCCCACAATCAACGCCCAAGGCTTGGGCGCGGAACTTCCACTCATTCCCGTTTCCTCTCCTCATGAAATATTTTCTGTGATCGTTACTCCTGCCTGGGTTATTCATGAACTGAGCGTTGAGTTCGCCGGGACTTGCCCGGCGCTACCCTTCGTCCAAAAATTCCATGACTTGAATCCGGCGCCGGGTATCATCCAAATACTCCAAATGCACCTTGAAAAACGGTCCCGAAGGTTGCTCCTGAAGCCGCTCACCCCATTCGATCATTACAGTTGAGTTCGAATCGAAAATGTCGTCAAGACCCAAGGTCCGAATTTCGCGGGGGTCCTCGATCCTGTACAGGTCCACATGGAAAACGCGATTCAAGCTTGCGCCACTTCCGGCGGCGGAATCCCGGCAATATTCGTGTACCAAGGTGAACGATGGGCTGGTGACTTCATCCTCACGAGCCGCCCCAAGTCCCACGGCAATACCCTTGGTCAGCGTCGTCTTGCCGCTGCCTAAATCCCCTTCGAGAAGCACCACAGCCGGAGGACAGAAGTGGGCAGCAAGCTTGGCGCCGAAGGCCACGGTCTCCTCCGGCGAGTGGGTCACAATATCATAAAGCTGCCGGGTTTCCAAAGATCTGCCCTCTGGACTTGAAACAGTTTGCTGTAGCGGCGCTCGGAGGTTACCCGCCGAGGTTGGAGCGCCGGAAATCATTGAAAATGCAAGGACGGCGGTCCCTGTCAGGGCAGGCTCCGACCACCGCCACAGCCCTGCACCCGAAGAAAAGTATGGAAGGCTCGCGTGACACGACCCCTTCGCAACGCTTCAAAAGTCGTGCCGTAGCTCCGGTCATCCCGCCAATCGCTGAAAAGCTTCTGGAATAGCCTCAAGCAGGTCGCCCGCAATCATCGAAGCCTGGCCCTGCCTTGCGGCTGCAATGTCACCGGCTCGACCGTGCAAATAGACCGCAGCGGCTGTTACTGCCTCAACGGGACGTGAGCGGAACTGGGCGCATAACCCGGCTATCAGTCCAGTCAGACAGTCCCCGGTTCCTCCTGTCGCCATACCCGGGTTTCCGGTAGGGTTCACCGCAACCCGGCCGCTGGGGGCGGCAATCAAAGTCCTTGATCCCTTCAAAACCACCACCACGTCATGAGACATGGCAAATTCCCGCGCCACTTCGAACCGCCGGTCCATGAGTTCCCTCGTCCCCATACCGGTCAAGCGGCTCATCTCCCCCGGATGTGGAGTCAGGATGCGAATTCGGCCGCGCGGCTGAATCCTGTCCACATGGCCGGCAAAGGCATTCAACCCATCCGCATCGAGAACAACCGGCAAATCAACTTCATCCACCACTTTTCTCACAAATTCCTTTGTTTCCGGATGGCTTCCGAGGCCCGGGCCAATCGCCAGGACGGTCTTGCCCTCCAAAATTCGTTCCAGCAAGCTTCCTTTGAGAGCCTCGAGCGATATCGTCCCATCTTTTGTCTCCGGCAGAGGTTCCGTCATGAACTCCATCCCAAAGCCCGCGACCGAGGCGAGCGCACTGCGAGGTGTAGCAACGGTCACCAGACCGGCTCCTGCCCGAAGAACAGCCTTGGCAGCCATTGCCGCTGCGCCGGTCTTGCCCACCGATCCTGCCACCACCAGCACATGCCCGAAGTTGCCCTTGTGCGAATCCATGGGCCGAGAGAGGTTGAGCCAAGTTAAATCTTCCGGCTGAGTCAGATCCAGGAAAAGGTCCGGATCGCTTTCCAGAAGCTCGTCCGGCGTCCCGATTCCCCGCACCACCCATTTGCCCACTTGTTCACAAGCGGGCGGGAAAACGTGCGAATGCTTGGGAGCCGTGAAAGTGACAGAAGCCCCGGCCCGAAGGCATTCCCCGATTAATTGGCCGCTGTCCGCGGAGAGACCCGTTGGAAGGTCCACCGCAACCACTTTGGAAGCTGCAGAAGCAGCGTTCAGATCCTGCACCACCTTCAGAAGAAGTCCTTCCAAGGGCTTTGAAAGGCCCGTTCCCAGCATCGCATCGACGATCAGCGTGGCATCGGCAATTTCCGGCTTCAGCTTTTCCCACTCCTCGACGGTCTGGACAATCGAAACGGGCCAGTAGCTTTTGTAACGATCGAGGTTTGCAGCGGCATCTCCCCGGACTTTTGAGGGATCCGCAAACAAGACGATGCGGGGGCTCAACCCCAATCCACGCAGGAGGCGGGCCACGGCCAGTCCATCCCCACCGTTGTTTCCCCGCCCGCAAAGGATCGTGATTCGCTGGTGATCGAGCGGCGCGTAATGCTCTGCGAGAAACTCAACCACTCTCTGGGCGGCATTCTCCATCAGCGTGAGGCTGGGGATACCGCAGCGATCGGTGGTGAGGCGGTCAATCCGCTGCATCTCGGCAGCAGTAAGAATTTTCATGATCTCTAACCTGAACTATTTACGAACTTCCATTGGAGGACCGTCAAAAAGGCGGATTCACAGCATCCATCCACCCGTTACATTCAAAACCTGACCGGTAATAAAAGAAGAATCTTCAGACGCAAAGAACTTGACGGCTTGCGCGACATCCCACGAGGTTGCGGGGCGGCCCACCGGGAAGCGCGCGTCGGGCACACGGCTCGCTTCATCCAACGACAAATCCGGATCGTCAATGATGGCCGGATTGACCACGTTCACGGTGATTCCATTCTTCGCTTCTTCCAAAGCTAATGACCGGCTCAAGGCCACGACGCCGGCTTTTGCCGCCAAGTAGGCTGAAATCTTCGCCTGGCCAAAGGCCCGCTCGGCGCCTGCTGAGCCCAGATTGATGATCCGGCCCCAACGCTGCCGCCTCATGGCGGGCAGGGCAAATTTCGACCCGTAGAAGGCGCTAAAAAGATTGGACGCGACAATGCCTTGCCACTCGCCGGGAGAGGATTCGAGCGCCGTCTTCCATTGAAAGTCTCCAACGTTATTCACCAGAATATCCAACCGGCCGTAATGCTTGACCACGGAATCCACCAGCCTCTTGACCTGGGCGGGATCGGTCACATCCGACGCCAGCGCCAGGCCCTCCGTCCGCAAAGCGCGAATATCTCCCACCACCCGCTCCGCCGCATGTTTATTCGTGCGGTAACTGACCGCGATCCGCGCGCCTTCCCGGGCAAGAACCAGGGCGATTTCTTTGCCAATCCCGCGGGACGCGCCGGTCACCAATGCAATTCGATTTCGCAGAGACAATTTAGCTCCCAATGCCAAGCCTTCGCCGCCAAGTTTAGCGGACTTGCTCAGGGCGGGCAACGTGAAGACACCACGGCACACGGGTAGTTGTGCAGTTTGTTTACCGTAGCCGCGGTCTGCAACCGCCGAGCCTTCATTCCCAAAAATTCCCGGCGCTCCCGCCCCGGCGGGTAAACTCCGAGCGCCGCTACAGCCAACTGTACCACTACCCCATCACTGGCTGGGAACACAATCAAAGCGCCCCGGTCGAGGGCGTCAACAGAACTTCATCCACATTGGAGCGGCGAGGCTTCAAAAGCGCATTCAAGACTTCACTCGCTACGTCCTCCGGCTGCAGCAGCCGCTCGCGATGGACCTTAAAATCAAACTCGTCCGCCATGCGCGTGCTTGTGACGCCAGGAAGCACCGCTGTGACCCGCACCCCCTTCGAGCGCAATTCTTCCGCCAGAACTCGAGTGAACCCGAGCGCGCCGAACTTGGATGCAGTGTAGGCTGAGCAATTGGGGAATGCGATGCGGCTTGAAACGGAAAGAATGTTCACGAGATGAGGCGAACCACTGCGCAGCAACAAAGGCAGGGACGCTTGGGTCATCAGAAAAAGCGAACTAAGATTTGCGCCAATATTTCTTTCCCAATCCTCAAGGGTCGTTCGAAGGAACGGCTTGTAGGTGAACACCCCGGCGTTGTTGATTAGAACGTCGAGCCGGCCAATCTTCGCTTTAATGGATTTGAAGAGCTGTTGAACACTGGCTGCGCTGCTCACATCGGCCGGGAAGAAGAACGTCCTGCAGGGCAGGCGGCCAGCCGCTTCGCGGAGCGCCTTATATCCTCTCGCCACCAACACCAGCGTTGCCCCAGCGTTCGCGCAGGCTGCGGCAATTGCAAAACCAATACCCCGGCTTGCTCCCGTGACGAGCACGACTTGGCCCTCCAGGTTTTTTGGCGCACTGAACTGAAGGCCAGCTTTACCGTGAACCGCCCTTTTTTTTGGTCCGGATTTCATCATGGTGAGGAAGACAATAATTTCCTGGACCGCCTCGTGGCGGCTAACCCTCAGCTTGCAGGACGGCGGATGAGCGTCAGAAACTCTTCGCGGGTTCTTTGAGCACTCCGGAAAACTCCAAGCATCGCGGACGTGACAGCAACCGAGTTCTGTTTCTCGACGCCCCGCATAATCATACAGAGGTGCCGCGCCTCAATGACGACGCCGACTCCCCGCGGATTGATTTTTTCCATGATAGTTTCAGCAATCTGGGTGGTCAGACGTTCTTGCACTTGCAGGCGCCGGGCGAAGACGTCAACCAGGCGGGGAATCTTGCTCAGGCCGATGACCTTATTGGTGGGGATATAGGCCACATGGCACCGTCCGAAGAAAGGCAGCAGGTGATGCTCGCAGAGGCTGAAAATCTCAATGTCTTTCACAATCACCATTTCGTCGTAGGCAACGTCAAACAGCGCACCGTTCAGAACTTTATCCACGTCCTGGCGATAGCCGGTGGTAAGAAAACGCAGGGACTTGGCCACCCGCATGGGGGTTCTGACCAACCCCTCACGGTCCGGATCTTCACCGATGCGGCGAATCACGTCGCGAATGTTGTCAGCCAGACCGTCCGCCTCTGCCGGCTGCGTTGCTTCAAGCAATTCTCGAACATCCTCTTCAATCACTTGGAAATCTCCACTTGAATTGTGGCGCCGGCATCCACCCAGTCCTCAAAAACGCCGGTTCATCATGCTGAACGCAACGAAGTATCTCGAATTTGGATTAAGAAGAGAGCTATATCCTTCGCTCCACTCAAGATAACGGTTAAATGAGTTTTCCAGCGCCGTCCTGACGTTTTCCTCGTCATCTATCCTGCATATTCAAAAAAGTTTGAACTCGTTTCCTCCAAGCGCACACGTTTCAAGGACGCCTGGGATGCTCCACCAGGATGGCTGAGCTTCTGGTTCAAGGCTCGATAAATCTCAATGCACAAATTCTCCGTCGTCGGTATTACCTGCCGGAAAGCCTCAGTATCCAGGTTCAAATGAACTTCATCGAAGCGCTCAATCACTTCCTGGTTTACGACCGCGTCGAGAAAGCCCAAGTCCATCACCATTCCAGTGGAGGGATCGACAGGCCCGGCAACCGTCACATCCAGCACATAGTTGTGGCCATGTCCAAAAGGGTTATTGCATTTGCCGTAGATTCTGGCATTCTCCTCGCCGCTCAAGGCCGCGTTGTGCAATTGGTGAGCCGCAGAAAAGTGATACCGGCGAGTGAGATGGACCATCATTCTCCGTAGTAATCGACGTATAGATCAGAGGTCTCGTAGAGACGAACACGCTGGAGTCTGCCCTGAGATACTTTTGGGGCAAGCAGATTCCAAATCACCATTGCAAGGTTTTCGGCCGTTGGAATCAGCGTTTGGAAATCGAGAACCTCTTTGTTCAGGAAGCGGTGATCCATCCGGTCCATGACTTCGGTTTCTAACAATTTTTTCAGTTCCTTTAAGTCCAGGACCATTCCGGTCCGGGGGTCAATTTCGCCGGCCACCGTCACTTCAAGCGTGTAATTGTGACCGTGACCATGAGGATTATTGCACTTGCCAAACAACCTTTGATTCTCATCGTGGCTGAGAGCCGGGTTGTGATAGTAGTGAGAAGCGGAGAATTCAATCCGGCGTGTGAGGTGAATCATAAACTCTCCTTGGCAGCATAAACACGGCCCTTCCAATGGACGCGGCCACCCGCCCGGTAAATGCGCGCCGAATTCAGAAGGAGCAGAGCGAACAACGCAGAACCCAGCGCCATGTATCGGGCAAGCGAAGGAGAATATCCCAGATTATTCAACTCATCACGGTATTTCACGTATTGGGCAGCAAGCAGAGTGCAACCGGATACCCAGCAAACTAGCAACCCCTCCAGCGCATAGCCGGCGCGCAGGTAAAAAGGGAGGACAAAGAGAAGAAGGGGTAACAAGACATTCCAGCCCGCCATTCGAAAACTAGTTTGCAATAGCGAGGTCAAATCCTGCTGGTAAAGCAGGTAGAGATTCTTTGACCAGCCGGTCCACATCTCTCCAAATTGCCGGTACATTCGCGTCTGGACCCAGGGGCTTCCTGGCAGGAAAAGGAGACGCCCGCCATTCTGCTTCACACGGCGGGCGAGGTCCACATCTTCCAGGATGGTTTTGCGCCCCGCTTCGTGTCCGCCCGCCATTTCATAGGCGGTGCGCCGGATCAGAATATACTGGCCATTGGCTGCGGCCTGAGGAGAGTTGGGGTCACTCACCTCCTCAAAACGATAACGCTTTGCAAGTTCCAGGAAAACTCGAGGCAGGACCGCTTTCTCCCACCACGTTAACATTCGCTGGCCGGGAGAAACCGAGAGCAAGTCAATTTGTTTTGTTTCAGCTTGCCCCAAAAGTTGTTGCAGGCTTCCCGGCATGTGTTCCGTATCCGCGTCAGTGAAAAGCAGCCAACCGCCCTTTGCTTCCCTGGCGGCGATGGTCACTGCATAGGCTTTGCCAGTCCACCCTTCGGGCAGCGCGCCGATCCGAATGATCCGGAGTTGAGGAATTTCTGAAGCGAGCCCGGCCAGGATCTCCGCGGTCCGATCCTGCGATTGGTCATCTACCACAATGATTTCATATACTTCATGCTGCGCTGAAATGGAGCGCACGCTTCGGGCGATATTAGCCTCTTCGTTGCGGGCCGGAATGATGACGGAAACATTGGCTCCGGTTTTTTCATTTACGCCGCAGAGTTCCATGGGGGAGTTTGGGTCTCTCAAAATTCGGCGGATTTTGTCTGTTTCGGTAGTGTCTCAGTTTCTTTGCTGTAGCGGCGCTCTATGAGCGCCGAACTTGGATCCTCAACGGTTTCCGGCGCTCATAGAGCGCCGCTACAGCAAACTGCGTCACTACGTCTGTTTCCGCTGATTTCCTGCTTAGCTTCACAGTATAATAGAGGTGAAGCCCGATGAGCAAACCTGCAACTATCTGGATGGTGGGTATTCTTTGCGCAGCCTTATTGGGCGCCTTCCTTGGCCTTAGAAACCGTCCAGCGCAGCCGCTCAAAATTGGAACTGAAATCCCTGCCCTAGCGATTCCGCTCCTGCCGGCGGGAACGGTTTCATTAAGAGATAACCGCCACGCTATTCTAGTTCTCAATTTTTGGGCCACCTGGTGCCCGCCCTGCGTTATGGAAACGCCTAGCCTGGAAAAATTTGCCGAGCGCGTAAAACCTCTCGGCGTGAGAGTCCTGGGCATCAGTGTGGATCAGGATGCAGCGGTTCTGACCAACTTTATTGCAGCTCACCACATCACTTTCCCGGTCGCCAGAGACCCGAACCAGTTTCTTTCGTCCCGGTTCGGGACCTCTATATTTCCCGAAACCTACATTTTTGACCGGAACGGGCGCCTGGCTGAAAAGGTCATCGGCCCGATCGATTGGGACGACCCACGCATGGTCCAATTTATCCAGGCGCTTGCTGACTGGAAGGCGCAAGCCGGTGCGAAGCAGGCATCTGCGGCCGCGCCCTATTAGCCTGGATTTTTCATGAACTTCCCTTGGAGGACCGAAGGGCATGGTTAAAACCATGCCCTTCGGTCCTCGAATAAAACTCTGTGAATAATCCAGGTTAGGGCCAACACTGTTCACTTAAGCGTAGCGCAGTCTTCGGCCGCAACCGAGGGCGAATGTCATGCTGAGCGAAGCGAAGCATCTGCTTGTAAATCAATGGGAAAAGCAGATTCTTCGCTGCGCTCAGAATGACACCTGCGTAAGTTGTGCGCGCCATCCGCTAAGTGAACAGCATTGAGGTTAGCGCGAATCAGCTTCGAACATTTCCCCGGTCACCGCAGACAAAATCGTGGCAACATCATCCCACGTACCGGTTCGTCCTTTCGTCGCATCGAATTAATTGGGAAAGTAAAACCCCGGTTTCTTATCCTGCAACATTACGGAACCGCTTTCGGACAAGCGAGGAATTTCATGGCTTCGCCACAACCCAAGCAACACGATTCCGGTTTGAAGCACCCCGGCAGCGGGACCGATGCGGTTGCGCCCAGCCGGGTGAAAGACGTTGTCTGTGGCATGGAGATCGATCCTGGAACCGCGGCGGGGACTCTCGAATATCGCGGTCAAAAGTACTACTTCTGTAATCCCGGATGCCAGGAGAGATTCCAGGCAAATCCCGAGTCCTTCATCACTTCGGGAGACGATCGCAAAAAGGCCAGCAACCGCACACCGGCTGCAACCCCCGCCCAAGCGGGGCCGGCCGCTTACACCTGTCCCATGGACCCGGAAGTGAATGAGCCTTCGCCAGGACCATGTCCCAAGTGCGGCATGGCGCTTGAACCATTGATTCCGGCTGCGTCAAAATCCCAAACCGAATACGTTTGCCCGATGCACCCGGAAGTGGTCCGGCTGAAACCTGGATCCTGCCCGATTTGTGGCATGGCGCTTGAACCGCGCACCGTGTCGCTCGAGGAAGAAGAAAACCCGGAATACGCCGATATGAAACGGCGATTCTGGGTGAGCCTTATTCTGACGATTCCGGAATTGATCGCCAGCATGACGGGAATGCTCTCCGGTTCACCCCTTTTGCGCCTGCTCCCTCATCAATCGCTCCATTGGGTTGAACTTGCGCTCGCAACCCCCGTTGTTGTTTGGGGTGGCTGGCCATTCTTTGAGCGGGGCTGGCGTTCCATCATCAACCAAAGCCCTAACATGTTCACTCTCATTTCAATTGGCACGGGATCAGCCTATGTTTACAGCCTGGTTGCTACTGTTCTGCCAGGCATCTTCCCAGCCAGCTTCCGGGACGCTTCCGGGCGGGTCGAGGTGTACTTCGAGGCTGCCGCAGCCATCACTACGCTCGTGCTTCTTGGACAAGTGCTTGAATTGCGTGCTCGGAGCAGCACTTCAAGCGCCATCAAGGCCCTTCTCGGTCTCGCCCCCAAGACGGCGCGGATGGTGCTAGCAGAGGGAACCGAACGGGACGTGCCACTGGCTCAACTAAAGCCTGGGGATCATCTTCGCGTCCGGCCGGGTGAGAAAATCCCGGTTGACGGAATTGTGATCGAGGGATCAAGTTCCGTCGACGAATCCATGATCACCGGCGAACCGGTTCCTGAAAGCAAGGAGCCCGGCTCCCGGCTGACAGGAGGAACGTTAAACCATAATGGAACGCTGATCATGCGGGCGGAAAGAGTGGGAAGCGATACATTGCTCGCCAACATCGTCCGCATGGTCAGCGAAGCGCAACGCAGCCGGGCGCCCATCCAGAGGGTGGCCGATGTGGCATCGGCGTACTTTGTTCCTGCCGTCGTGGGGGTTGCAATATTGACGTTTGTTGTGTGGGCAATTTTCGGCCCGCAACCTCGCATGGCCTATGCCATCGTTAATGCCGTGGCAGTCTTGATCATAGCCTGCCCCTGCGCCCTGGGCCTGGCGACGCCGATGGCCGTCATGGTGGGTACCGGACGAGGCGCTACCGCAGGGGTGTTGGTGAGGAACGCCGAAGCGCTGGAGGCGCTGGAAAAAGTTGACACGCTGGTGGTGGACAAGACGGGAACACTGACCGCAGGTAAACCCAAGCTCACCGGGGTCCAAGCGTCGAGCGGGTTCGATGAAAACCAGGTATTAAGACTGGCGGCGAGCATCGAGCGAGGAAGCGAACACCCGCTGGCCACTGCCATCGTTGCCGGGGCTGAAGCCAAGGGAATCCCATTGGCTGGGGTTAATCAATTCCGGGCGATCCCAGGTAAGGGCGTAGAGGGTCAGGTTGAGAATCACTCGCTCGTGCTTGGCAACCGCTCCATGCTGGAAGAAGGAGGAATCGAAGCCGGAGACTTATTTCGAATCGCTGATTCCCAGGAGCATAAAGGGCAAACCATCATGTTCCTAGCTGTGGATCAGCGACCCGCGGGCTTGCTCGCAGTGTCCGACCCCATCAAAGAATCGGCGGCGGGAGCGATCCGGGCGCTAAAGAACGAAGGAATTCGCATCGTGATGATAACAGGAGATCACCGAGGCACAGCCCATGCGGTTGCCAGAAAACTTGGTATTGACGAATTCCAGGCAGATGTTCTTCCCGGCCAGAAGGGCGAGGCCGTCAAGCGGCTGCAATCGGAAGGGAGATTTGTGGCGATGGCCGGCGACGGTATCAACGATGCGCCCGCGCTGGCGATCGCCAACGTCGGGATCGCCATGGGCACGGGAGCTGACGTTGCTATTCAAAGCGCGGCAATTACTTTGGTCAAAGGCGACCTTGACGGAATTGTCAGAGCGCGGCGGCTGAGCCGCGCCACCATGCGCAACATCCGCCAAAACTTATTTTTCGCTTTCGTCTATAACTCCCTTGGGATTCCCCTTGCAGCCGGAGTTCTTTACCCTTTTTTGGGCTTGCTCCTGAGCCCCGTCATTGCCAGCGCCGCAATGACCTTCAGCTCAGTTTCAGTCATTTCGAACGCACTGCGGTTGCGGCGGTTGGCGTTGTAGGCTCGCGATCTCCCTTCCGGGTAGTGTCTCAGTTTGCTGTAGCGGCGCTCTATGAGCGCCGGAAGGTGTTGATAAATAAAATTCGGCGCTCATAGAGCGCCGCTACAGCAAGCAAACTGAGACACCACCCCCTTCCGCCGCTGCTTGCCTAATTCTGGCGCCCATGTTTCAATGACCGGGGCGTCAAACCCAAGAGAACCATCCCGAACCTGGAAGGAGGAAATTTGGCCAATCGCGTAACATTGATCCCTGGCGACGGGATCGGCCCGGAGATAACGGCCGCCACCTTGCGCCTGTTGCAGGCCGCCAAAGCTGACATCGAGTGGGATGAGCAGAACACCCACGCCTTGGCAGGCCGTCGGAAAGATGACCCGCAGGGAAGCCCTGTTGTCCAATCGATCCGCAAGAACCGGGTTGGATTGAAAGGGCCTTTAACCACCCCTATCGGCAGCGGCCACCGAAGCCTGAACGTTGGGCTGCGGAAGAAACTCGACCTCTATGCCAATCTCCGCCCGGTAAAGAACCTCCCAGGTATTCAAACACCCTTCGCGGACGTTGACTTGATTATCGTCCGGGAAAACACCGAAGACCTCTACTCCGGCTTGGAGCATACCGTGGCCCCCGGCGTGGTTGAAAGCCTGAAGGTGATCACGGAGCGCGCCTCAACACGGATCGCCAAGTTTGCCTTTGATTACGCTCGCCGCCATAACCGCAAGAAGATTGTCGCCGTCCACAAAGCCAATATCATGAAACTGTCCGATGGACTCTTCCTCGACAGTGTCCGCCGCGTCAGCAAAGTCTACCCTGAGATCGAATACGGCGAAGTGATTGTCGATAATTGCTGCATGCAACTGGTGATGAGACCGCAGAATTTTGACGTGCTGCTGCTTGAAAACCTTTACGGCGACATTGTCTCCGACTTGGGGGCAGGCTTGGTAGGCGGCCTGGGCTTGGTCCCAGGAGCAAACATCGGAGAGGACATTGCCCTTTTCGAGGCCGTTCACGGCAGCGCCCCGGACATTGCCGGCAAGGGCCAGGCGAATCCGACCGCCATGATTCTCTCCGCCGTCTTAATGCTGCGCCATGTGGGTCAGAACACCGCCGCAAACCGGATCACAAAGGCCGTTGACAAGATTTACGGAGCAGGGAAAAACCTGACGCGGGACGTGGGCGGAACGGCTTCAACCGAGGAATTTACTACCGGTCTGATCGCAGCGCTGGAATAAAGGGACAATGGCATGGTTCCTGGCGATGCTGCGGGGAGTCCGGACGTGCAACCCGGAATTGGGATTTATTTCTGGACGGACGGTTCTGAGGATTCAGCCGTAGCGGGTGGTTTCGTGTAACGCGAGAGTTGCTCGCAGAGCGAACTGTCTCCCAGGCGTTCCGCTTGCCGCGCGGATTTCCAAGCCAAACCGATATTGCCATCGACGGCATAAAGTCTGCCGATTGCCACATGAGCCGCTGAAAAATGCTCGTCAATCTTGATGGACTCAAGGAAGCAATCCATGGCTTTCTTTTTGTCGCCTCGAACGTGATAAAGGCTTCCAAGGCCAAACCATGCCTTGGCGGAGGAGGGCTCGTGGGCAATGACGGCAAGCTGGGATCGAATCTCCTCATCGATGCCGGCGTCAAGGGCCGGCTCAATCACGTGCTTTTTCCAGAAGGACATGGGTATGAACGCGGGTTGAGGCGCACAGAGACGACAAAAGAAATTCCCGTGTCAACCGCACTCTCTGCCCGCACCCGGCTAACCTGCCGTGTTTGAAGTCACACTCGCAGAGGGCATAAATGGCTGAAGTTCTTTTTCAAACTGCGTAGCGTCCATTTTCTCGCCGGAATTCAGCCGGTCCAGCAATTGATCAATCGCAGCCTTAGCCTGGTCTTTTTTGAAATTTCGGATGAAGCCATCGAAGAAATGCTCGCCCGCCATGGCGCGGTTAATCTCATACTCCTTGTTGTGATCCTGAAGCTCGGTGAAATAGATCACCTTGTAGCGACCCTGGTAGGTGGTCTCTTTGTAAACCTCGAACATGATTTTGTCAGACTCAAGCGCCATGCCGGATACCTTTCGTCTTTGTCCGATGGACTGAATCCCACGCACGACAATTACCGGAAAGTGCCTTACGCTTCCAATTCCAAATTTGAAATTGCAATGTCCGGAGGATTCATGTAGTCATCCACTGGGCGCACCCTACTCTTCCCGCCGAATGGCGTTCATCCCCACCGGGCTCTCAACCTCAAACGGCGCTGGAGGCATGCCCACCGGCAGCGCATCCGGTAAAGCACCCATCTGGGCGCGGAGCTGGGCTTCAAACTCCCGAAGTTTACCGTCGATGTCTTGTTCTTTCTGCTTGCGCGCAATCATGTCTTCGCGATAACGCTTCAGGAAGTAACCGATGGTCTCGACGCGAATTTTGATAGAACCCGCCGGCTTGTTCTCATCAATATCCTTGAAGGAAAAATAGGGCGTCCCGGACTTGGTGACCGTTTCTTCCACCACGGTATAGATGGGAGCGTCATGGCCGCATTTGAAGCTGGAGAGCTCCAGCGCCACCAGGTTGGGGTGCCGGGCCGTGAATTTTGCCGCCCACACTTTCTGCGAAGTGTTTTCGCTGTAGCTGTTCTTCCAGACATCCCGGATATCCATGGGGTGCTCGATGTCACCGCTTTCGATGTCCTCCCGGAAGAGCGGCTCCAGAATATCATCGTCGATGGGAAGCGATTGTAGCGTAAGGACCGGGTAACCAATCTTCTGGAATTCCTCCATGATCTCGTGATTAATTCCCGGATCATTGTGATAGGGGCGGCCCAGGAGAACGATTCCAATCTTATCTTCCGCTTCGAGCCGCTTCAAAATCTCGCGGCCTTGCGCCCGTAAGATTCCGTTCATAAACTTTTCTTGCGCCTTGTAGCCCTCGTTAATCGCCTTGATGTTTTCTTCCTCGGAAACACCGAGAATATCTGCGAATTGCTGGTAGAGCTGCTTGGTGAGCAGGGCCGGCTTGCCGGGACAAACAAAGGTGTCGAGAAACAGGATGCCGTTCTCTTTGAAGATGTCACCCTCTTTGGTAAATGCCGCTTTGATGGCTTCCGGCGTAGTCGCCACAGTCGGGCAGGACCGGTGGGACTGGGCAAACTTCAAATCGCTGGGCAGGTCATCAATCATCGGACAAAAGATGATGTCGAGTGGCTTCTTTTTGTGCAACACGTACAGCAAATTGTGAGCGTGCGGAATGCCGACCTTGGAGGGGAAGCAGGGATCGATGGCGCCGCGCTTGGCGCCATCTTTGTAGAGGTTTTCGTTCGTGTAGTCTGAATAGATCAGATTTTCGGCAGGGATTCCCAGCGATTCGAAATAGGCGCTGAAGATGGGCATGACCGAGTACATATTGAGAATGCGAGGAATGCCAATCCGCAAATCCTTGCGCTTCTTTATGAGCTCAATGCGCTGCTTCTGTCCCGCAGTGATGGCAAAGCGCGGCAGCGGGTCAGCCACAACGGGCGGCGCATACGACTTGAAAGCGGCCCGCGCGCCCACCTCGGCCATGTTGGGATTGTCTTTTTTCGCCGCGTCGAGACCCTTCTTGATCTCGCGCATGTCGTTCACATCCTCCACCAGGCCTTTTTCACAGCTATTGCCCACGATCAACCGCTTCACGCCCTTCGCCAGGGGGATTTTTGACTTCTTCCAGGATTCATCGGCGCTCGAAATCTTCACATCAATAAACGTCCGCATACACTTATTCTTGCAGAAATAGCAGCGGGTATCTTCACTGCGGTGGGTCAAATAAGTAATCTCTTCGACCGCCTCGAAGCCGATGAACTTGGTCCGCAGACCGCGATTGTAAAGCCGGCGAGATTCGAGCGCCGCGCCGATGGCGCCGGATTCTCCGCAGTGCTCGTGGACGATGACGCTGGGTTTCGCGCCCTTGTCCCGGAAGCGGGACTCGATGAAATCCACCTGGGCTTTCACCGCCGCCAGATTGTGCTGCGTGCCGCCTTGCAGTACAAACGTAGAGCCGAGGGAAGCCAGATTCGGAATCTGGGAGACGTAGAGCCAAATGTTTTTGGGCAGAACATTTGCCAGGCCGGCCATGATCTCCTCTGGCTTCCAACCCTGGCGCTGGAAATCCACAATGTCCGACTGCATAAACACGGCGCAGCCGTACCCAAACATGGGCATGGCCTTGGCGCTGAAGGCAAGGTCTGCATACTGCATCACGTCATAACCAAAGCCCACGCAGGTGGATTGCAAGAAGTAGCCATTGCCCGCCGAGCATTGGGTATTCAGCTTGAAATCCTTCACCCGGCCATTTTGCAGGATAATCAGCTTGATATCCTGGCCGCCCACGTCGCAAATCACGTCGGCCTTCGGATAAAAGTGCAGCGCGGCTTCGGTATGGGCAACGGTTTCCACGATGGCGACGTCGGCCTGCAAAACGTCCTTCAAGATGTCTTTGGCGTAACCCGTACTGCCCACACCCAGAAGCTCCAGCGTCGCACCCTGCGATTCCACCTGCTTGCGCAGATTGGCAAACATCTCCATGGTGTCTTCCAGGGGATTGCCCTTGGAGAGTTGGTAACACTTCACCATCACTTCGCCCTGCTCACTGAGCAGCACCGCCTTGGTGGAGGTGGAGCCTCCGTCAATTCCCATGAAAGCACGGACGTGCTCACCAGAATTGAAGGGTCGTGGGACGAACTTCTTAGGTTGGTAACGGCCTTTGAACAACTCAAGCTCGTCTTCCGTCTTGTAAAGGCCCGCGGATCCTTTCTTCTGCTTTTCCTCGACCCGGCCCACGTTGATATACCACTCCAGCTTTTCGTAGCCCCTATAAATTCCGATGTTCGCGTCCTCATCCATTCCAAAACGGACGCAGCCGAGCGCCGCGAAATATTGAGCGTTATCGGGGACGCGGATCAATTCCTTGGGGTCCACGCCCTCGGGCAATGGATAGTTGCGCTCCTCCCAAACTTTGGGGATGTTGTGCTTCCAGCAATCCTGCATGCCCTGGATATAGGTGTTCGGACCGCCCAGCAGCAGTACCACCGGCCGCAGCGTATTGCCGCGAGTCAGAACGGCAAGATTCTGCTGGATGATGGCCTCAAATAACGACGCCATAAGCTCCGAGGGAGGAACGCCGGATTTCTGCAGGCCGTTAATGTCCGTTTCGGCAAAGACGCCGCACTTGCCCGCCACCGGATGCAGCTTCAACCCGTAATAGCCCATCTTGCAGAGCTGATCGGCTGGAATGCGCACCTTGGCGTTGATCTTATCAATCACGGCGCCCGTGCCACCGGCGCACTTGTCATTCATCGAAGGGATTTTCTTCTTACGGCCGGTTTCCGGATCCTCCTTAAAAATGATGATCTTGGCGTCCTGGCCGCCAAGCTCCACCACGGACCCGCACTCCGGATAGATGTGCTCCACTGCCAAGGAAACCGCATTCACTTCCTGAACGAACTTGGCCCCGATAAACTGAGCGATGGTTCCTCCGCCGCTTCCGGTAATAAAAATGCGGGTGTCACCGGCCTTGATCCCGGTATCCGCTTCCATCCGCTTCAGGAACTCCAGCGTCTTTTCGGGCTGCTTCGTGTCATGGCGCTGGTAATCACTCCAAACGATATTCTGGTTCGTCGCGTCCACGACGACAGACTTGACGGTGGTCGAACCGATGTCGAGTCCGACCATTAAGTCCTTCGCGCCCGGTATATTCATGTTTCCTTTCTATTTCCTCAGTCAGCGCACCCTGAAAAGCATGCAAGCGACCCCTCACCCGCCCTCCTCCCGCAAGCGGGGAAAGGTGTCGATCCTGCGCAGCAGAAGAGCCGGGTGAGGGGCACGCCCTGGAATTTTCAGGCAGGCCATTATTTCAGAAACTTCACCTGCCCGTTTCGCAAAAAGGCAGCCTATTTTCAGGCCTTTGCCCGCTGGCTTTGGGCCGCCTTGGCGAACATTTCCTTGCCTCGGCGTTCCATCTCTTCGGGTGCAACATCCTCGACGTGCTGTGCCAGCGCCCAGGAATGCCCGAAAGGATCCTTCACATGGCCGTATCGGTCTCCCCAGAACTGATTGGCCAGCGGCATGGTAACCGTCGCGCCGGCCTTGACAGCCTGGGCGAAGAGCTGGTCGACATTTTCCGTGTAAATGTTCAGCGTGGTGGTGGTGCCGCCCAGCGTCTGGGGCGACGAACAGTCCCCCATGCCTGGGAACTCATCAGCCAGCATGACCACGGAGTCGCCGATCTTGAGTTCAGCGTGCATCACCTTGCCGTCCGGCGTGTGGTGGATGCCGCCTCTCACCTCTCCGCCAAAGGCCTTCTTGTAAAATTCAATCGCCTTGTCCGCGCCCTTGATCACCAGATGCGGCGTAATTGTGTGATAACCCTGCGGAACTGCTTTCACATTTCCTGCCATTTTCTTACCCTTCTTCTTTCTCCCCCCTCCCGATAGCGCAAGGCCCGTTTGGACCCGTGCGGTTGTTGCGTCGGCCTTGAAAAGCCCCAGCCTAATAAACCAAGTGTGGACTACCTGCTTTAGCAGGTTGCTGAAAAACGTGTAGAGGCGGGTTCATCCCGCCATCGACGTGTTGGCAACATTGGGGTTGTGGCGACGTAAAGTCGTCGCTACCTCGTTATTTCGGAGTTTTTCAGCAACCT
>Ga0102924_1001508_pt1 | contig 26761 bp, 23 predicted proteins | sample PaiPotPPM11metaG_FD_80116 | JGI IMG/M metagenome (GOLD analysis project Ga0102924, IMG submission 80116) | Iron sulfur acid spring bacterial and archeal communities from Banff, Canada, to study Microbial Dark Matter (Phase II) - Paint Pots PPM... ... | reverse complement strand
TTCCGGCTCCGCCGGCGACCCCGTTTGCGCGCGTCGTTCCGCTGGGAGGCTGCGGGGAAATCGGCCGCAACATGACGGTCGTCGAGACGAACGACGATCTGGTGGTCGTCGATTGCGGCCTCATGTTTCCCGACGACGAAATGTACGGCGTGGACGTGGTGATCAACGATTTCACTTACGTCCGCGAACGCGCCGCTAAACTGCGCGCGGTGCTCGTGACGCATGGCCACGAAGACCACATCGGCGGCATTCCGTATTTCTTGCGTGAATTTCCCCAAACACCGATCGTCGGCACGCCGCTATCGCTGGCCCTCATCCGGGCCAAATCGCGCGAACACAAACTCCGCGAGATGGAACTCGTGCAGGTGCGTCCCGGCGATCGCGTGCGTCACGGCTCGATCGAAACCGAGTTCGTGCACATCAACCACTCGGTAGCCGGCGCGTGTGCGCTGGCGTTGCGGACCCCGGTCGGGACGATCTTTCATACCGGCGATTTCAAGTTCGACCAAACGCCGATCGACGGAAAGCCGGCCGATTTCGCCGCGCTGGCGCGGATCGGGGACGAAGGCGTGCTCTGCATGCTGTCGGACTCGACCAATGCCGAGCGCGCCGGGCACACGCTCTCGGAACGGATCGTCGGCGAGGCATTCACCGCGATCTTTTCGCGCGCTAAGGGACGCATCCTGATCGCTTCGTTCGCGTCCAACGTTCCACGCATTCAACAGGCCGTGGATCATGCCGTGCGCTTCGGACGCAAGGTGGCGTTTCTAGGCCGATCGATGCAAAACGTCGTGCACTTCGCGAGCGAACTCGGGCATCTTCAGATTCCGCCCGACACGGTGGTGAAGATCGAGGATATCGAAGCGCTCAAGCCCGAGCACGTGGTGGTCGTCACGACGGGTTCGCAGGGCGAGCCGATGAGCGGGCTTGCGCGCATGTCGGTGCGCGACCACCCCAAGCTCACCATCGTTCCGGGTGATACCGTCGTGATTAGCGCCACGCCGATTCCCGGTAACGAAAAGAGCGTTTACAAAACGGTCAACAACCTCGCCAAGCTCGGCGCGACGGTGATTCACGGCACCGACGGACGCTCGCACGTGTCCGGCCACGGGTCACAAGAAGAACTCTTATTGATGCTGAACTTGATTCGCCCCGAGTTCTTCGTTCCGGTGCACGGCGAGTACCGCATGCTGATGCAGCACGGGCGTTTGGCGGTGCAAACCGGCGTCGACAGCGGCAACGTGTTCGTGTTGGAAAACGGCGACGTGCTGCAATTTACGTCGGAGTTCTGCGACAAGATCGGAAAGACGTACGGCGGTCACGTCTTCGTCGACGGCTCCGGCGTCGGCGACGTCGGCGAAGCCGTGCTGCGCGACCGCAAGGCGCTTTCTAACGATGGAATTATGGTCGTCGTCGTTGCGATCGATAGCGAAGAGGCGCGCGTGACCGCCGGCCCGGATCTCATCTCGAAAGGCGTCTTCTACCTTCCCGAAGCCGACGGCGTGCTCGACGAACTGCGCGCCGAAACGCTCGCGATGATTCGTCACGTTTCGGTGGAGGGCGTGCGCGACGTCAATACGGTAAAAGAGCACATCCGTAGCGGGCTTGCCAAAGCCATCTACGCGCGCACGAAACGGCGCCCGATGGTCATCCCCGTCGTCATGGAAGTCTAGGGAACCTTAGATTAGAGTGTGGACCAGACGTCGAGCTTGCGGCGAACGCTTTCGATTACCGCATCGGTAAATTCGTTGGTGCTCGCGTGGCCGCCGAGATCGGCGGTCGCGACGCCGGCATGCAACGATTCGAAGGCCGCTTCGTAAATCGCGCGCGACGCATTGGCTGCGCGGCGATCGTCGACGTACGATAATAGCGCAGCGGCGGCCAGAATCATCGCGAGCGGGTTCGCGACGTTCTTGCCCTCGAGGCGCGGCGCGGTGCCGTGCGGCGCTTCGGCAAGTACGACACTGGGTGTAAACGAGCCCTCGAAGCCGAGCACGAGCGACTCCGCGCCGGCGACCGACCCGAAGAGTTGCATCACGAGATCCGAGAGGCAATCGCCGTCGCGATTGAGCGCCGGAATCACCAGCGGATGATCGCCCGACGTTGAGAGCAAGAGTGCGTACGTAGCATCGATGAGTTGCGGATCGTAGGGTACATCGGGATGGCGTGCCGCCGCGGCGTCCATCTCCTCTTTGAGCATGCCTTCGTAAACGGGACTGACGGTGAACTTCGGGCCGCCGAACACCACACCGCCGGCCCGCTTGGCGTGCACGAACGCGTACTCGGCAACGTCGCTGCAGACGCCGCGCGAAATCGTTTCGGTGCGATGCGCGACTTCGGCGGCGCCTTCTCCTTCGCGCCACTCCTTGGCTCCGTATGCATCGCCGACGGCCATGCGCACCACCGAAATCGGCGCGTGAATGCCGGCAACCGGACGAATCCGCGGCAATTTACGCCCCGTACGAACGATGACTTTTCCGCCGATGCGTTCGCGCAGAATGCGGTTGGGCGAACCGACGTCGCCTTTGCCTTCGGGCGTAATCGTCGCGGCTTTGAGCCCGAGCCCACGCTTGGCAACCGCGGTTGCAGCCTCTAAGACGATGCCGTTTTCGCTCTCGCGCCGGCTTTCGAGCGAGAGATCGTAGCGCTCGAATGCGAGTTCCACGTCGATGACGCTGCGGTCGAGAACGCGCAGTGCTTCGAGCAGCAATTCCTGCCCGGTTTGGTCTCCCTCGAGAACGACGACGGTGGGCATACTCAAAATGAACTCCTCGTGTGACGACGAATCGGTAGATTCCATGGCACGCACGCGCCGGCGGGCGACTGCGAGGGGCAAACTCAACTTCGAGATCGTCGGAATCGCCGCGTTGGCACTTGCGCTCTGGTGCGGGATTGCGCTTGCGATTCCGCATCATACCGGCAGCGTCGGCGTCATCACCGCCGAGTTGCTGCGCCGACTCTTTGGAGGCGCTGCGGCGCTTTTCCCGGTGATGGTCGCGTTGATCGGCGCGATCGTCTTCCTTGAAGTCAACGTGCCGCGCATGATCGTCGGTCTCGGCAGCACGGCGCTCGCGTACTTCTTAATTGTAGATGCAGCGTTGGCTGCAGCCGGGCGCGGCGGCATCGTCGGCGCAAGCACGTGGGCGGCACTGCGCGCCCTCGTTGGCGTGGCCGGCGGCTGGATCGTGCTGATCCTGGCCGCGCTGTCACTCGCCCTCTGGCTGACTAACGCGAACCTGAAGCAACTCATCGGACGTGCGATCGTGTTCGTTCAGTCGCTGAAGATGCCGGTGCTACCGCAAATGCGCGTGCAACTTCCGCAAGGCCACGGTTCGCTGCGCGAGGCGTTTGCATTGCCGGAAGAGGGAGGCGTGGTTTCAGCACCGCATGCGCCGCAGCCGGTAGAAATCGAAGTCGAGCACGCGCCCGTCCCATTGGAACTCGAGCCGCTCCCCGCGCCCGCTCGCATGCCGTCGGCCCCGCCGCAGCCATCCCCGGCGCAGTCCGTCGCGGAGGGGAGTTTCTCAGTCGACGAGCCGCTTTCTGACGCGCGCCCGTACCGGTTGCCCGACCTCTCGATTTTCGATCCTCCGCCGGCGTTAGTGGTGGATGAATCGAATCGCGCCAACGTGCTCGAGGATACGCTCGCGAGTTTCGGCGTCGGCGCGAAAGTCGTGCACATCGAGCGCGGTCCGTCGATCACGCGGTACGAGCTGCGTCCCGAACGCGGCGTAAAAATTTCGCGCATCGCATCGCTCACCGACGATCTCGCGCTGGCGCTTGCGGCAACGGCGGTGCGCATCGAAGCGCCGATTCCGGGAAAGTCGGCGGTCGGCATCGAGGTACCCAACCAAACGATCGCGATCGTCGCGATTCGTGAGATTCTCGACGCCTTGCCCAACCGCGGACAGATACCGCCGCTGTGGATGGCACTAGGCAAAGACATTACCGGGCGTCCGGTCTTCGGCGACCTCTGCAACATGCCGCACCTGCTCGTCGCCGGTGCAACCGGTGCCGGAAAATCGGTCTGCCTTAACACGATCATCGCGTCGTTGCTGGTCAGCGCCACGCCCGACCAAGTGCAGATGTTGATGGTCGATCCCAAACGCGTCGAGTTGAGCGTCTTCAACGGCATCCCGCACCTCATCAAGGAGGTCATCACCGATCCGCGCATGGCGGCCGGTGCGCTCTTCGAAATGACGAAAGAGATGGACGCGCGCTACGAACGCTTCGCCAAGGCCGCCGTGCGCAAGATCGAAGAGTACAACGCGAAGTATCCCGACGAGCGGCTCCCCTACGTCGTAATCGTCATCGACGAACTCGCCGACTTGATGCTGATTGCCCCGGCGAAAGTCGAGGCGACGATCATGCGCTTGGCGCAACTCGCGCGCGCGACCGGCATTCACTTGATCGTCGCGACGCAGCGCCCGTCGGTTGACGTCATCACCGGCTTGATCAAAGCCAACATTCCCTCGCGCATCGCTTTCGCCGTCAGTTCGCAAGCCGATTCGCGCGTGGTACTCGACATGAACGGCGCGGAACGGCTGCTCGGTCGCGGCGACATGCTTTACCTGCCGATCGACGCACCCAAACCGGTGCGCGCGCAAGGTGCACTGATCACCGCGTCGGAGGTCACACGGCTCGTCGAGTTTTGGGCGCGCCAAGCCCGGCCGCGCAATCTGCTCGACGTCGAAGTCGTGCCGATGGTGGATGAAGAGAGCGGCAAAACGGTGGATCCGCTCTGCTACGACGCCGCAAAATTCATTATTGAAACGAACTATGCGTCCACTGCGCAGCTCCAGTCGCAGTTTTCGATCGGTCATCCGCGCGCGGTACGTTTGATGAAACAGTTGGAAGACTTCAAGATCGTCGGTCCGCACGAAGGCACGAAGCCGCGTAAGATCGTCGTCGGTTTGGCCGAACTGGAGTTGATGGCGCCGCGGCTCGGAAAAGGCGAAAGCGCGCAGCAGGACCTGTTTGCGAGCGGACCATGAGAATTACGTACGCGTTAGCCGCGGCAATCGGCGCATCGCTGTTCTTTCGGCTCGGTTTCGACGTCACGCATTCGGGCGAACCGGCGGCGTTTCTGAGTTTGGAACACACGCTGCTCGGCAAGAGTGCGTTGATCGCGTGGTGGCTCACGTGGTCGTGTTACATGGACGTGCTGATTCCGGTTGCGTTGGCGCTGATCGTGGTCGCATGGCGCGCGCCGGCGTGGCGCGGACGAATCGCGTTCAGCATCGCTATGCTGCTGCTCTGCTGGCAAGGTGCGGACCTTGCTCAGCATTATTTCATGCGACCCCGCCGCCTTGACTGGATCGTGAAGCACGAAACCGCGTTCTCTTATCCGTCCTCACACGCCGCGGTCGCCTTCGGGTTCTACGCCCTGTGGGGCGTGATGATCGCCGCCTCGGAACTGCCGCGACGCACGCGCGTCGTCGCGGCCGTCTGCCTGCTCGCCTTTGCCGTCGCCATTTGTTGGGCTCGGCTGGCGCTGGGCGCGCACTACCTGACCGATCTCATCGGCGGCGGTTTGCTGGCGGTGACGCTGGTCTGCGCGGGCGTGGCGCTGGTGCCGGTAAAGGTCTTTGCGCCGGCGGCCGCGCGAACGTAGACTGGGAAGCACAGCAGCATGCGTTACGCCGATTCGGCACTCGCCGAGATCGACCGAAAGGTCGACCAGGGAATCCCGCTCTCACTTGAGGACGGTCTCGCGCTCTATTCCACGAACGATTTGCACTCGCTGGGGCGCATGGCCCGCAAGGTCAAGGAACGCAAGAGCGGGCGCAAAGTCTTCTACGTCCTGAATCGTTATATCAACTCGACCAACGTCTGCTTCGCGGCGTGTACGTTCTGTTCGTTCGCAGCTGACGAATTCAAAGAACCCCAGCGCGTGTTTCGTATGACTGCCGATCAAGTTTTCGCCAAGGCGGTCGAGACGGGAACGAACTTCAACCAAATTCATATCGTCGGCGGTCACGATCCGCGCCAGTTATCGCTCGACTACTGGCTGCCGCTGATGCGGCGCTTCAAAGAAGCGCTGCCGCACGTGCAACTCTCACTGTTCACGGCTGCGGAAATCGAATATATGGCGAAACGCCATCGCCTCTCGTTTCCGGAAATCGTTGCCGCGTTGCGCGAAGCCGGGCTCGACAACGTCAACGGCGGCGCGGCGGAGATCCTCGCGGAGGCCACGCGCGCCAAAATTTGTCCCAACAAGGTTTCGAGTGCCAACTGGGTGGCGATCCACGAAGAACTGCATCGGCAAGGCGTAGCCAGCAACGCGACGATGCTTTACGGCCACATCGAGAGCATCGAAGATCGCGTCGACCATTTCATTCGCCTGCGCGAATCGCAGGACCGCTCGCCGGGCTTCAATGCCTTCATACCGCTAGCGTTTCATCCCGACGGGAACGAACTCTCGTATTGCGGCTGGACTAGCGGTCTCGACGATCTGCGCACCTTTGCGGTCGCGCGGCTAATGCTGCACAACTTCGATCACATCAAGGCGTACTGGATGATTCAAGGGTTAAAGGTGTGCCAAGTTGCGCTGCAGTTCGGCGCCGATGACATGGACGGTACGCATGGATCGACCGACGAAGAGATGATTTACCATTCGGCCGGCACGCAGTCGGGACAATATGTCGACGATCGTGAGTTTCGCCGGTTGATCGAAGATGCCGGTTACGTTCCGGTGCGGCGCAACTCCACGTACGAAGAGTTTGCATGGGATTGGACGCCGCCGGCGCGCGAACTCGTTGGAGCATAGGGAGAGGTTCCCTAGATTGCGCTGCGGCCGTATCGCCTATACCAACGATCTTCCAATCTATGGCGCGTTTGACGCCGGTGCGTTGAGGTTTCCGGGTTCGCTGCACCCGGCCGTACCGTCACGGTTGAACGCGATGCTGCTGGGCGGCGAACTCGACATGAGCCCGATCAGCGCGTTTGAGTGGGCGAAGCACGCCGAGGATTTGATACTGCTTCCGGATCTTTGCATCGGTGCGCGCGCCGAAGTCGTTTCGGTCGTGCTAGTATCGCCGGTAGCGCTCGCGCTGCTCGGTAACGCGACCGTGTACGTAACCGACGAATCGGCCACCGGCCGCAACATGCTGCGCATCCTGCTCGAGCGCCGTTACGGCGTATCGCCTACATACGCCGTCGAGGCGCAGCCGTTCGAACGCGCGCGCGCAGGCGAGCCGGCATTGCTGATCGGCGACCGCGCGATCGATGCCGTCGAAGCGTTTCCGGGCGAACGGATCTACGATCTCGGACGGCTCTGGAACGAATGGACGGGCGAGCAGTCGGTGTTTGCGGTGTGGGCTGCACGTCGTGACGCGTGCGAACGCGATCCGGCGGCCGTTCGCGCCTGCATGCGCGCGCTGACCGATGCGTATGCGTGGTCGGACACGCACATGCATGCGATCCTCGAAGGCGCGCAGCGAGCGATTCCACGGCCGGCGGGATTTTACGAAAAATACTATGCGGCGTTGAACTTCAATTTCGATGCCCCCGCGCAACGCGGTCTGGCCGCATTTTGTCGCGAACTGCACGCGATTGGCGCGATCGAACGCGTGCCGCCCGTTTCGCCGGAGGCCGTTGATGCAATCGCTGGATGAACTGCTCGACCTTGCCGCCGCCGGCGGCCGGCTGAGTTTCGACGAGGGCGTGCGGCTCTATCAAGGAGCCGACATCCACGCCTTGGGCGCCGCCGCGCACGCGCGCCGCTTGCAGTTACATCCGCACGACGCCGTCACGTACGTCGTGGATACGACGATCAACTACACGAACGTCTGCAACGTGCACTGCACGTTCTGCGCCTTCTTTCGGCCGGAGCATCACAAAGAAGGCTATACGATGTCGCACGACACGGTACTCGAACGCGTGCAGTACGCGGTCGATCGCGGCGCGACGCAAATCATGATTCAGGGCGGCGTCAATCCCGAACTGCGCTTGGAGTGGTTCGAGCAACTCTTCGAACGGGTCGCGCGCGAGTATCCACGCGTCGACATTCACTCGCTCTCGGTTTCAGAAATCGTCGGCCTCGCTCACGTTGAGGAAATGTCGATTCGCGACGTCCTCGCGCGCCTGAAGAACGCGGGCATGAAGTCGCTGCCGGGAGCGGGCGCCGAGATTCTGGTGGAGCGGGTACGCAAACGCATTTCGGCGCGCAAGGTGCGGCCGGAGGAGTGGCTGGGCGTGATGCGCGAGGCGCAACTGCTCGGAATGCCGACGACGGCGACGATGATGTTCGGCTCGATCGAAACGCCGAGCGAGCGTATCGAACATCTGCACGTGCTGCGCGAACTGCAGGACGAAACCGGCGGCTTCACCGCCTTTATTCCGTGGTATTACGTGCCGTTTAAGACGCCGCTGCGCGGACGCGAGGCGACCGGGCTCGAGTATTTGCGCGTGCTTGCGATCTCACGTCTCTATCTCGACAACTTCGCGCACTTGCAGGCTTCGTGGTTAACCCCTGGTATGAAACTCGGCCAACTCGCCTTGTTTTACGGTTGCGACGACATGGGCGGCACGATCATCGAGGAACGCGTCGTCCACGATGCCGGCAGCACCAATGAAGCCACGCGCCGCGATTTGGAAGAAGCAATCGTCAAAGCCGGCTTCAGACCCGTCATTCGCGACACGTACTGGAACCTGCGACCGGATATGCCTCTGGCCACCGCAACGGTGAGCGCATGAGCGTAACGCAGAGCTCGGACGCCGAGTTAGACGCATTTCTGCAAGCGGCAAAGGAAGGCGGAGTCAGCGACGACTTCGTTGTCGCGTTATTGCGACAAAACGGTTGGTCCGAGCGCCGCATATTTCGCGCATACTCAGCCTTCTATGCCGACCGGCTCGGAACGCCGCTTCCAAAGCGCCATCAGGCGGCGGAAACGCGCGTGATGCGTTTTACTATCTCTTGAATTTCATCATGCTTGGCTTTTGGGCCGTGGCGCTCGGGCAGATATTTTATCGCCTGATTGGGTTTTGGATTCCGGATCCGGCTGTCGAGAGATATTACGGATCGTTGCGTGACGACATCGCTTGGCAGGCGGCAACCGTCATCGTCGCATTTCCGGTCTTCCTGTACGTTCACTCGCTGATTCAACGTGAGCTTCGTAGTCGTACCGATCTATACTACTCGGGGATTCGACGTTGGCTCACGTACCTCGCTCTCGTCATTGCGGCAATCGTGCTGCTTTGCGATGCGGCCTGGGTTATCGAAGCGCTAATTCGCGGTGAGCTGACGCTACGGTTCATCCTCGAGTCCGTCGTGCTGCTCGTCCTCGGCGGCGGGGTCTTTCTGTACTATCTGCGTACCATGGAGCCTCCAGCGACCGCGCAGTGAACCTCATTCGGCTGCTCGGTGCTGCTTGCGTCGTGGTCGTCGCCGTTGGCCTAGCGTTGGCGTTTATTTTCCTGGGAACTCCGGCTCATCAGCGTCGCATCGCGCTCGACGCGCGCCGCGTGGACGATTTGGTAAGCATTGCGAACGCGGTGCACAATCGCTTTACAGCCGGTAAATTGCCGAAAAATCTTCCGGCGGTTCTTCTCGGCCAGGATCCTGTTACCAAACGAAACTACGAGTACCGGAGAGTCGACGACCTCGACTATGTCCTATGCGCTGTCTTTGACACGGATCAATCCGGCGAAAACGGCGCAGCCGACGCTGAAGTTTCGGCGGCGTGGCCGCGTGGCGGCTGGCGACACGGCGCCGGCCGCACGTGCTATGAAATTGGCGTTATGGAGGACAATCCGATTCCCCGCCGCTTATAGGTGCGGCACAATACGCTTAGCCTGATGCGACGATGGTTGCGGCGCCGAGCACTTCGTTGCCGTCGCAATCGAGCAACGCGACGAGTTGACCCGCCGCAACCGCACGCTGGGGTCGTTCGAAACGCAGCGTTAGCCTGTCGCCGCTGACGTTTGCGGTCGCAGCAGTAGGCGTCGCGCGGTACCGCACCATCGCAAGCACCCGCGTATCGCTGCCGGCAAAACGCTCCGGACGAATGAGATTGACCTCGCCGGCGTGCAAATCGGTCGCGAGTAGTTCATCTTCCCGTCCGACGACCAGCGTGTTAGTGGCGGCGTCGATGCGCGTGACGTAGCGGGCGCCGTCGTCGCGCGGCGGGAGTCCACCGCGCTGACCGACGGTATAGCCCGCGATACCGGCGTGCGCGCCGATGCGCTGCCCGGCGGTGGTGACGACGTTACCGGGGCGATTGAGCCCGGGGCGAAGCCGCTCGAGAACGTCGCGATAGTCGCCGCCTTCGACAAAGCAGATATCTTGCGACTCCGCCTTGTCGTGCACCGGGAGCCCCAGCCTGCGCGCGTGCGCGCGCGTCGCGGCTTTGTCGAGATCGCCGAGCGGCAAGAGCAGCTGCGCGAGTTGCGGCGGCGCCAGTTGCGCGAGCGCGTACGCCTGATCTTTGGCGTGCGCGTTGCGGTAAAGATGCGGTCCGTCGGCGCGGTGTTCGATGCGAGCGTAGTGGCCGGTGGCGACAAAGCGCGCGTCCATGCGGTCGGCGTAGCGCGCCAGCGTTCCGAGTTTTACGAAGTTGTTGCACGAAACGCACGGGTTCGGCGTTCGGCCTTCGGCGTATTCGTTGACGAAGCGTTCGATTACGTCGCGGCGAAACGTTTCTTCGAAATCGAGCACGTAGTGCGGAATGCCAAGAATCGCAGCGCTGCGGCGCGCGTCGTCGAAATCGTCGATGCCGCAACAACTTTTCGCGTGCGCGGGCTTCGACGGCGCGTACATCTTCATCGTCACGCCGACAACGTCGTAACCGCTCTCGAGCAACAGCCCGGCCGCAACCGCTGAATCTACGCCGCCGCTCATCGCGGCAATTACACGCTCTTTCATCGCTCTGACGCGGACAGGATAACACTAGGTCGGGGCTAACAGAAGCCCCAAATGCCAGGAGCCCCTATTGCCAGCCCTGGGTGATCGGTTTCGCACCGCACGAGAAAGCCGCGGACTCTCGCTCTCAGACGTCTCCGAGCAGGTGCGCATTCGGTCGGTCTACCTGGCCGCTATTGAGGAAGAGAACTGGAAGTCGATCGGCGCAGCGGTCTACGTCCGCGGTTTTTTGCGCACGTACGCCCGCTTCTTGGGTTTGGATCCCGAAGCGGTCGTCGCTGAATTCAACGGTCAGATTCAGGCCGAAACGCCGGCGCCGGAGTACGTGCCGCTCCGTTCCGACCGCACCGAGCGCTCGTCGAAGCCGGGTTCGCTGCTGCTCTGGGTGGCGGGCGCCGTCGCCGTGCTGCTGGTGGCGTTCGTCGCCTACAACGCGCTGACGATGCGCCACGAGCAGGCGGCGCCGGTTGCGCAGGTAAGCGCGTCACCCTCCGCCGGCGCTTCGGAAGCCTCCGAGCAACCGGACATTACGAGTCCGACTCCGTTTCCGGGCGCCTCGGCGACCAGCCGGCCCGGCCCGACGGTACCGGCGCAGGCCGCCGGGATGCAGACGCTTGCCTTGGTGCTTTCGTCTCCGTCCTGGCTCAGGGTTACCGTTGACGGCAGTGTTAGCATTGAGGGAACGTTTCCGGCCGGCACCACCAAGACGTTTCACGGAAAGAGCGCTTTGGTGCGCGTCGGTAACGCGGGCGGCGTAGAGATCTACGTCGACGGCAAAGACGTCGGCAAGCTCGGCAAGGCGGGCGACGTCGCCGAGCACGCGTTTACGTTATAGGAGAATCGGCACAGCGTGGCCACCGACGCATCGTTTGACATCGTATCGCGCATCGACCGTCAAGAGTTAGATAACGCGCTCAATCAGGCGCGCAAAGAGATCGAGAACCGTTTCGATTTCAAACACAGCAAGACCAGCATCGAAGCCGACGATAAGAAAATCACCTTGATCTCCGACGACGAATTGAAGATGCGTAACGTCGTCGATATCGTCCAGAGCAAGTCGGTCAAGCGCGGCGTCGACGTCAAAGCCTTCGATTTCGGTCCGGTCGAACCGGCTGCCGGCAGCACCGTTCGTCAGATCATTGCGCTGCGCGCCGGGATTTCCAAAGACAAGAGCAGGGTGTTGATGGAGAAGATCAAGTCGCTGAAGCTCAAAGTGAACGCACAATACCAAGACGAGCAGATTCGCGTTTCGGGCAAGAACAAGGACGATCTTCAGAAAGTCATTACGGCGCTGCGTTCACTCGATTTCGAACTGCCGTTGCAGTTCGTCAACTACCGGTAGGCGCGTAGCAGTGAAATCGGTTGCGTTCGTAAGTTTAGGATGCGCAAAAAATCTCGTGGATACCGAGGTTATGCTCGCCAAACTCGGCAGCGCCGGCTGGCAGCTCGAACCCGACGCGCAACGCGCCGACACCATCGTGATCAATACGTGCGCGTTCATCGATCCGGCCAAAGCCGAATCCACCCAGACGATTCTCGACCACGCCGCCGTCAAACGCCGCGACCAACGGCTGGTCGTCGCCGGATGTTTGGCGCAACGCTACGGCGAGCAACTGCAGGCGCTCGTTCCCGAGATCGACGGCGTCGTCGGCACGGGCGCGTATGCGAGCATCGCGGAGTTGCTGGACGACATCGAAGCCGGTTTGCGGCCCGTGCGGCTCGACCTCGAGCGCGAGCCCGAACACGATTTTCTTCCGCGCCTCGTTACGACGCCGCGCGCGACTGCATATTTGAAGATCGCCGAAGGCTGCGATCACCCGTGCACGTTCTGCATCATTCCGCAACTGCGCGGAACGTTTCGCAGCCGCAGTGAGGAGTCGATCCTCAAAGAGGCGCGCGCTCTAGCCGACGGGGGCGCCAAGGAACTTATTTTGATCGCGCAGGACACGTCCATGTGGGGGCGCGATCGTGGCGTGCGGCGCGGCGGTTTGGCACGGTTGCTGGAACGGCTGCACGACGTCGGCGGCATCGAGTGGATTCGTCTGTTGTATTTGTATCCCGCAACGGTGGATCGCGAACTGATCGACGCGATCGCCGATCTCCCGAAGGTGTGCAAATACATGGATATGCCGTTGCAGCACGCGCATCCCGAGGTGCTGCGTGCGATGCGCCGTCCGAGCAACGGCCAACGCTATCTCGAGATCCTCGCGGAGTTTCGCGCGCGCATTCCCGAAATCACGATGCGCTCGACGTTCATCGTCGGCTTCCCGGGCGAGAGCGAGGAGCACGTCGCGTACCTCGAGGAGTGGCTGGCGCGCGCCGAACTCGATCGCGCCGGCTTCTTCGAATATAGCGCCGAAGAAGGCACGCCGGCGGCGGAATTAGCCGCACCGGTTGCCCAGCGCGAGCGCCGGCGGCGGCTCGTTCGACTGCGCGAGGCACAGCGCGCGGCATCGGAGCGCGCGCACGCGAAACGCGTAGGGACGCGCGAACGTGTATTAGTGGAAGAACGGCGACCGCTGCGGCGCGCCACGCCGCTGCGCGACCGGCTGGGTGCGGCGAGCGCCTGGTTTGGCCGCACGCAGGGAGAAGCACCCGGTGTGGACGGAGGCATCTATTTCGTTAACGATTCGAGCGCGGTGCGCCCGGGCGCGTTCGTCGAGGTCACGCTCGACGGGCACGACGCGTTCGATTTCTTCGGCCAATTGACGTCACGGGAGCCAGCCATCGTTGGGTAAACACCTCGCTTCGGAAGCGTATCCGCGCACGCGCCCCCCGCGCAGCAGCCTGCAAATCGTGGCAATGGTTGCCGGCCTGGTCGCGCTCGGCATCGGTTCGGCGCTCGCCGCGTATGCGTTCTTCGAACACCGCAATCCGGTCGCGGCGATCACGCAGATTTTCGTGCCGAGCCCGCAGCAAGTGTTCGGTAAATCTAACATTTTGGTGCTGGTCGAAGGCCTCGACTACGACTATACCGCCAAAGACGAAGAGTACTCGACCAATTCGCGTAGCGACGTTATCTGGGCGGTGAACCTCGATTTCGGGAACAAGCGCATCTATCAACTCTCCGTTCCGCGCGACATGGTCGCGACGATGCCGAACGGCAGCCGCGCGAAAATCAATCAGGCTCAATCCGACGGAGGCGTCACGGAAGCCAAGAGCGTGATCGCGCAATTCTTAGGCATCCCGGGGTTCGACCGCTACATGGTCTTGCGCATCGACGCAACGCAGGCATTCGTGAATGCCATCGGCGGCGTCGAGGTTGACGTCAAATCCTCCGATTGTTTCAGATACAAGACCGGCTGCACCGGCCAGGAACTCGACTACGACGACAGTTGGGGTCATCTGCACATCCATTTAAAGGAAGGGTTGCAGCACCTCAGCGGTCCGCAGGCGGTCGCGTACATGCGCTTCCGCCACGACTGGTGCAGCGATCCCTGCCGCATCATGCGCCAGCAGCAAGTGCTCCACGCGATGGCGGCCAAACTGAAGGGCGACCGCATAAACACGTTCATGCATATGGGAGATTTGCTTGCAGTCTTTCGCAAGTACGTCCAGACCGATTTCAGCGATCAAGAATTGCTCGCAATTGCGATGCACTATCAAGGCGTAAACGATAGTGCCATCGTCAACAATCAGGTGCCGTATACCGACACGGTGGACTTACCGGATTACGGCGATTCGCTCGTGCCCGACGTCGAAGCGCGCGCGCGCTTGGTGAACGCGATGCTAATCGCCCCGCCCGCGCCGGAACCGTCGCCCGATGCCATGGCACTCGCCGCAATCGCGCCGGGTACGTTGCGCGTTGACGTGCAGAACGGCAGTGGGATTAGTGGCGCGGCGCAGCGCATCGCCGGCGTGCTGCGCAAAGCCGGTTTTACGATTGGCGACATCGGCAATGCTTCGCGCGACGACTACGAAACGAGCGAAATCCACGAGCACTCCACGGTAGCGTTTGCCGGCGCGCGCGTGCGGGCCGCACTGCCGGCGGCGTTGCAGAAAGCCGCGGTGGTGCCCGATCCGTCGGCGCCGGCGGGTTCGGTCGATCCCAGCCCGACGGCAACGACCAGCGACGTCACCGTGATCGTCGGGGCCGATCTCGCCAAAGCGCCGGTTGCGGCGGCGGCGGCGACGGCGCCGACGCACTAAGCGTGTCGCGCGACAGAACGTGGGACGCAGCGTGAAGATCGCCGCGGCGGCAATACTCGTAGCCGGACTGGCGTTCGGCGGTTGGCATGCGTTCGTGCACCGAAGCAACGTTGCGCCGGCACTCGTGACGCCGGATATGAACGTGCATCTCGAGTTCTCCAACGACGTTCCGGCGCGCGCCTATCGCGTGGCACAGGACCTGCCGTTACAGGATCGCTCGAGCCGGCCGAAACTGATCGCATTGACCTTCGACGACGGGCCATATCCGGTGTTCACGCCGATGCTGCTCGACGTGCTGCGCGATGCGCACGTTCCGGCGACCTTCTTCCTCATAGGGAAGGATGCGCAGCAGTGGCCTGAGATCACGCGGCGCATTGAAGCCGGTGGCAACGAGGTCGGCGACCATACCTATTCGCACCCGGATCTCGATAAAGAATCGAACGACGCCGTGCGCGAAGAGATTCTCGGCGGTCGCGATGCGCTGTGGCCCCTGACGCACGATCTCGGCGTACGGACGTTGATGCGTCCACCGCACGGACGCTACACCGAACGCACGTTGCAAGTCGCGCAGTCGCTCGGATATTCGGTCGTGCTGTGGACCGACGACAGCGGCGATTGGCGCACGCTCTCGACCGCGCAAATCGAGCGGCACATGCTCGCGCATGCGACCGCACCCGAGATCGTGTTGCTGCACAGCGGAAAACTCGCGACCATCGAGGCAATGCCGACGGTTATCGCGCACTTCGAGCGCGCCGGTTATCGTTTCGTGACCGTCAGCGAGTTATTGCAACATGTGACGACCAGCGAACTCAATCACCCGCTGCGCCGTTCGGTATAAGACGATTCCGCGGCAAATCATCGACGTCGAGTCGAGCCGGCCGGCTTACGTTCGCCGGCGCGTCACGACATTTATCGTCATTGCCGTCGTGGTGCTTGCCCTGGCGGCCGCCGGCTGGTTCCTTTGGGTCCACCATCCAGGAAATGTAGCCCACTAGGGGAACCTGGGACCGGTTCCGGTGATACCCCGTTCCAAGGAGAAAGAATGCTTCCTCGGCTTACTATAGGCTTCATCGTGCTCAGCGCGGCGATCGTCATCGCAGCGTGCAGTTCGTACGGCAGCGCCAGCGTCAACGTCGGGCCGAACTTCCCGCCGATGACCCTCTACGCCGCCAACAGCAACCAGAATGCCGTGGGCATCTACACGAAGGGGCAGAAGAGCGGAACCGGGCCGGCCTTCGAGATCGGGGGATCGAGCACGACGCTCAACGGTCCCCAATATTTGGCCTTCGATACGTCGCACAATCTATGGGTCACCAACTATAATCCGTCGACCAACGGCGCGCTGCTGGTGGAGATCGAGGCGCTCGCGACCGGCGACGTCTTACCGCTTCAGTCGGTTGCGCTGAACGGGAGGCTGCGCGGCATCGCCATTTCGCCGAAGAATGTGTCGTCGAAGAGCACGAGTTTGATGATCATCTCCGACGTCATCCCGACCGAAAAATATCCGAGCCAACTGCTGCTGTTTCTCGAAGGCAGCACCACGCCGTATCAAGCGATCGCCGGACCGAAGCCGTCGCTGCGCGTTCCCGGTGGCGTTGCCCTCGATAGCTCGAATCGCATTTATGTGACAAATGTTGCCGGCGCATCGGTGGATCAGTTTATCCTTCCGACGCCGACGCCCACGCCGAGCGGCTCGCCGAGCCCGACACCGTCACCGACGCCGACACCGACCACATCTCCCTCAACATCGCCTTCGCCTTCGTCGACTCCGTCGCCGACGCCGACGCCGGTGAACATCCGCCCGATCTTTACGATTATCGGGCCGAACACGGGTGTCGTCACGCCGACCAGCGTGGACGTGGACAGCAGTGGCAACATCTACGTTTCGGATGAAGGTCAACTCGGCCAGAAGAATTCAGCGGCGATTCTGGTGTTTGCCAAACCGCACGTCAAGGGCAACGGCAACATGCTCAACGTTAAATGGATTCGCAAAATTCAAGGGCCGCATACGGGTCTTACGACGCCAACCGACGTTAAAGTCAACTCGGGTGCGGGTCTAATTTACGTCGCCGACGGGAAAAACGTTTTGGTGTACCCGATCAACGCGAATGGCGACGCGACACCGATGCCGGTATACACGTCGCCCGGTGTCCTGACCGGAATCGGCATCGTCCCAACGGCGCCGTCGCCTACTCCAAGCCCGTAGGCGGGTTATAGGACTCGTATGTCCTTTATCAAGGCGATTTTCGACGGAAACGAGCGCGAGGTCGCGCGACTGCGCCGCACGGCAACGGCCGTGAACGCGCGCGAGTCGGAGATGGCCGCGCTCGCCGACGAGCAACTGCGCGCCAAGACCCAAGAGTTCCGCGATCGCCTCGAGGCGGGAGAAGAACTCGACGCGATGTTGCCCGAGGTGTTCGCCGTCGTACGCGAGGCCGGCAAACGCACGCTCGGCATGCGCCACTTCGACGTGCAGATCATGGGCGGCCAGGTGCTGTACGAAGGCCGCATTGCCGAGATGAAAACCGGCGAAGGCAAGACGCTGGTCGCAACGCTGCCCGTCTACGCGCGCGCGCTCGAAGGCCGCGGCGTGACCGTGGTTACGGTGAACGACTATCTCGCGCGGCGCGATGCCGAGTGGATGGGTCCGCTCTACGAGTTCTTGGGCTTGACGGTCGGCATTATTCAGCACGGCCTCGATTCGGCGCAGCGGCGCGCGATGTACAACTGCGACGTCACGTACGTAACGAACAACGAAGTCGGCTTCGACTACCTGCGAGACAACATGGCGTGGCAGGTCGAAGATCTCGTACAGCGCGAGTTGTACTTTGCGCTCGTCGACGAAGTTGACTCGATTCTCATCGACGAAGCACGCACCCCGCTGATCATCAGTGGCCCGTCGCAAGAGTCGGGTGAATTGTATGACAAGTTCGCGCAAATTCTGCCGCGTTTGAAGAAGGGCGAGGACTACAGCGTCGACGAGAAGGCCCACGCCGTGCCGATTCTGGAAGCCGGCGTCGCTAAAGTCGAAAAGATGCTGGGCGTCACGAATCTCTACGACCAGCGCAACATCGAACTCACGCATCAACTCAATGCGGCGCTCAAGGCGTGGAATCTCTTTCATCGCGATCAGCAGTACATCGTCAAAGATGGCGAGGTGATCATCGTCGACGAGTTCACCGGCCGCTTGATGTACGGCCGGCGCTACTCCGACGGCATCCATCAGGCGATCGAAGCGAAGGAAGGCATCAAAGTTCGCGGCGAGGATCAGACGCTCGCGACGATCACCTTCCAGAATCTTTTCCGTTTGTACGAACATTTGGCCGGCATGACCGGTACGGCTAAAACGGAAGAGCGCGAGTTTCGCGACATCTACGGATTGGACGTCGTCGTCGTGCCGACCAACATGCCGATGGTTCGCAAAGACAACTCCGATATCGTGTACAAATCGGAGAAAGCGAAGTTCGACGCCGTCGTCAACGAAATCATCGACGAGCACAAGAAGGGGCGTCCGGTGCTCGTCGGAACGCGATCGATCGAGAAGAGCGAGTTGCTGGCGGCGATGCTGCGCCGGAGCGGCGTCGAGTGCAACGTGCTCAACGCCAAGTATCACGAACAGGAAGCCGAGATCGTCAAGGATGCCGGGCAAGAAGGCCAAGTGACGATCGCCACCAACATGGCGGGCCGCGGCACGGACATCAAACTCGGCGAGGGTGTCGCCAAGAACGGCGGCTTGCACATCATCGGCACCGAACGCCACGAGTCGCGGCGGATCGACAACCAATTGCGCGGCCGGTCGGGCCGGCAAGGCGATCCGGGTTCGTCACGATTCTACATTTCGTTAGAAGATGAAGTGATGCGGCTGTTCGGCGGTGAGCGGATGACGTCGATCATGGATCGTGTCGGCTTCACCGACGAGCAGCCGATCGAATCGGGTCTCGTGACGAAATCGATCGAGCGGGCACAGAGCAAGGTCGAGAATCACAACTACGAGATTCGCAAGCACGTCCTCGAGTACGATGACGTGATGAACAAGCAGCGCTCGGTGATCTACGGCGACCGGCGCGCGATCCTCGAAGGCAAGTTCGACTCGCGGACGTTCATGACGCAGACGCTGACGGCCAAAGTGGATGAGGCCCTCGAGCAAGGTGCGCCCGAGAACACCCATCCTAGCGAATGGGACTTGGGCGAAATGCTCGAGCAACTCGATCAAGTGTTTCCGATTAAGCGCGACACAACCGTCGAGGATTTGGAGACAAAGGACCGCGAAGAGATTCGCCGCGTGCTCAACGCCAAAGCGCTGGCAGCGTACGAGGCGAAGGAGGCGCAGGTAACGCCGGATATTCTGCGGCTCGTCGAACAGCGGTATTTATTGTTGCCGATTATCGATCGGCAGTGGGTGGATCATCTGTACGTGATGGATCACCTCAAAACCGGCATCGGTTTGCGCGGCTATGGGCAGAAAGATCCGCGCGTCGAGTACGAAAAAGAAGCGTTCGAAATTTTCGAATCGCTGAAGAATAATATTGCAGACGAGGCGATTAAAGGCGTCTTTCGCGTCGTAATCGAGCAAGGACCACCGCCGCCCGAGTTTGGACAAGGCGGTCCCGGTGCGCCGGCTTCGATGCCGCCGTTTGCACCGATTCCGTCGGGCGAATTGATTCCGCAGCCGGCGCAAGCACAAGGGCGACTCGCGCCGCAGGAAGTCGAGCAACTGTTGGGTCCGATGCCCGGCACCGAACGCCGTGTGCAACAACTGCATACGAATAAAGACGACGAATCCGGTCCGAAACCGATGCAGCGCGAAGCACCGAAAGTCGGGCGCAACGAACTGTGCCCGTGCGGCAGCGGAAAAAAATATAAGAAGTGCCACGGCACGGCCGCATAACGGGATAAGAGCTAGGAGATTTGAAACGACGCCCCCTCACTAGGCGCCTGGCCGCTTAGCTTGCGGCGCTAGGATCTGGGCTTCGAGGGTTAAGCCGGCGTGGCGCCTGGCGATCGGCGCGGAGCTCGGCGGCCGGGGCGCGGGGGTATTCGAGCGTTCGCGGCCTGCAGAGTACAAAGGAAGGCCTTCGAAACTCATTGGCATAGTCTTTTGCGTTAGCTCACATGGCTATTCCGGGAGGCTCAGTTACCATGCTGCAACCCAAAATCGCGATCTATTCCTTGCTATCAGCGACCATTGTGATGTCGGCATGCAGTACAAATGCAACCGGCATTCCACAGTCAAACGCATTCGGCTCAGGGGTCGTAGCAAAGACGCCCCAAGTTATTCCTGATTCTAGGATCGACGTAATTATCGATCCCAGCCTTGCGCCACGGGAGCGGGAGATCATGCACAATGCCCTGTTGGCGGTTCCACCCTCGATGCGATCACACGGCGCAATATTGCGCAGCCTCGACGGGCGCTTTCACGCGACTAGCCGTGGGCTGCTGGCATTCGAAGTCGAGCAGCAAAGGATTCACGAAGCAATTCCCGTGAACGTCCCGCTACTCATGATGCGTCAGAAGGGGTTCACCAGACTACCCCGTTGGCACAGTGCCCAATGCGAAACCTTGGTGGTTACAACACCGGACCATTTCGCCGTGTCTACATCGGCTGCCCCGGTTACACCCAGCAAGACCTCACTTTTGTCAGTAACTTGTGCGGGATATCGTACTATCTAATGACGGGCACAGATCTTCACGGCGCTTACTTAGGCGCATACACAATTGACGGTCATGGTGGAATCGATGCCGGCGTTGTCTATTCGCGAAAGGGCTCCAATGATCCAGGCCAATGGCAGGACCAAATTTTGCGAGGTGGCTCTCCACCAGTATATGGATCGTTCTTTCCGTGTGGGCAAGGAAAATATTCTTCGACGTTCCGGATTGCAAAATCCGGGGCAGAGGTAAACCAGTGGGAATTGCAGACCAACACCTCTCCGGTTATTCTTTTTGAAGTACCCAGCACAACGTTTCTCTTAGACGGCTCAAATTTTATTTTCCGCCGTTTGACCGGAATCGGCCAGAGCGGCAACAATTTCACTAGCGGGGAATGGTTTGGATTCCCGGGTAACGATCACGACGGCCCCAACCTTTCGGAGCCTGACATCGCGTATCAGGATACGTATGCTTGTTGCAACGGAACAAACTTGGTGCAGTTTGTCCGTCAACCAAATCCCAATGCCTATGCCGACAGGAACCCGAAGGTATTTAACAACGTGACAGGCACACTCTGCGGTCAGGATCCGTACTGGACATATCCCGACAACTTTGCAGACTATGAAGGCGTCAACCTTAGCAATCCAAACGCAACTGGGACGTTTCCAGCGCCGAACTGTAACGGCAATTAGCCCCAGAAAATCTTACCAGCGCGGAACGAGGGTTGAGCGAATTTAATGGCACTTTCTGGATCCGCTCGCCCTCATTTCTCGGGGGGGCTATGCTGAACGTGCGGCTGCTCAGCTCACTAATCTTTTTTGGAACAATGACCGTCGGCCTAACTGCGAATGCATGCGTAGCGCCACCGCATCACTTCCCGTACTCGCCGCCGCGACTTGCGAGTCAATGGAAGAAGTATACGACGATGCTGACGGCGGGACAGCAACAGGTCGTCGCAGCCGTTTTGAACGCACCCGATTCTGTCTACACTAAGAGTGGGTACGAGAACCGTGACGACTTGTACGGTGTGACGCCTAAGCGCGACCATTTATATTTTGCGTTGCTTGGAGGTGTTCTGGTCCTTTACTTTGCCAATCCAAAGTTCCCTACCGCTGAATATCCGGTCGATTGGCCGAATTGCCCGGTTGCGGGTGGTGGCGATTGCCGAGGCAGCGTGCACATCATTGGATCAACGCATCTTTATTACTTTCCGTCCTGCCATGGAGGCCCCGGCAACACTCCTCTTGATGGGCAGCGACTCGCACCGTTTGTGGCGGGCGAAAGCGACGAACTTGACCCGATCGACATTGTCGCTAGAAAAGCCTACAAGCAAAGCGGCGTACCCGCGCCCTGGGAACAGAGTAACGAGTTTTGGCTTAGGGCTTCTGCTAAGTGACTGCGGCGATGCTGCTCAGCCGTAGCTTCGCCAGGCAGCACACGCTCAAGGACCTCGACCGCGAATCGCGCTAGCGCCGAACGCGCAACCGGCAACTGCGCACCCGAACAGAATCGATACTTCGCCCAGAGTTGAGATCGTTATTGGGCGCAGCGCAAAAAATCTTTATAACGGCAAATGTTACAACTCCGATCGCCGCGCCGACAAAGCCGGACCATGGGAAGCAAGTTCGGCAACGCCCCCATACACGTAAGGAAAGGCGCCAAGCACCACGCGCCTTGGGCGGTGCCGATCCCAAGCGCCATGAACCAAAGCCACGCGAAGATCCGGAGACCGCGCTGCGCTCCGCCACTCCGTCGATCGCTTATTACGGCTCATCTGTGGCAAATGATGTTACGATCAGGGATTCAAACGCCTCCCAATGCCTCGGATGCGGGACGCACGTTCCGGCTCGAATTCGCGAGCACGCTGCGAGCGATAGTCCCGTGGCCTTGGCGATTTGGCTCAGCGAATAGCCGTCGAGCTTCGGTACGATTTCCCGCAGAAACCATGCCGCGTCGCGATCGCGCTTCGCGCAAGCGCTGCGAGGCCATTTCCGAGCAGCATCGCCAGAACCGCGCCTGGTCGCGCGACGCAGCAGCCGATCGCGATGCGGAGTGGTTTCTACGCGAGATCGTGCCAAAGCTAGACGCCTATTCGCTGAGCCAAATCGCCAAGGCTACGGGGTTATCGCTCGCAGCCTGCTCGCGGATTCGTGCCGGGGCTCGCGTCCCGCACCTCAGGCATTGGCAAGCCTTCCTTACTCTCGTCACCAATCCAGGCGCGCGGTCTACACGTCTGTAGTTCTTGCCGTCTAGCGGGTAAGCATTTGCTTTCCGCGAAGCACCGAACCTTGGCGGGTTGCGCGATATAGCCCTGGTTTTGGCGCATCTCCGTGCGGTCTTTGAGTCAGTGACGTTCTCGCAACTCTCCTCACTTTCTTGAGAGGTGTTTGTAATGAAAACATGGCTCGAACGGATGCTCCTCGGACCAGCGGTCGTCATTTTACTTAGCTTTGCGGCCTGCAACGGGGGGATGTCCGGAGCGTCCCTCCCCTCTTCGCAGAACGGAACAGCTTCGGCAAAAGTACCGACGACTGACTCGTGCTTGTCCGAAACCTGTATTTACGTTGCGGCCGGATCATCTTCAACCGCCAGTAAGAATCTTGTCGCCGCCTTCGCGAGCACGGCCAACGGAAACGTCCCGCCGATCCAATACATCAAAGGAACTAAGACCAAGCTGGATTTCAACTACCAGGGGGGCATTGCAGTCGGGTCTGACTACAAAATATATGTTTCGAACGCCGACAACGACACCATTACGGTTTATGCAGCCGGAGCAACTGGCAATGCTAAACCGATTCAAACCATCAGCGGTAGCAACACCGGGCTGAGCAACAATAAACACATAGCTCTTGATTCCGATGGAAACATATACGTAGCGAACTATTCGGGTGGAAGCACAGGCAACATTCTCGTTTTCGCAGCCGGCGCAAACGGGAACGTGTCCCCAATCCAAACGATCGGGGGCTCGAATTCAGATATCGATGAACCATTTGGCATAGCAGTTGATGCTGAAGACAACATATACGTGGCACAACTCTACGGTCATGGCATCCTGGTGTTCCCGGCGGGGTCGAATGGTAACGTCGCTCCGACGCAAAACATTACCGGGACCGGTACTTACGACTACGGCATCGCGGTCGATAGCACTCAAGAAATATACAGTGCTGAGGGGAATTGGATTCACGTATACGCAGCCGGGGCGACCGGGAACGCAACTCCCATTCGACAGGTCGCCGGCACGAAGACGAAACTTAATAACCTATCTAGCATCGCTCTCAATGGCAGTAACATGTATGTAACCAATGATACCAAGACGGTGCTAGTTTTTGCCGCAAATGCAAACGGCAACGCTAAGCCTCTCCAGATTATTCAAGGCACTTCAACTATGCTGAAGGACAATGATCTCCGACCAGGCCTCGCCGTACGCTAACCGCTCGCGGTCAAGAAAGCCTCGCGATGTATAGGCCGCGGGGCTTTCCGCGGGAGCCGTGGGAACGGTCTCGTTGGATAGAAACCCGAAGTAACTTCGGAGAAAGGTGGTAAAAAGACGCCATGCGATATTTGCACTTTGGAAGTTCTGTTTGGGGTGTTTGCGTGATCGGAGCGATGCTGGCAGGCTGCAGCAGCAGGGGCGCGTCGACGCCGAGCAAGTCGTCGTTGAGCACAAGCCAGGGCTTCGCAGACTCTTCATCCGTGACTCCCGAGTTACCCAGCGTAAGGCCGGGCTCACGGAAGGTAACGCCAGCTTCTGAGCGCGAGCATCTTTATGTTATCACCAGTGGCGGCAACGCCGGCGGAGGCAGCATCGAGTTGTTTGATAAGGGAGCGAATGGAAATGCTACGCCTCTAAGCGGAATCTCTGGAGCAAGTACCGGCATAGATGCACCATTTAGCGTTGCAGTTGACCTTGCGGGAAACATGTACGCGGCCAACTCGCCCGCAGACTCGATTACAAGTTACACTGCGGGGTCTAGTGGAAACGCTTCACCTAATACGGACCTCAGCGGCGGCAATACGAAACTCGGCTATCCGACCGGCGTAGTGGTCGATGCCTCCGGGAACATTTACGTTGCAAATCCCCAGGCCGGCTACACCAGCATTACGGTCTATGCCGCCGGCTCCACCGGAAATACTCCCCCAGTTTCCACGATCCGTGGGCCCCACACCGGTCTCAAGTTTCCGTATGGCGTGACTTTGGATTCGGCCAATAACATCTACGCTGCAAACAATAGCCGCAATAGTATCACCATCTATAGTGCGGGCACCAGCGGCGACGCCACGCCGATAAGGAAAATCAAGGGCTCAAATACGCTGTTAGAAGGTCCGTTCGGCGAGGCCGTCGATGGGGACGGCAATCTGTATGTCACTAACCCCTCTAACAACACCATCACCGTTTACGCTGCTGGTGCAAACGGAGACGTGGCACCATTGCGCATAATCGGCGGCTCGAAAACACAATTGAATCTCCCTAGGGGAGTCGCGGTTGATAGCGCCGGGCAGATCTTTGTTGCGAATCAAGGGGGGGCGAGCGTACTGGTATTCGCTAAGTCCGCGAATGGAAACCAAGCGCCAGTAAGAGTTATTAGCGGCTCAAACACTGGGTTTGATAGCGGACTCGTTCCGACCGGGGTAGCTTTGCATTAACCTTAACTTGCCGCCGATCGTGGCGTCACTGTACCTGCGAGCACGTCGCGTAACAGAGATTCCGCACCCCCCAGCCGCACGAGCTCCGCGCCGATCGCCAGGCGTCACGCCGGCTTAGCGCCTGAAGCTAAATCCTAGCGCCGCGAGCTTAGCAGCCGAGCGCCTCGTGAGGGGGGGTCCGTTTTGCTCGGCCTAACTCCTATCCCGCACGGCCGCATAACGGGCAAAGAGGAAGCACCCCGAAACGGCGCCACCCCTCCTCGCGCGCGGCTCTCGGGTCAGGGCATTCTAGCGTCAAAAACGCCTGTAAAATAAGCCGTTTTCTGTATATCGCGCGATCGGCTGGCTTCGCGTGCGGCTCGTGCAAAGTTTGCAATCGCGTTTGCAAAATCTAGAACGCGAAAAACTACATATGGCATAATGCATTTCCATCACATAGTTTGATGCATAGTCCGCACCTGCCCGTTTTGGATCACCGCGTGATCTTGAATAGAAATGTCACCGTCATTGGCGGACCCTTCACTCTCTCGTATTCAATGCGCGCCATTCCCGGGGCAGCGGCCTCTAGGAGAAACGAAGTTATTATGCGATCCGGGAGAATATCTGCCCAAACGGATCGCGTCGTTCCTATGCTCCTGGAAGCAGGCTGCTTCATGATCCATGCATCGTCCGCGTGGGCTTTTAAGGTGGTGGGTATGTTGATCTGAAAAGTGTCCCCCACGCGGGCCACAATCGGGACGTTGCTGTTCTTCTCCGTTAGGACGAACTGTGGGAGCGGCGGTGGAATGACTCTTTCAAGAGTATCCTGCCGGTTAAAAACAACTTGATTGGGTTTGTCGAAGAGTAGGGTTAACGAACGACCATGCTCACAGTAGAAGCGTCGTGGTGCCAGAGGTTTAGGGTCGGAGGACTCAACACGAAGCTCTATGGTTCCGGCTCCAAATCCATCCGGCTTAATGGTCGACCACTTGCCGTGCGTTGAGATAGAGGCGCCACCGTGAACTCCTCCCGTAAACCGTTCAGTCATGGTGAATGTCCCGCTGCCTTGCCCCGGTTCGAACGGATTCGTCCCCAGGTCAACAAGAATCAGTTCAGTCCAAACTCCAACGCAGTCCGCGCATGGAAGCACGCCCCTGTACGTTCCGCGGATCGGATATTCACCCGGAGGAACAAGATACGCGCGCGCCGGCTGAAACGGGAGAAATATTAGAACGAAGGTAGAAAAGATCGCACCGACCGAAAACTGTCGTGCGTTCAGCATGTTCGATTCCCCCCTTAACGCGTAGTTTAGTTCGTTCCTGCGAATGCGTGGTCTTGCTTCGAGGTCGCACCGGCGATCCAAGCCGCTGCGATCTAAGCCGCTGCGATCTAAGCCGCTGCGATCTAAGCCGCTGCGATCTAAGCCGCTGCGATCTAAGCCGCTGCGATCTAAGCCGCTGCGATCTAAGCCGCTGCGATCTA
>Ga0102924_1001507_pt1 | contig 26773 bp, 19 predicted proteins | sample PaiPotPPM11metaG_FD_80116 | JGI IMG/M metagenome (GOLD analysis project Ga0102924, IMG submission 80116) | Iron sulfur acid spring bacterial and archeal communities from Banff, Canada, to study Microbial Dark Matter (Phase II) - Paint Pots PPM... ... | reverse complement strand
GACCGGGCCGGGGCGGTCGCCGTCGTTGTAGCCGGGCGGGGCGGGCACGTGGTGCACCTCCTGGCGCATCGGCCGCACGGAGATGGTGAAGTCGCCGCCGACGCCGGCGATCCGGTTCAGCCCGGATGACCAGGGGCCGGCCACGTTGACCACGACGGGGGCGGCCAGCACGTCGCCGCTGGTCAGGTTAAGGCCGCTGACCCGGCCGCCGGCCTGGCGCACGCCCGCGACGGCGGTCCGGAACCGGAACGTGACGCCCCGGCGGCTGGCCGCGGCGGCCAGGTTCACCGCCGCCAGCTGCGGATCGTCAACAAAGCCGCCGTCGGGGTTGTAGAACGCGCCGAGCTGGCCGTCCGGCTCGGCCCAGAACGCCTCGTCGTCCAGCCGCTTCGGCGGCCAGAACCGGCCGGGGTCGATGCCCGGCACCCGGGCCGCCAGCGTCTCCGCGTCCCAGTCCTCGTAAGGCACGCCGACCTGGTCGAACATCTCCAGGACTCGCTTGCGGGGCGCCACCGGCACGTCCAGCATCACCAGCCCGGTCTGCTGGAGCCGGGCCAGCGGGCCGCCGTCGGCCGCATGCTCGAGGTGATCGGCCCAGTTGAGCCAGTGATGGTGGGCTTCCCAGGACGCGGCGACGCCGTCGAGCGTGGAGTAGTTGAACCGGACGACCGCGCTGGAGGCGCCGGTCGAGCCCTGGCCGGGGCCGGGCAGCTGGTCGACCACCACGACCCGGAGGCCGGTCTTGGCCAGCTCGAAGGCCGTGGAGGTGCCGATCACGCCGGCGCCAACCACGACAACGTCCGCAGTCTCAGTCACACAGCCACGATCATTGTCCGGGCCAGTCCGGCACCACCGACAGTTGTCGCAGCAATCCGGGGATGTTTTCGACACCGCGTCCGGTGACGGCCAGACCGGGAGTCATTAGCGTGCTGATCGTGGACCAGCCGCGAGATTTTCCGGGAAGGGGCGGCCGTGACCGCTGATTGCACATGAGCCTCGAAAATCAGCCCGCCGAGCAGGCGGCCCCGGGCGAGCCGCCGCGCGGCCCGCTCTCGCCCCGGCTGACCAGCACCACCAGGATCACGCACAACCTGCGGGCGCCGATGCGGGACGGCGTGGAGCTCGCGGTCGACCTGCTGCGGCCGGAGCTGCCCGGGCCGCTGCCGGTCGTGCTGCTGCGCACGCCCTACGACAAGGTGCTGGCCCGCTCCGAGGTGTACGAGAAGCTGGCCCAGCGGGGCTACATCATCGCCTTCGCCGACAGCCGCGGCCGGTTCAACTCCGACGGGGTGTTCCGGCCCTACTTCGATGAGGCCAGCGACGGCCACGACACGGTCGAGTGGATCGCGGCCCAGGACTGGTGTGACGGCAACGTCGGCATGACCGGCGGCTCCTACGTCGGGCAGACGCAGTGGTACGCGGCCTCGCAGCGGCCGCCGCACCTGAAGGCGATCGTGCCGTTCGTCTCGCCGCCCAGCACGATGTGGCGCAACGAGCCGATCTTCGGCGGCTGCTTCCTGCTGCCGGTGTCGGAGTGGGCGCTCGGCATGGGCCAGCGGTCCTGGCAGGTGCCCGACTTCCTGAACCTGTTCTCCGAGCAGCAGGACTACTACGACGCGCTGCCGCTGTCGTCGCTGCCGGACCGGGCCCGGATGAACTGCGCCTGGTGGGCCGACTGGATGCAGCACCCGGTCTACGACGACTTCTGGCGGCAGGGCGCCTACGACAACCACGCGCAGATGGACGTGGCCGCGCTGAACATCACCGGCTGGTGGGACATGAACTTCCCCGGCGCCCCGGACAACTTCCAGCAGATGCAGGCGAGCCAGGCCGCCGCCCGCCAGAAGCTGATCATCGGCCCGTGGCCGCACTGGACGAACCGGATGCGCACGCTGTCCGGCGTCGACTTCGGCGAGCACGCCGTCATCGAGCTCGACGACTACGTGACCCGGTTCTTCGATCACCATCTCAAGGGCCGGGCCAACGGGATCGACGGTGAGAAGCCGGTCCACGTGTTCGTCATCGGGGCCAACCAGTGGTGGGCCGAGGACAGCTGGCCGCTGCCCGGCACCGAGCACGTGCCGTTCTACTTCCACTCCCGCGGCCACGCCAACAGCCTGCGGGGAGACGGGGCCCTGTCGGCCGAGCCGCCGGGCGACGAGCCGGCCGACCGGTACCGGTACGACCCGGCCAGCCCGACCCGGGTGCTGTGGAACCTCCGCGAGGGGCCGGTCGACGACCGGCTGGCCACCATCGGCGACGACTGCCTGTGCTACACCAGCGAGACGCTGACCGAGCCGCTGGACGTCGTCGGCTGGGTCACCGGCCGCCTGTTCGCCTCCTCCTCGGCCCGCGACACCGACTGGCATGCCCGGCTGGTGGACGTGCACCCGGACGGCAGCGCCCGCCTGATCTGCAAGGGCTGCCTGCGGGCCCGGTTCAGGGAGTCATTCGAGTCGCCGGTCCTGCTGGAGCCAGGCACGCCGGTGCCGTTCGAGTTCACCATGGATGCCTGCGGGGTGCGGTTCCTGCCCGGGCACCGGATCCGGGTCGAGATCTCCAGCTCCTGGTTCACCCAGTACGACCGCAACACCAACTCCGGGGCCGAGAACTTCTTCACCGACGCCACGGTGGTGGTCGCCGACCAGGAGGTGCACCACCGGCGGGGCATGGCCTCGTGCGTCGTGCTCCCGGTGATCCGCGGGCACGCCGACCCGGATGGGGGGTGAGCCCGCGATGGCGGCCGATCCGTTCGCCTTCAGCTCGCCCTGGGCCAAGCCGCTGCGGGGCAAGACCGCCCTGGTCACCGGGGCCGGCCGGGGCATCGGCCGGGGTGTGGCGGAGGAACTGGCGGCCGCCGGAGCCGGGGTGATCGCGGCCGACCTGAGCCTCGATTCGGCCCGGGAGACAGCGGCGGGCCTGGGCGACGCGGCGGCCGGCGCGCTGCCGGTCGACGTCGCCGATCCCGAGTCGGTCGACCAGCTGGTCCGCTCGATCACCGAGGCTGGCCACCCGATCGACATCCTGGCCAACGTCGCGGGCGTGATCTCGTTCGGGCCGGTGACGGACCTGCCGGTGGCGGAGTGGGATCGCATCATGGCCGTGAACGCACGCGGCGTGTTCCTGGTGTCACAGGCCGTGCTGCCGGTCATGATGGAGGCGGGGGCCGGCGCCATCGTGAACATCTCGTCGGCGGCCGGGAAGGACGGCGTCGCGGGCAGCGCGCACTACTCCTCGTCCAAGTTCGCGGTCGTCGGCTTCACCCAGTCGCTGGCCAAGGAGGTGGCCGAGTTCGGCATCCGGGTCAATGCCGTCTGCCCGGGCGTGGTGCCGACCCAGATGATCGCCGACGTCGGCGCGGCGTGGCAGATGTCGACCGACCAGATGGTGGCCGAGTGGCAGCTGATCAAGCGGCCGCAGCAGGCGCGTGAGATCGGCGCCGCGGTGGTGTTCCTGACCATCATGACCTCGATGACCGGCCAGTCGATCAACGTCGACGGCGGCTCGATCTTCCACTAACCGGGAGGTACGCCCATGGGGCGGCTAGACGGCCGGACGGCGCTGGTCACCGGCGGCGCGTCCGGGCTGGGCAAGGCGATCGCGGCCCGGCTGGCGGCCGAGGGCGCCGCCGTCGTCATCTCCGACCTCCAGCGAGAGCTGGGGGAGAGCACCGCACGCGAGCTCGGGGAAAGCACTGTCAGGTTCCTCTACCAGGACGTCACCAGCGAGGAACAGTGGCCGCTGGTCCTGCGGCAGGCCGCCGAGCTGGCCGGGCCGGTGAGCATCCTGGTCAACAATGCCGGCATCGCCGGCGCGGCCGACCTGGTCAGCCCGGAGGACACCCGGCTGGCCGACTGGAAGCAGATCTTCTCGGTCAACGTGGACAGCGTGTTCCTGGGCTGCCGGGCCGGGATCGCGGCGATGCGGGCCAGCGGCGGCGGCTCGATCGTCAACATGTCCTCGATCGCCGCGCTGCTGGCCACCCCGGACTCGACCGCCTACGGGGCGGCCAAGGCCGCGGTCCGGCAGCTGACCAAGTCGGTGGCGCAGCACTGCGCGCAGGAGGGCCTGCGGATCCGGTGCAACTCGGTGCACCCCGGTGAGGTCTCGACGCCGCTCTGGCAGGGCTACGTCGCGCAGACGGCCCGGGTCAGGGGCATCGCGCCGGAAGAGATCGTCCGCGAGGCCAGGGCCAGGGTGCCGCTCGGCGACATGCCGGAGCCGCAAGATGTGGCTGCCGCCGTGGCCTTCCTGTGCTCAGACGACGCCCGCTTCATCACCGGCGCGGAGCTCATCGTCGACGGCGGCCTCATCTACTGCGACACCTTCACCCCGTCCGCCGGCTGAAGCCTGGCCGCCGGCTGACCGGCTCAGGGCGGCCGCGATCTGCTCGCCGACGTAGCGCAGGCCGTCCGCGCTGCCGGGCAGCTCACCGACCCGGCCGATGAAGCCGTGTATCTGGCCGCCGAACCGGCGGTGCTCGGCCGGCACGCCCGCCTGGACCAGCCGCATCGCGTACAGCTCGCCCTCGTCCCTGAGCACGTCGTGCTCGGCGGTCACGATCACCGCGGGCGGCACCCCGGTCAGGAACATGGCCTGGAGCGGCGAGGCATCCGGGTGGGCGCGGGCGGCCAGGTCGGGCGCGTAGTGGTCCCAGAACCAGATCATCGCCTCCCGGTCCAGCAGCAGCTGGTTGGCCGGGTCGGTGTACGACGAGCCGTCGGTGTCACTGTCGGTCACCGGGTAGATGAGCACCTGGAGCAGCACCGCCGGGCCGCCCCGCTCGGCTGACCAGCGGGCCACCACCGCGGCCAGGTTGCCGCCCGCGCTGTCGCCCGCGACGATCAGCGGCACCGGCGCGCCGGCGATCTCGTCTACCCGCGCGGCGGCCCAGCGCAGGACGGCCCAGGCGTCCTGCACCGCGGTCGGGTACCGGTACTCCGGGGCCAGCCGGTACCCGGCGCAGACCACCGCGCAGCCGGTCTGGCTGACCAGGGCCCGGCCGAGCGGCTCGTACTCATCGAGCCCGCCGAGCACCCAGCCGCCGCCGTGGTAGTAGACGATGACGGCGCGGGGGGCGGTGCCGGCGGGCAGCAGCACGCGCACCGGGATCGAGCCGCCCGCGACCGCCACCACCGCGTCAGCCGCACGGGCCGCCGCCCGCGGGCGCGTCTCGGCCCGGGCCCGGCCGGCCTCGCGGGCCTGCGCGACCGTCATCTGGTACGCCCGCGGGCTGCCGATCTCGCTGGCGACCAGGGCCGCCGTGGCCTCATCCAGCGCCATGAGCAGCCTCCTGTGCCACTACGGAAGAACCCAGCACGAACCCCGGGTACCCCCCGGCCGCGATCTCGTCACACCGGCGCCGGTAGACCCCCAGCCCGCCGATGTAGGGCAGGAACACCCGGGGCTTGCCCGGGATGTTGGCCCCCATGTACCAGCTGTCCGCGGTCGGGTACAGCGTGGTGTCGGCGACCTCCCGGACGTGAGCGGTCCACTGGTCGGCCGCGTCCGGCGCGGCCTCGGCGCCATCGTGCCCGTGCTCGCGCAGGTAGCTCAGGAACTCGGCGATCCACTCCACGTGCTGCTCGATGGCCACCGGGACGTTGGTGACCACGCCGGGGCTGCCCGGCCCGGTGATCGTGAACAGGTTCGGGAAGCCCGGGACCATCAGCCCCAGGTAGGTGCGCGGGCCGCCGGCCCACGCGTCCTGCAGCCGGACCCCGTCCCGGCCGATGACACCCAGCCGCTCCAGGGAGCCGGTCAAAGCGTCGAATCCCGTGGCGTACACGATGACGTCCAGCGGGTGCTCGGCCGAGCGGGTCCTGATGCCGGCCGGGGTGATCCGCTCGATCGGGTCGGCGCGCAGGTCAACCAGGCTGACGTTGGGCCGGTTGTACGTCTCGTAGTAGTCCGAGCCGACCGGGACCCGCTTGGTGCCCCAGGCGTGGGTCCTGGGCTTCAGCTTCTCGGCCACCACCGGGTCGTCGATGATCTCCCCGATCTTCGACCGCACGAAGTCGGCCACGATGGCGTTGACTTCCGGGCTGGTCACCGCGTCGCTGAAGGTCCCGTCGAGGAACCAGATGCCGCCGCGCCGCCAGGCTTCCTCGCACAGGGCGGTGCGCTCGGCGGCCGGCATTTCCAGCGCCGACCGGATCGGCGACGGGATCGGGATGCCCCCAGGGGTGATCTTGGTACGGCGCCGGATCTCCTGGTAGTTGGCCTTCCACAGCTCGACCATGCGCGGGTCAAGCCGCTCCTGCCGGGCCGGGGTGACGAACTGGGCCGTGCGCTGGAAGACGGTGACCGACTCCGCCTGCCGGGCCAGCTCCGGCAGCACCTGGACGCCCGAGGAGCCCGTGCCGATCAGCCCGACCCGCCGACCGGCCAGCGGCACCGGCTCGTGCGGCCAGCTCGCGGTCGAGTACTGCTGGCCGGCGAAGTCCTCCGCCCCCTCAAACCGCGGCCGGCTGGCCGCCGACAGCGCCCCGGTCGCCGTGACGACGTAGCGCGCGGTGACGGTCAGGCCGTCGCCGGCCCGGACCGTCCAGCGCCGGGCGCCGTCGTCGAACCGGACGCTGTCGACACGCGAGCCGAACGTGAAGTCCTTCAGCAGGTCCAGCCGCCCGGCCACCGTCTGGAGGTAGCGCAAGATCACCGGCTGGGTCGGGTACCGCTGCTCCAGCGGCCACTCCTGCTCGAACTCCGGCAGGAAGGAATAGGAGTAGTACATCGACTCGGAGTCGCACCGCGCGCCCGGGTACCGGTTCCAGTACCAGGTGCCCCCGACGCCGCTGCCGGCCTCCAGCCCGCGGACGCGGAAGCCGGCCTCGCGCAGCCGGTACACCATGTACAGGCCGGCGAAGCCAGCCCCGATGACCACCGCGTCATAGTCGCCGGCCTGCGTCTGTATCGCCACAGCCCATATTGTTCGGCAGACCTCGGCGCCCTGGCGCTGGACAGCAGTAGCAAACCAGCGCCGCATTCTCCCACTTCAGTAGCGTGCCCAGCTCGCTGGCCCGGACGTACTGTTTCGGACACGCGGAAAGGGCGGTAGTGGCGCACGCGCACCGAGTGAGGGATGTGACTTGAATGCCTGGTGACCCCGCCGGTCCGGCGCACCTGGACCGCCGTCAGCTGCTGCGCGGCCTCGGCCTCGGCGGCGCCGTGCTGGCCGCGCCCGCCCTGCTCGCGGCCTGCGGCGACGCCGGCTCAGGCGCGACGTCCGGCGCCAGCAGCTCGGCCCCGCCCAAGTCGGCCAAGCAGATCGCCAGCCTGACGTGGGCCCTGCCGACCTCGACGATCGTCGGGCTGGACATCGCCTCGGCCTTCGATTCCAACGCCCAGCAGGTTCAGATTCTCGGGCTGGAGGGCCTGCTGGCGGTGTCGGACAAGCTGACGCTGGCCCCGCTGCTGGCCACCAGCTGGACCTACAGCCCGTCCGCCCTCAAGTACGTCCTCCAGATCCGGTCCGGCGTCAAGTTCTGGGACGGCACGCCGATGACCGCCGACGACGTCGCGTATTCGCTCAGCCGGCACATCAATCCCAAGGTCTCGTCGCAGATCGCCGGCTACTTCGCCAACGTCGCCTCGTTCGCGGCGACCGGCGCCAGCGAGGTCACCATCAAGCTCAAGCGGCCCGACCCCCTGGTGGCGAACGCGCTGGTCTTCGCGCCCATCATCTCCAAGGCGTTCGCCGAGAAGATCGGCTCGGGCCTCGGCTCGCCCGGCACCGGCCTGCGGACCATGGGCACCGGGCCGTACCAGATCAGCTCGTTCCCGAACAGCACCTCGGCCACGGTGGAGCGGTTCGAGGGCTACTGGGGCACCAAGCCGGTGGTGCGGAAGTGCTCATTCAGCTGCATCGCGGACACCCAGACCCTGCAGCTGGCCATCCAGTCCGGGCAGAGCGGCGGCACCTTCGGCGTGCCCGTGCAGCAGGCCGCCGCCTGGGAGAAGATCAGCGGGGTCCGCACGTACTCGGCCCCCGGCATGTTCATCTGCGCCCTGTCCTTCGACACGAGCGCGCCGCCGTTCAACGACATCCACGTCCGCAAGGCCATCGCCTACGCGTCCAACCGCGAAGGCTACGTGCGCGCGTTCCTCGACGGCAACGGCACGCCCGCCGACTGCGTCGTGCCGCCCCAGCAGTGGGGCTCCGTGCTGCCGCAGTCGCAGGTCAGCAAGCTGTACTCGCAGCTGCCCGCCTACCCCTACAGCCTGGGCATGGCCAAGAAGGAACTGGCCCAGTCGGCCTACCCGCACGGCTTCACGACCAACAGCGTCATCGTGCCGAACAACTGGCCGGCCGTGGTCAAGACCATGGAGAGCCTCAGCACGACGGTCAAGCAGATCGGCATCAACATGCCCGTGCAGCAGGTCCCGGAGAACGACTGGCTGGCCAACCTGTACGGGCACAAGAAGCTCGGCCTGGTCACCCTGCTGTTCCTGCCCGACTACGCCGACCCGGCCGACTACATGAACCTCATCTACCCCAGCGCCAACGCGGTCAAGAACAACTTCAACCTGGCCAACTTCAAGGATCCCGCCGTCGACAAGCTGCTCCAGCAGGCCAACAGCACGTCGTCCAGCGCGCAGCGCGCTCAGTACCTGTCCCAGGTGCTGAAGATCTCCCAGGAGCAGCTGCCCTACTTCGGCCTGTTCTGGCAGAACGACCTCATGGCCATCCAGGACAAGTACGTCTACGAGGGATTCACCGGGCTCTACTACAACCAGAACTGGCTCAGCCGCATCTTCTCGGCCACCTGATGGGCGGGTCGTTCCGGGCCGCCGAATGGCGGGCGGGGCAATTCCGGGTCAGCGAATTCCCGCTTACCCAACCCGGCCCCGGCCAGGTCCGGGTCCGCGTGTCCGCGTGCAGCGTATGCCTGACCGAGGTGCACTACACCGACGGCTACTACGACGAGCTGGCCGCGCCGGCCCGGCTCGGCCACGAGTTCTGCGGCCTGGTCGAGGCCGTGGGCCCCGGCGTCGCCGGCCTGGCTCAGGGCAGCCTGGTGGCCGGCTTCGACGCGTTCGGCGGCTTCGGCGAGATCGTCACCGAGGCCGCCGGGCTGTTCGTGCCGCTGCCCGACGGCCTGCCCCCCGATCGCGGCTGCCTGCTGGAGCCGGTGAGCTGCTGCGTCTACGCCGTGCGCCGGGCCGCCGTGCCGCCCGGCGCGACCGTCCTGGTCACCGGCGCGGGCAGCAACGGGCTGCTCATCGCCCAGCTGGCCCGCCAGGCCGGCGCCGGCCAGGTGATCGTGTCCGAGCCCGACCCGTGCCGCCGCGAGCGAGCCCTGGCCCTCGGCGCGGACGAGGTCGTCGACCCGGCCGCCGGGCCGCTGGCCGGGGCCCTGCGCGACCGGGTCGTCAGCGTCGGCATCGAGTCGGCGGGCCGCCCGGCCGCCCTGCGCGACCTGCTGGACGTGGTCGCCGACGACGGCCGCGTGGTCATGTTCGGGGTCCACCGCGACACCGCGGCGCTGGAGCTGCCGCTCTACGGCTTCCACTTCCGCAACCTGTCGCTGATCGGCAGCTTCGGTGCCGACCGGGAGGCCGCCGCGCAGGCCGCCAGGCTGCTTCCCGACCTTGAGCTCGAACCGCTGATCTCGCACCGGTTCGGGCTGGCCGACCTGGCCCCGGCCTTCGCCGCCGCCCGGTCCGGCGCCGGGCTCAAGGTCATCGTCTACCCGGACCGCTGATCACAGTCCGCCGCCCCTGGGCACGCTCGCGCCGTAGCAGGCCCGCAGGTAGCTCAGGAACGACTGCGTGAATCCCGTCATGTGCGTGTCGCTGGGCAGGATCCGGGCCGCGAAGTCGAGGCCCTGGTGGTCGCTCAGGTACAGCCGGTCGACCAGCCGGGCGAACTGGATTCCCAGGTCCCGGTAGATGTGCGAGCGCCCGGTGATCTCCAGCTCGTTGACCGTCAGGTGCAGCCGCACGTCGCCGAAGGCCTGGCCGCGGCGCGCGATGCCGTCCTCCAGCCGGAAGATCTGGCTGTCCGCGCTCAGCACGCCGGGGCTGCCCGCGCCGTACCGGCGGAACATCGGGCTCTGCCGCATCAGCGCGTACAGGCTGAACAGCCCGCCGTAGGAGTAGCCGAACAGCCCGGTGCCCTCGGGCGCCACCCGGTACCGGTCCTCGATGACCGGCCGGAGCTCATCCTCCAGGAAGGCCAGGAACTGCGCCGCCCGGCCCTCGCGGATCGAGCGCAGGTACTCGTCGTGCTCCTCCTGCGTCCAGCCCGCCGTCTCGGCGTCGGCCGCCACCGCCGCGATCATGCTGGGCGGGGCCGGCTCGTCGTCCGGGACCAGGTCCCGGTTGCGCAGCGTCAGCCAGTCCGCCGCCTTGTCCGGCGGGTAGCCCACCGTCACCTGCAGGTACGGCTGGAACGCGCCGATCAGGTCGAAGGCGGTGTGCTCGGCGTACGGAGACAACATGGCCGCCGACACGTTTCCGTCGGTGACATAAATCGCCGGATAACAGGCTTCGCCACCCCGGTCATAGTCCACCGGCCTGGTCACCCAGACCGCGAACCGGTCCCCGGCCGCGGCCGAGTCGATCTCGAAATACTCGGTGCTGGGCAGCGTGACCGCCAGCGGGGGCGGCATTCCCGAGGTCAGCGGCTCTGGCATCGTGCTCCTCCTAGTCCTGCGGGCCGGACTTGACCAGCCGGCCGCCCTGCATCACCAGGACGACCCGGTCGCGGTCGGCGAACTGCCCGGGGTCGCTCAGCGGGTCACCGGCGAAGCCGGCGATGTCGGCGATCTTGCCGGTCTCGATCGTGCCGAGGTCGTCGCCCAGGCCGATGATCTCGGCGTTGATCCGGGTGGCCGACTCCAGCGCCTGCATCGGGCTCTCCAGCCTGGCCCGGTGCACCAGCTCCCGCCCCCGGTCGCGCTGGTCCGGGCCGAGCAGGTCGGAGCCAAGTCCCACCCGGACCCCGGCCGCGCGGCACGCCAGCACGGCGTCGCGCGCCGTCTGCGCGAAGCGGGACAGCCGGGTCGCGTAGCCCGGCGCCAGGCCCATCGACGCCGGGTCGGCCACCAGCTGCTCCATGATCGACAGCGTCGGCACCAGCGCCACGCCGTGCTCGCTCAGCAGCGCCGCGGTCTGCTCGTCGACCTGCGAGCCGTGCTCCACGCACCGCACCCCGGCCCGGACCGCCGCCCGGATGCCGGCGTTGTTGTGCGCGTGCACGGTCACGTAGGTGCCCTTGGCGCTGGCCTCCTCGACCGCGACGGCGATCTCGTCCACCGTGAACTGGGTGTCGCTGGGCTGCTGGGTCGAGATCGCCACGACGGCGCCGGTGACCAGCAGCTTGACGAACGTGGCGCCGCGCCGGAACCCCTCCCGGACGTTCTTGCGCAGCTCGTCCGGGCCATCCGACAGCAGCGCCCAGGTGACCAGCCCGGGGATGGCGTGGCGGTCCCACAGCTCGGTGGGCTCCCACTCCGCGCCCATCTGGCCGCCGCCGCCGGTCTGGCTGTGCACCGGGCCGCACTGCAGGATCCGCGGGCCCGGCATCTTGCCCGACGCCACCACATCGGCCAGCCCTCGGTCGATGCCGCCGGTGTCACGGACCGTGGTGAAGCCGCCCTCCAGCGTCTGCCGGCAGTTCACGAACATGTCCGCGGCCATCTCGGCCACCGACACGTCGTAGCGCAGGCTCGGGTCGAAGGCGCTGCAGGCCATGTGCACATGCGCGTCGATCAGGCCCGGGGTCAGGGTCAGGCCCTGGCAGTCGGCGACCTGGGCATCGGCCGGGCGGGTGCCGCCGATCTGGGTGATCCGGCCGTCCTGCGTCAGGATGCCCGGATTCGGGAACGGGTCCCGGCCGGTGCCGTCGGCGACCGTGCCGCCGTCCAGCCATACGGGGATCTGGCTCACGGCATCCGATTCTGCGGGCGGCGCGGCGGCCGGCACAACGGACAGGAAGCGGAGAATCAGGCCCGGAAGTTGCCACGTCTGTCGCGTGCGGCCCGACCTGACCAGCCCATACGCTGGCCGAACGCGATTGGTGGGGGCGACAGGAGCGGGACGGCCCATGACCTCGAGCAGTCGATGAGCGCAGCCAACTCCGGCGAGCAGTCCGCCAGCACGCCCGCCGCGCTGGCCGATGTCGCCCCGGATCTGGCCGTCGTGCTGGCGGGCGAGGGTGCCCCCGCGCTCAGCTGGCCCGAAGCGGCGATCGCCAGGCAGACGGCCTGGGTGGCCATGCGCGACGGGACCAGGCTGGCCACCGATGTGTACCGGCCGCCTTCCAGCCGGGCACCGGCCATCGCGGTCCGCACGCCTTATGGCCGGCGGACCATGGCGGCAATGTTTATCTTCCTGGCCCGTGCCGGTTACGCGGTCGTCGCGCAGGACTGCCGGGGTACCGGTGACAGCGAGCCGGATCAGTGGGATTTCTACGTCTACGAGCGCGAGGACAGCCTCGACTTCGTCACCTGGGTGACCGGGCAGGAGTGGTTCGGGGGCTTCCTGGGCGCGCTGGGCGGCTCGTACGTCGGCGGCACCCAGTGGTGCATGTCGCTGCACCCGGGGATGACCGCGATCGCGCCCGAGGTGGCCGGGCTGGGGCTGGCGTCCCGGCCCGGGGTGCGGTTCCACATGTTCGCCAACGCCTACGCCAGGACGGTCGGCAAGGGCGCGGACAAGGTCGCGGTCGACATGTACGAGATGGAACGCAGAATGCTCGGCGAGACCCTGGCCACTGGCTACTTCAACGACCCCCTGCTGCCGCCGCCCCGGCCCGAGCTGACCGCCCGGTACCAGCAGCTCGCCTCGATGAAGCCCGGCGAGGGCCGGCGCTGGCTGTGGGAGCACTACTGCCGGGCCGGCGGCCCCGAGCGGGCCGCGATCATCCGGCTCGCGCTCGGCGTGCCGGACATCACGATCACCGAGGTCGAGCGGCTGGACAGCGTGTTCCCTCACGCGGTGCACAACGACGCGCACCTGCTGCCCGCCGCCAGCGCGGCGGAGCTGTGCGCGGCGGTCCGGGCGCCGGCCTTCATGATCACCGGCTGGTACGACTGGTGTCTCGACGACGCCCTGCGCACCTGGGAACTGCTGGCCGCGCATGCCCGCGACGAGGTCCGCGCGGGCAGCCGCCTGCTGATCACGCCGACGGCGCATAACGTGCCCGGCTACCACGAGGGCCGCGAGACCCACCCCGAGCTGGACCGGACCTGGCGGTCCGACCCCGAGCTCATTTTGTTCTGGCACGATGCCGTGCGCAGCGGTTCTGTGGCCGCCCTGCCGGTGGTGACCTACTACCTGATGGGCGCCAACCAGTGGTGCGCCGCGGGCGAGTGGCCGCCCGCGGAGGCCCGGCCCCATGAGCTGTACTTCGGCCCGGGCGGCACGCTGACCTGGGACGAGCCGCCGCAGTGGTGGGAGCCCGACCACTACACCTACGACCCGCAGGACCCGCCGCCGACCGTCGGCGGCAGCATCCTGTCCGGCGTCTACCCGCCCGGCAGCGTCGACGTCACCGAGCTGCAGGTGCGGTCCGACGTGCTGACGTTCACCACCGAGGTGCTCGGCCACGACATCGACGTGGTCGGGCCGCTCAACCTGGTGCTGCACGCCAGCTCGACGGCGGTCGACACCGACTTCGTCGCCCGGCTGTCGGACGTGTTCCCCGACGGCCGCGCGATCCAGCTGCAGACCGGCATCGTCCGGGCCCGCTACCGGGACACCGACGGCGACCCGGCGCCGCTGGAGCCGGGCATGATCTACCGGCTGGAGATCGGCATGGCGGCCACCGCCAACCGGTTCGCCGCCGGGCACCGGCTGCGCGTCGACGTCTGCTCAGCCGACTTCCCCAAGCTCGAGCGCAACGCCAACCGGGGCGGCGAGCCAGGCCCGCCCGTGCGCGCGGTGCAGACGATCTACCACGGGTCCGTGTACCCGTCCCGCCTGATCATGTACGTCATCAGCCCCGCAGGCGCCGGAGCAGAGTAAGGGAGCAGGACAAGAAGGTCATGGCAGCAGCTGAGGACACGGTGCCGCACGACACCACGCGGCAGGACTTCTTCCCGCCTACGTCACTGGAGAAGTCGGCGCGCGAGCTGGGCGCCGACGCGATCAGGTACCGCGTCGACTACATCATGCTGCCGATGCGCGACGGCGTGCGGCTGGCCACGGTGGTGATCCGGCCGCGGGCCGAGGGCCGCTACCCGACCATGATGATCCGCACGCCGTATCCCGAGTCGCTGTCCCACGAGCCGTTCCGGCCGATGTACAAGGCGCAGTTCGAGAACAGCTACGTGATCATCGTGCAGAACGAGCGCGGCACCGAGTGGTCAGAAGGCGACTTCGGCTTCCTGACCAGGACCACGGCGGACGCCCAGGACACCCTGGACTGGATCAGCGCCCAGGACTGGTCCAACGGCAAGGTCGGCCTGCACGGCTGCTCGTCGACGGCGGAGAACCAGCTCCGGCTCGGCGCGATCGGCCACCCCGCGCTGGTCGTCTGCGTGCCGATGAGCTCGGGCTCGGCGATCGGCGCGGTGCCGGGCGTCATGAGCTCGCAGGGCTCGTTCTACCGGGGCGGCATCCCGATGATCAAGACGTGGGCGCTGTGGCACGCGCCCTACGGCGTCCGGCTCCGGCCCAAGCTGCCGGCCGAGGCCGAGGGCGATGAGCTGTCGCGCATCTTCCGCCGGTACTCGGTCAGCGTGCCGGACTACCGGGTACCCGAGTACCTCAAGGCGCTGGACCGCTCCACGCGACAGGCGCCGAGCGGCCACGTGCTGCGCCGCATGGGCGCCCCGCTGACCGGCTACGAGACCTATCTGGCCGAGGGCCCGGCCGGGCCGTCCTGGGACACCGTTGACCTGATCGATGCCAGCTTTACCGGCGCGACGCCGTCGATCAACATCAACGGCTGGATGGATATCGGCGCGTACGAGACGGTCAAGCTGTTCGAGTTCCAGCAGCACCACCCGGACCAGTACCTGATCATGGCGCCGACCTCGCACTGCAAGATGCTGGAGACCGCGCCGGATGCCAAGCTGGGCGACCGGCCGGTGGGCGACAGCCGGTTCCCCTACGACGAGGTCATCAACTCGTGGTTCGACCGGTTCCTGCTCGACCAGCAGGATGGCTGGAAGCCCATGCCCAAGGTGCAGGTGTACCTCATGGGCGCGGCCACCTGGCTGACCGGCGAGTCCTGGCCGCTGCCCGAAACCGAGGCCCGGACGCTGTACCTGACCAGCGGCGGGTCAGCCAGCACGCTGTGGGGCGACGGCGCCCTCGTGCCGTCCCCCGGACCGGCCGGCACCGAGGAGTTCGTGGCCGACCCCAAGAACCCGGTGCCCTCGCTCGGCGGCGACCTGGCTCTCGATACCCCCGTCTGCGTGGACCAGCGCCAGGTCGAGTGCCGGGCCGACGTGCTGGTGTTCAGCACGCCGGTGCTGACCGAGCCCATCACCATCGCGGGCGACGTCAGCGCCGTGCTGCACGTCTCGGCCGACGTCGAGGACACCGACATCTTCGTCAAGCTGCTGGACGTCTATCCCGACGGCACGGCCTACAACCTGGCCGACAGCTGCCTGCGGCTGCGGTACCGCAACGGGCTGGACCGGCCGGAGAAGCTGGTGCCCGGCGAGATCGTCCGGGTCGAGATCAACGGCATCACCACGGCCAACTACTTCCCGGCCGGGCACCAGCTGCGGATCGAGGTGGCCGGCTCCAACTTCCCGCTGGCCGACCGGAACTGGCACGCCGGGGATCGCAACGACCTGGCCAGCGAGGGCCCCGTCGCGCACATCACGCTGCACCACGGCCAGGGCCACGAGTCAGCGCTGACCTACCGCGCCTACACCGGCCAGGTCACCGTCGACACGCCGATGGCCGCCCTGCGGGAGCGAGCCGGACAGGCGCCTGCGGAGTAGTCCCGCGGATCATCCCTGAGGACTACGCCAGTCCGCCTGAGGACTACGGCAGCAGTTGAACTCGGCCGCGCGACCGATGCGCGCCCGGCCTGGCCGCGAGACCGTTGACCCATGAACCCTGGCCCCGCAACTCGTGAATCTTCCGTGACCGATCCGCCGGTCGCCGCCGCCCGGCGACGGGTCCTGGCCAGGAGCCGCATCGACTTCTGGTTCGACGCCGTCCTGCTGGTGACCTTCACGCTCGCCTACAGCCTGAGATTTACCGGGATCGCCACTCACGAGTGGCTCGGCATCGGGCTCGGCGCGGCGTTACTGGTCCACCTCACCCTGCACTGGGACTGGGTGGTCCGCGCCACCCGCAGGCTGCTGCGCCGCGGCGGCCGCGAGCGGTTCATCTGGCTGGTGACCCTGCTGCTCCTGGTGTCCATGACGCTGTGCATCATGTCCGGCATCCTCATTTCGCAGGTGGCGCTGCCGGAGCTGGGGATCACCCTGCCGGCCAGTTCCTTCTGGCGGGACGTGCACGGCACGACGGCGACGCTGACGCTGATCCTCGTGCCCGTCCATGTCGCGCTGGACTGGCGGTGGATCGCGGGCGTGGCTCGCCGTCTCGCCGCCCGGCGTTCGGGAGAACCGCGATGAAGTTCCTGCGGAATCTCAGCGCGGTCGTCTTCACGGTGGCGGCCATCATCGGGCTGGGCCTGCTCTGGGCGCACGCCTACGGCGGCGGTACCGGCACTGGCCCCGGCGGCGCTGCCGGCCACGGCGCTGGTACCGGCCCCGGTAACGGGCGCATACCCCCGCGGGTGCCTCTCATGCGGCTGGGGCACGGCAAGGCGGCGGGCCTGATCCAGGCCCATTCCTCCGGCGGCTTCCAGATCGCCGGTGCCAGCAACCTGATCCGGACCATCCTGATCGAGGCGGCGCTGGCGGCGGTCGTGATCGCCGTCAGCGTGACCTGGCGGCGGTACCGCCGCCAGCAGCGGATGGCCGCCAGCGCATGACGGCCGGCCTGGCTCGGGCGGCCGCGGTCAGGCGGCCGGGTCAGGCGGCCGGGGGTCAGGCGGCCGGAGTCCGGACGAGGATCTCGCCGTTGAGGACCGAGAGCCAGCCGTCCTCCGCGGCCGCCCAGGACAGCCAGCCGGCCCTGATCCGGCGCAGGTCGTCCGCTGACGCGTACCCGCCGTCGACGAGCTGGCGGGCCAGCGCGGATTCCGTGATCCGGTCGGCCCACGTGCGACCCCAGTAGTCGCGGTCGGCGGGTGTGGCGAAGCACCAGGTGCTGGACGTGGAGGTGACGTCGGTGAGGCCAGCCGCCAGGGCCCACGACAGCAGCCTACGGCCGGCGTCGGGCTCACCGCCGTTGGCCCGCGCGGCGGTGCGGTACAGGCGCAGCCACTCATCCAGCTCGGGGAGCTGCGGCCACCAGGTGAAGGCCGCGTAGTCACCGTCGCGCGCCGCGACCAGCCCGCCCGGCCGGGCCACCCGGGCCATCTCGCGCAGCGCCTGGACCGGGTCGGCAACGTGCTGCAGTACCTGGTGGGCGTGGACGACGTCGAACGAGCCGTCTCCGAACGTCAGGGCATGCACGTCCTGCACGCTGAAGTCGACATTGCCGATGCCCCTGGCCGCCGCGGTCGCCCGCGAAAGATCCAGTTCCTGCGGTCCGATCTCCGTAGCCGTGACCCGGCCGACCAGGCCCGCCAGGTCGGCCGTGATGGTGCCCGGGCCGGCGCCGATATCGAGCAGCGAGTCGCCCTCGTGCAGGTACGGCAGGAGGTACGCGGCGGAGTTCTCCGCCGTGCGCCACCGGTGCGACCGCAGAACCGACTCGTGATGGCCGTGCGTGTAGGTAGTCATCGTTCTCCTTCCGACCACGAAGTCTGCTCGCATCACCCCGAAGATGTCCAGTTAGTGAGAAAGCTGTCTCGATATATGAGACTCTGATCCAGGTCGCCAGTGAGGCGGGGGTGCGGGGCCGCCGGCGGAGGGCTCAGGGTTTGACGCCGACGGCGGCGAGCACGTACGCGGGACCGGGCGGCCGGTCTGGCACGTCCGCTACGCCGGCTCGCCACGCGCTCGCCAGCGCCAGGCCGGGCGGGACCAGCGGCAGGGTGCCGAAGAACGATCGCAGCTCATCGCGGGTGTGGTTGTAGGTCGTCGCCGCGGTGTAGCTCTCGCGCATGCGCTGCCACATGGCCGGGTCGTCGTTCCGGCCGCAGGAGATGGCCAGCGCGCTGCCGGGGGCGAGCCGGGTGGCGTATCCCAGAGCGAGTGCGCGGGCCGCCGCGGGATCGTAGAAGTGCAGGACCATGGCCAGCAGCACGCACACGGGCTCGGACCAGTCGATGAGGCCGGAGACGGTGGGGTGCTCCAGAACGGCGGCGGGGTCCGAGAGATCCACCTCGGCGACGTCGACCCCGGCCGGCTTGGCCAACAGGGCGCGCGCATGCGCGGCCACGACGGGATCGTTGTCTACGTAGCAGACCCGCGGCGCGGAGATGATCTCACGCGCGGCCTCGTGGACGGCTGGGTTGGTGGGCAGCCCGGCGCCGAGGTCGAGGAACTGCCGGATACCCTGCCCGGCGGCCCAGGTGACCGCCCGGCCGACAAACTGCCGGTTGTCACGGCAGGCCTGCACCCAGTCGGGGGAGAGCTCGGCGATCCGGGCGGCCAGCTCGCGGTCGGCGGCGAAGTTGTCCTTCCCGCCGAGGAAGAAGTCGTAGACGCGCGCGATGTTCGGAACGTCCGCATCGAGAGCGCTGGAGGAGTTGTCTCCGGACACGCGGCTCAGTGTACCGACCGGCCAGCCGGACGCGGCGGATTCATGATCATGAAGGGTCGCGCTGCGAGTGGCCGGATCCGGACAAGACCGTTGATCGGGGTCGCCCAGCCGCTGTATAAGCGGTCATTAGATCGTTTCAATCCAGCGCCAGGCTGAAGGCAGGACTGAGCGCGGACGAGGACAGGAGTGACGGATGATGGCAAGGCTATTAAGACACCGGCTGCGGGTCAGGGTGGCCGGTGCGCTTCCCCTGGCCCTGCTGGCGCTGACGCTCACCGGCACCTCGGCGCTCGGCGCTCAGTCATCCCGGCCGGCGGCTCCGGCCGATCAGGGCCACTCGCCCGCGCCTCAGGTCGGCTCGCTCACCGCCGAGCACATGACCGATCCGCTGGGGATCGACAGCGGCCAGCCGCTGCTGGGCTGGGTCATCAGCTCGGCGGCGCGCGGGGTGTCCCAGAGCAAGTACGAGATTCGCGTCGCCACGGGCGAGCAGAACCTGGCCGGCGGCCGCGACCTGGTCTGGGACTCGGGCGTCGTGAGCTCAGGCCAGTCGTTCGACGTCCCCTACGGCGGCACGGCGCTGGCGTCGCGGACGCGCTACTACTGGCAGGTGCGGGTGTGGGACAACTCCGGCAGCGCCTCAGGCTGGAGTCAGCCGGCCTGGTTCGAGACCGCGTTTCTCGACCCGAGCCAGTTCCAGGGCGACTGGATCGGGGACCCGCATCCGCTGTCGCTGGATGGCGCGAACTGGATCTGGTACCCGGAGGGCAGCCCGGCCTCGAGCGCCCCGGTCGCCACGCGCTATTTCCGGCGCAAGGTCGACATCCCGGCCGGCGAGACACTGGCCCGGGCTAGCTTCCTCATCACGGCCGACGATCAGTTCGTGGTCTACGTCAACGGGCAGGAGGCCGGGCAGTCCAGCGGCCAGACCAGCTCGTGGACGCAGGCCCAGGTGCTGGATATCACCAGGGACCTGCACCCTGGCGCTAACACGATCGCCGTGGCGGCCACCAACGCGGGCGGCCCGGCCAGCTGGATCGGCAGGCTGGGCCTGCAGTACACCGACGGAACGTCCACCGACCTGGTGACCGACGACAGCTGGGTGTCATCGCAGGACGGCCCGGCGGGCTGGCAGAACCCGGGCTTCGACGACTCGGCCTGGGTTCCGGCGCTGAACGTCGATCCGTACGGCAGCGGGCCGTGGGGCACCGGCGTCAGCGTGGGCGGTGAGCTGCTGCTGCGCAAGAACTTCGCGCTGGAGAACCAGCCGGTCACGGCAGCGCGCCTGTACGTCTCGGGCCTCAGCTACCCGTACCTGTACCTCAACGGCCGGCCGGTCAGCGACGACAAGCTCGATACCGCGTTTACGTCGTACAACAAGACGGTCGACTACACGACCTTTGACGTCACGAGGCTGCTGCACGCGGCGTCCAACGAGATCGCTGTCGGCCTCGGCAACGGCTTCTACGCCGGGGGAGCGGACGACTACCCGGCCAGCGGCGAGGCGTGGCAGCCGGCCCAGCCCAAGCTCAAGCTGGAACTGGACGTGCGGTACGCCAACGGGACCTCCTCGCAGGTGGTGAGCGATCCGAGCTGGCAGGTGGCGACCGGGCCGACCAGCTTCAACTCGCCGGCGTCCGAGGACTACGACGCCTACCAGGAAAACCCGGGCTGGACGCGGGCGGGCGGCGATGCCGCCGGCTGGGTCGGTGCCGCGGCACTGCCGGCGCCGGCCGGAACGCTCCGGGCGCAGCTGATCCCGCCGGTCGAGGAAACCGGGACGGTCAGGCCGGTCAAGGTGACCCAGCCGATCGCGGACACCAGCGTCTATGACTTCGGGATCACCACGTCGGGCTGGACCCGCATCACCATGCAGGGCGTTCCTGGCACCACGGTCGCCATCGCCTACTCGGAGAAGCTCAACTCGGACGGGACCGTGCAGGCCGAGGGCAACGGCCAGGCCGGCCAGGTCGACAGCTACACCTTCAGGAGCGGCGCCCCGGTGACGTTCGAGCCAGAGTACGGCTGGAAGGGCTACCGGTACGTGGAGGTGACGACCAACTCCTGCCCGACCGGCGTCGCGGCCCCGTGCACGCAGCCGCTGCCCAAGATCCTGTCGGTCACCGGGGTTATCGCGCACACGGACCTGGCCACCTCGGGGAACTTCACCAGCTCCAGCAGCCTGCTGAACGAGATGCACACCGCGATGGTGAACACCATCCTCAACAACCAGTACTCCTACGGCAGCGACACCCCGGTGTACGAGAAGGGCGGCTGGACCAACGACAACGGCGACTACTCGACCTCGGAGATGGATAACTTCGACGCCGAGGCCTACTACCAGCACATGATGCAGAACTTCGATGACTCGCAGGACCCGGCGGGCAACATCGGGTGGCTGGTCCCGACGCAGCCCGGCGGCGACAACGTTGACCCGCTGTGGGGCGGCTCGTTCCTGCTCATCGAGTACAACATGTTCCTGAACTACGACGACCAAGCGGTGATCCGCCGCGACTACAGCCACATGGCCGCCTACGTGGACGACATGGCCAGCCAGATCGCCCCGGACGGCTACATCTACCAGGGCACGACGTTCGGCGACTGGTCGGTTCCCGGCAATGCCAACCCGCCGTCCAGCCAGATGCTGGGCAGCATGTTCCTCTACCGGGAGACCGAGGACCTGGCCGTCATGGCCGCCGCGATCGGCGACAGCGCGGATGCCAGCAAGTACGACAGCCTGGCCGCGAGCATCCGCACGGCGGTCAACAACGAGTTCTACGACGCCGCCAGCCACGAGTACCGCGATCCGCTCGGGCTTGACTCCCACGCGCTCGGCGGGCCGAACGGCGTCATTACCTCCACCGCCTACGACCAGACCGCCAACGTGTACGGCCTGGCGTTCGGGCTGGCGCCGGACGGCGACCGGCAGGCGATCGCGGACGGCCTGGCCGCCAACGTCACCTCGCTGGGCAACCACCTGGCCACCGGGGCCAACGGATCGAAGTACATCCTGCCGATGCTGACCGACTACGGGTACGGCAGCCTCGCGTACCTGGTGGCCACGAACCCGACCGCGCCCGGCTGGGGCCAGTGGTTCCTGCAGTGCGGCGCCACCACGATGTGGGAGGCGTGGGAGGACTCGTCCTGCGATTCGGCCCGGTCGCGCGATCACGCGCTCTTCGGCACGGTGGATGACTGGCTGTTCGCGAACGTGGCGGGCATTCAGGCCACCTCGCCCGGGTTCCCCACGGTGCCGATCGATTCGTCCCCGGTGGCGGGCCTGACCCACGCGTCGGCCTACGAGACCACGCCGCTGGGGCGGGTCAGCTCGAGCTGGACTCACTCCGGGACCAGCTTCGCGCTCACGGCCCGGGTGCCGGTCGGCTCGCGGGCGTCGGTCTGCGTCCCGGCCGCCGGCGCCGGCTCGGTGACCGAGAGCGGGCACCCGGTCGCCAGCGCCGCCGGCGTCACCGTCATCGGCATGCAGGGCTCCTGCCTGCAGCTACAGGTGGGCTCGGGAACCTACCGATTCCACTCGACGACGTCGTAAGGCCGATCATGGTCGTGGATGTCCCGTTGTCTACCTCCTGAGGTAGACAACGGGACATCCACAAGCGCTCAGGAGCCGGGCTGGGGGAGCGGGGCCAGGGAGTTGCCCTGGCCGATGGAGGCACAGCCGTCGGGCGCCGGGCTCCCGTTGAACTGGCCCTCGAGGAAGCTCAGCGCCTGGGCCTCGAAGGGCACGGCCGCGTCGGCGTGGGGCAGCAGCGGGTACACGGTGTAGGTGACCGGCACGCCACGCTGGCAGTACTCGTGGGCCAGCGCCTCCACGTCGCCGTCAATCATGATCCCGTCGCCGGTTCCGTCGGAGTCGCCCACCCCGAGCAGCAGTGGCTCGCCGGGGGTGCCGCCCGAGCTGCCCATGATCAGCTGGTTAAGGATCTTGACCAGGGCCGGGATCTCAAACGGGCTGGAATACTGCGGCAGCAGCATCTGCTGGATGGTCAGCCCGGGGTAGGAGCTGGCGAACGACGCGATGCACTCGCCGCTGACCTGGCTGGTGATCTGCTTGCCGTAAGCCGACAGGTACTGGCTGATGTTCACGCCGAACGCGCGTCCCAGCGAGACCAGGACCGCCGGGATGACGCCCGACCAGTTGTCGTCGCCGTTGATGTAGGTGAGGTTGTGCGCGAAGTCGACCGGCACGCCGCCCGCCGCGGCGCCGATGAGGTGCAGCTGAGGGGCGTAGCTCGGGGCCAGTTCGCTGGCCCACTCGGTGGCGATGGCGCCGCCCGAGTACCCGACCATCCCGACCTTGGTCGAGCTGGGGGCCCGGAGATAGCTCTCCGTGGCGCGGATGGCGTCCAGCGTCCCGTCTCCGGACTCCTGGCCCGCGCCCCAGTCCAGGCTGGTGCCCTCGTAATCGGGCACGGTGACCGTGAAGCCGGCCAGCACGTAGGAGGCGATGGCGAGTTCTTCCTCCTGCGCGGTGGAGTCGCCCGAGTTGCCGCCCTGCAGCGTGTACGAGGGATCGCATTCCGATCCCAGCGCGTCATACGCGGTCTGGTAGGCGACGATCTTCGTGCCGGTCAGCGAGAGCAGCGGCCTGATGATCGTGGTCACCGTGGCGGTGGGCTGGCCCAGCTCACCGGTGGTGCGGTACAGGACCTGCTCGGTGGCTACCGGGACCGTCAGGCCCTCGATCGAGAGGCTGACGCTGCGCTGCTTCAGCACCGTGCCCGGCGCGATCTGCGACAGCGGGGCCGATCCGGAGTAGGTGTAGAACGGGTCCTGCGACGGCAGCACCGGGGTGGCCGCCTCGGCCGCGGGAGCCGCGGCAATCATCATGGACGCGGCGCACAAGGCGGCCGCTCCCAGGACGGCTAACCGGCGCGGGGTACGGAATCGAATGTGCATGCTAGCTCCCTGTGCTCGCCTTTCTGCGGCCATTTCGCAGGTGATCTTCTTTGATCACAAACCGGCCGCCCGGCGGAGTCAACAGGGCCGGCCGAAATCGCCGTCGATCAGGGTCGGGCTAGGTCCCGAGCGCCTTGATGGCCTCGTCGTGCCAGGCTAGCTCGGCCTCCAGCCGCAGCAGGGTGTGGGAGAAGCCGACCTTCTCGACGACGCCGCTCAGGTGCGGCTCGGCGGTCTCGCGCAGGTGCTGCCACCCGGCGAACTCGGCGGCTATCGCGGCCCGGCGATCCTCCAGGACTCTCCGGAGCTCGTCTGGCGACATGTCCTGGGTGTTCTGCAGGGCCAGGTCCACCGGGTCGGGGCGGAGCCGGGTCTGCCGCAGCGCCTGGTCGCGCAGGGCTATCAGTTCCTCCTGGCCCGCGGTCGTGATGGCGTACACCGTGCGGGCGGGCATGGAGCCCTCCCGCTCGGTACGCACGACCTCGATCACGCCCTCGGCGGCCATCCGGTGCAGGGCACCGTAGAGGGAGCCTTGTTTAATGTCCGTCCACAGCTCGGTGCGGTCGACCTGGGCGGTGCGGCGAATCTGGTGACCGTACATCGGGCCGCCCCTGGCCAGTGCGCCCAGGATGAACAGCCTGGTGCTATTCATGCGAGTAGTCAAACATGATCACCATGGGCTGTCCATCGCGGCTCACCGGACGATGAACGTGCCGTGCATTCCCATCTGCGCGTGGCCGGGCATCGGGCAGGCGTAGTGGTAGGTTCCGGCGCGGCTGGCCCGGAAGGTGATGTCCTCGCTGCCGTAGCCGGCCCGGGTCGGATCCCCGAGCGGGCGGGCGAGTGCCCCGGCCAGGGCGGGCGGCCCGAGGCCGAACTCGAAGGGCGGCCCGCTGCCGGTCACCTCCCAGCCGTGGGCCTGGTCGTTGTCGGCGTTGATGAACCGGACCCGGATCGTCGCGCCACGCGGCACCACCAGCGTGGGGTTGACCAGGCCGCCGATCCGGAACGTCATGTCCGGGCCGCCGGGCGGGACGGCGACCACCGTGAACGACGCGGTCCGCGTGGTAAAGGTGATCGTGTCCGTGCCGGCGTCGGCCCTGGCGCCGGCCGGGACCCGACTGTCCAGCGTGCGGGCGGACGACGCACTGACGTACCCGGGCGAGGATCCGGCCAGTCGCTGGTCGGCCTGCCTGGCGATGGCCTGGGCTAGCTGGTTGTCGGAATAGCCGGCGGCCGACTCGTGCGGCATGCCCTGGGGCCGGCCGCTCGCGCTCCCGCTGGGCGCGGGGGCCGGCCGGCCCGGACGGCGGGACGCGGCCGCGGCGTGGCGGCTGCTCGCGACGGTGCCGGCGGTCTGCCCGATCGCGTATCCGGCCCCGCCGGCCAGCAGCACCACGAGGGCGCCGCCAAGCACCAGCTCGCGACGAGTCATCGGTCTCCTCCCTCGGACACCCTCGGCCGGCGCGGCAGGAGCAGCGCCAGCATGAAGGTCAGCACGATCGCGCCCAGCGCGTACCACGCGGCCACCTGCACCGCGTGGGTGAAGTTGCTGGCCAGAGCGTGCCGCGCGGCGCTGCCGAACGCCGCGCTGACCGCGGGGTCACGCCCGGGCCCGCAGCCGGGCGGGGTAGCCGTCGGGTCGGCCGCGGCCGACTGCCGCCCGAAGCAGCCGGCGAAGTGCGCGACGCCGCCCTGGACGGCGCGATGACTCAGCCCCGCCGCCGCTAGCTGCCGGCGCAGGCCCGGCGCGGCCCGCGCCGCCGCGTGCGGGGCGCCGGCGGCCAGGCTGCCGAACAGCGCCACGCCCGCGACCGCGATGCCGATGGCCTGGCCCAGCCGCTGGCTGGCGCCGAGCACCCCGCTGGCCGAGCCGGCGTCCTGCCAGCTCACCCCGGACAGCACCACGTCCACGCTCGGGGCGATGACCAGCCCGGACCCGACGCCGCCGACCAGCAGCGCGGGCAGCAGCGCCAGGCTCGACACCGAGGCACCTTGCTGATGGATGATCAGGATCACGGCCGCCGTGCAGACCGCGACGGTGGCGGCGCCGGCCAGCAGCACGCCCCGCCCCAGCCGCCGGGCCAGCTGGTCGGAGACCGCGCCGCCGACGAACGTTCCGGCCGCGAACGGCAGGATCGCCAGGCCCGCGTGCAGCGCCGACCAGCCCAGCCCGATCTGCAGGTACAGGGAGAGCACGAACAGCAGGCCGATGAACCCCGCGAAGTAGGCCAGGCTCACGCCGGTCCCGGCGGCGAACGAGCGGTTGCGGAACAGCCGGATATCCACCAGCGGAGTCCGGCCGCGCCCGATGGCCCGCCATTCCCACCAGGCGAACGCGGCCAGCACCGGCGCGGCCGCGCCCAGGCAGGCGAACGTCCACGGCGGCCACCCCGAGCTCTGGCCCTGGATCAGCGGAAAGGTGATCAGCAGCATGGCCGCCGAGATCAGGCCAGCCCCGGTCAGGTCGAACGAGTTGTTTGCAGCACTGGCCTCGCCCGCCGCGTCGGCAGACGCGGCGGGCGAGGCCTCCTGGCTGCGTGACTCGGGGACCAGCCGCACCGCGGCGATCAGGCCGATGATGCCGATGGGCAGGTTGACCAGGAACACCGGCCGCCAGTCCCAGCCGTGCAGGTTCCAGGCGATGAGCAGCCCGCCGGCCAGCGGGCCCAGCGCCGTGGCCAGGCCGGCGACCGCGCCGTAGAGCCCGTAGGCCCGTCCTCGTTCCTTGGCCGGGAAGATCGCCTGGATGACGGCCAGGATCGGCGGGTTCAGGAACCCGGCCATGGCCCCCTGCACCACCCGCCAGGCGATCAGCTCGGCCGGGCTGCCCGCCGTCCCGCACAGCACCGAGGCGATCGTGAACCCGGCCAGCCCGGCCAGGTAGGTCTTCTTGTGGCCCACCCGGTCGCCCAGGTGGCCGGCCGGGATCAGCAGCAGCCCGTAGGCCAGCGCATAGCCGCTCACCACCCACTCGACGGCGCTGTAGCTGGCGTGGAGGTTGCGCTCGATGGCGGGCACCGCCACGTTCACGATCGTGGCATCGAGCAAGATCATGAACGCGCCGGTCAGCACGCAGGCCAGCACGGCCATGCGGTTGGGCACCTCGGGGACCGGTGCCGCCCAGGACTGTGCCGCCTGGCCAGCAGCAGCGGTGTCGCTCACG
>Ga0102924_1001504_pt1 | contig 26802 bp, 25 predicted proteins | sample PaiPotPPM11metaG_FD_80116 | JGI IMG/M metagenome (GOLD analysis project Ga0102924, IMG submission 80116) | Iron sulfur acid spring bacterial and archeal communities from Banff, Canada, to study Microbial Dark Matter (Phase II) - Paint Pots PPM... ... | reverse complement strand
CGTTCCTTCTTCCTGGCAGTGTCCTTCATCGGCGGTTCCTCCCATCAGAGGCCCCGAGAATGGTCTCGGGGCGGGTGAAACCGCCACCTCAACTTTCAACAGCGACCGGGACGAAGCCCGTGCGGGCCGCGTTGGAGACAAGCGGATGGCGTGCCGTCATTCTTATCGATGGCCTCGATGAGGGCTGGCGGCCTGAAGATCTCGAGGCCGGCATCATTGGTGGCCTTTGCACAACCGCTGTCGACCTTCGAGACCGCACCACCAACATCCACGTCCTTGTCTTCATCCGCGACAACATGTTTCGTCTGCTGTCGGGGCTCGACAGCGATTTTTCTCGCAACATGGCAGGCGACAACATTCGCCTCACCTGGGACCACTCGACGTTATTCGACCTCGTTGCCCGCCGCCTGCGTGCAATCAACGGATGGCCGGTGACGCTATCGTCCGTCGAGGCATGGAATCGCTTTGCTTCGGACTCGCTCCAAGGCGAGGACGGCTTCCGGGAGTGCTTACGCCACACGCTCTATCGCCCGCGCGACGTCTTGGAACTTCTGAACCGCGCATCTGTTCGAGCCGAGCGCAAAGGTCATGGCGGCATAGTGGCGGAAGATGTACTGGATGGAGCCAAGGACATTTCCGACCTGCGCCTACAGGATCTCGTAAACGAGTACGAAGAGGTAATGCCTGGGCTAAAGAGTTACGTCGCCGCATTTTCCGGGCGATCGGCCATTGATACGTTCGGATCAATTATTTCCCTATTCCAAACGATTCGCCCAAAGCTACCTGTACCTGCACAGAGAACGTTCGCTCGTCTCGGAACTCCGTCTAACGTATTTCAATCCCTTTTCGGTGTTGGATTTATTGGTGTCGAGGTGAGCAGTTCAGGATTCCAATTCTGCCACGATGGCGCCGATGTTAGCGGGGCCGAGCCGAAGGCTGACACCAAGATCGCCGTACATCCGTGCTATTCACGCGCGCTCGACGTTACGCTTCCCGAAGGCACGTCATTCGACGTCTTACTACCGATGTTGCAGGACGTGAATGATGACTATGACGAGGAGCCTGGTAATCAGGAGGGCGTCCGCCACCTACTAGTCGACGGTTTCGAGAAACTCGTTCGCGATCTGGCGGATATACCGACAGGCCACAACGGCGCGCACAGATTTGAAGAGTGGGTTCACAACGTCATCACGCTTCTATTCTCAGGATCTCTCTCGGACATTGAGTTACACCCGGACACGAAAGGCACATTGCGGCGGGATGTCGTTGGGGCGAACGTTGCTGCGCGCGGGCTCTGGAAACGTCTCGCTTCGACCTACCGGGCCTCGCACGTCGTCTTTGAGGTGAAGAACTTCGAGAGACTAGAACCGGATGCCTACGCACAGGCTCGCGCATATCAGGGAGCCATCTACGGCAACCTTGCGTTCATCATCTATCGGAGCAAACGCGACACTCTCGACGCCAACGAAAAATCGCATTTGCAAACGCATTGGGGACAGGGTGCCCTAATCGTCCTGGTCCCGGCTCATACGATCCTGCTTCGTTGCCTTCAAAAGCAACGGCACAATGACCGACCGGACTACACCGCCAGAGCTTTTACTAAATGGGTCCATCGGCATGAGCGGACATACGTCAACCCCGTCGCCGGGCGCCATGGTGTGGATAATTCGTAGCTCTTTCACAAGGTAAAGACACGGACATGCCTCGACCCCGCACCGGAATTCGAGCACACGACCGTCGCCGGCCGCACCGTCTTTCGTGGCCGTCTGCGGCTCGCCGACGGCACGCAGAGCGACCGCTTCGACCTGCCCGCGGACATAAACGAACGCCAGGCACGCGACTGCCGCTAGCCCGAGCCCGCCCGTGGAGCTACGTCCACCAGATCAAGGAACCCGTATGCCCCCGACCCGCACCGGCTACGTCGAACCCTGCAGGCGCACCGACGGCACGACCTACTACCGCGCCCGGATCCGGCACCTCGACGGCTTCCGCGAGCGCGTCGACGTGCCCGAGAAGCACTCAACGCCGGCCGGCGGCCTGACGGCCCGGGAACGCGCCGAGCAGTGGGCCGCGGCGCTGCAAGAGGACGAGGACGAGACCCACGAGCTGTACGAGCGCCGAAGGGCGCGGCTCGCGGCGCAGGGTACCGGGACCATCGACAGCTTCGCCGACGACGTGTTCGACCGGCGGGAGGCCGAGGGCAAGACGAGCGTCGGGCGCGAGCGCCGCCTTTGGAAGGCGCGCGTCTCCGAACGCCTCGGCGCTCACCCCGTGGCGACGGTCCCGAAGGACAAGATCGAGGACTTCCGCGACTACCTCGACGCCGAGGTGCGGAAGCGCATAGCCGGCGGCAAGGACGACGGGATCAGCGGCAAGACCGCGATGATCCTCTGGACGCTCGTGCGCACGGTCTTCAAGGAAGCGGTCAACTGTCGCGACCGATCCAAGCGCGTGCGCGCGGACGATCCGACCCTCGGCGTCTTGCCGCCCCTCAAGACCCGGGCGCGCAAGAAGACCTTCATCTTCCCGTCCGAGTTCGCGCAGCTCGTGTCCTGCGAGCTCGTACCGCTCGATTGGCGCGAGCTGTACGCCGTCGCCGCGTACTTGTACCTGCGGCCGGGCGAGCTGCGGGCGCTGACGTTCGAGCACGTCGACCTCGACGCCAGGGTCGTCAGCGTCGTCATGGCCTACGACGAAGAGGCCGACGAGACGAAGCCCACGAAGACCGAGCGCGGTCAGCGGGAAGTGCCGATCCCGGCGGCCCTCGTGCCCTTGCTGACGAGCATGCGGCAGCGAGCCGGCGCGACCGCCCATGTGGCGCCCCTGCTGGCCAAGGTCGCCGACAACAAGCGGGCGGCCTTCCTGCGCACGCACCTCAAGCTCGCCGACGTGACGCGCCCGCGGCTGCTCGAGGACACGGCCACGACGATGATGGTCAACTTCCGCTCGCTGCGCGACAGCGGCATCACGTGGGAAGCCCTCGCGGGTATCCCCGTCGACCGCATCCAGGCCCGCGCTGGGCACGAGCACATCTCGACCACGCTCGGCTACGTGAAGGCCGTCGAAGACCTTCAGGGGAAGTTCGGCGCCCCCTTCGCCCCCCTACCCTTGGGCCCATCCAGCCCAAGGATTGGCCCAAGTGGCGCGAAGGGAGCCTCAAACAAGCTCCGGCTGCTGGACTCGAACCAGCGACCCGGCGGTTAACAGACGAGCAGGGTGCACCACAAAGCGAAGCGTTGCGCGAGCTTACGCCTTATGAGGGGTGCGAGGCGGGTGACCCTGATCCGGCGGGATTTACGGTGCTTCAAAATGAATCGTCCCATAGCGTCACCGAGAATCGTGCAGAGTGCAGCGACTCTGACCATATTCGCGAAGGCGCCGCCTCTCGTCAGGTCCGATCGGTAGGTTCCGTTCCGGAAACGAGCGACGAAGCGCTCCGGCTGGCCGTCAAGCTCGCTGTCGACGAGGAGGACTACACGCGAGTCGAGACGCTGCTCGACCTGCTCAGGCGCCCCAAGCCGACACAGCTCCCTCGCTAAGGCGTTCCGGCCGCCGGCGTCAGGACGTCGACGGCGATCTCGGTGCACCGCGCGAGCGATGCGTCGCCCGTCAGAAAGACATTCGCGCCGGCGTCGATCGCGCTCGCCAGATGGATCGCGTCCGGCGATCGGAAGCCATACTTCGCGCGAAGCTCCGTCGCGCGTTCGATGACTGCGCCCGAGATGTCAAGCAGACGAGCCGCCGCGAAGGCCGCTTCGTATCGCGCGAGCAATGCCGTATCGCGAGCTCGCAGCGGCTTCGAACGACACTCGAGGCGCGAGAGGCGCGATGTGACGAGCCCGGTCGTCGCTTCGAGGGCGTTCAAACGAGCCTCGGCTACGGTACGCCATTCGGGCGCGCCCTCGGTCAGGTAGATGAGGCAGCACGCGTCGAGATACGCCTCAGCCACGGTCCCAGCTCGCGCGCTCCTCTGCGATCTGGCGATCGATGTCTTCCTTCGTGCGCGTCCCGGGCGGGAACGTGGCCACCGTCGCGAGCATGTCCGCCACCGTCGGATGCATGACTGCAACGGGGCGGACCGTGACCTCGACCTCGCCGTCCAGTTCGTCCACCGGCTCCTCGAGATCGATCCGCCGGCCATGAAGCCGCCCGCGCACGACCACTCCGCGTTCCATGGCTTCGAATCTAGCGCGTTCGCTTGCGTCCGGCTAGGAGCGCAGCCGTTGAAGCCAGCCGGCGTGCCAGGCCCCGGCGCGGTGAGGACCGTGGCCAGCGATCGCCTCTGCCTCAGTGACCGCGGGCCCCGACCGACCGCGGGCCCCGACCGGTGAGGGCGAGAACGCCGACGACGAGCGCGGGGACTGCGGCGCCTGGCGAGTACGCCGCGACCCGCAACGCCCAGCTCGGCGCTCGCCCCCCCACACCGACGCTTCGTCCCCTCGCCACCCTCCGGTGCTCTCGTCGTTCCTCACTCGGGTGCTCCCGGCTCCGCGCCCATGCACGTCAGGTTGCCGCTCGAGGAAGCCGGACCCCAGCTTCGTGAGACAACAACCGAGCGAAGAAGATGAGGTACAGCCCCGAGGCGCCGACGAGGACATAGATGATGCGGGTCAGCGCTGAGCCCGCGCCGAAGATGGCAGCCACGAGGTTGAACGAGAAGAGTCCAACCAGTGCCCAGTTCAGGGCTCCGACGATCACGAGCACGGTTGCGACCCATCCGAGGATGTGAGTCGTCGACTTGGATTTGCTTTCCATGGAGGCTCCGGTTGCAAGAATCATCGCAAGATGGGCAACTCGCATGCCCCTGCGGCGTGAGCCCGCGCGAGCCGCGGGCGAGCGCGTCAGGAGGCGCGCTTTGCCCGCTGACTCGGCCGGAAAGGCGTCACCACCCGGGCGGGGCATGCGAGGTGGCCTCGCCTCGGAGCTGCGGAAGCCGTGGTGGCCTGGGCACGGTGAAATGAAAGCTCGTGGTCTCACCAGGCGTGCTCTCCGCCCAGAGACGACCGCCGTGAGCCTCGATGAGCCCCCTGGCGATATAGAGCCCGAGGCCGATGCCGGGCCTCCGGCATTCCCGGGCTCCGCGAGCACGCGTGAACCGACGGAAGAGAAGCGGCAGCTCATCCGCCGCAATGCCAGGGCCTTCGTTCGTCACGATGACCTCCACCGAGTCGTCCCGCGGGATGGCCTCGACACGGATCGAGGTTTCGGACGATCCATATTTCACTGCGTTGGAGATCAGGTTCCCGAGGACCTGGTGAATCCGGTCCGGGTCGATCCATACGACGCATTCCGCCCCGACGGTCACGCACACCTCATGCCCCGCTATGACGTCCTCGAGTCCATCGACCGCTGCGTCGACGAGCGTAGCCAGGTCGACCGGCTGGCACTCGATGGTCAGCCGGTTGGACTCGATTCGAGATGCATCGAGGAGGTCGTTCACCATTCGGTTCAGGCGCTTCGAGGCTCGGGCGATTCGCTCGAGCGCTCGTCGATCTCGATCGGGCAGCTCGTGCACCGGGTGCCTGAGGAGGCTCTCGACGGCCAGACCGATGGTGTTCACCGGCTGGCGCAGGTCATGGGCCACGACCGCCGCCCATTCCTCTCGAAGACGCTCGAGCTCCTTGCGGTCGGACAGGTCCTGCACGGTCACGATGACCCCCGAGATATTTCCGGTCGCATCCCGAAACGATCCTGCGCTCACCGCCGCGGGAGTCATCTCTCCCGTGCGACGACGCACGAGCATCTCTTCCCGCACGATCGCCTCGTGATTCCTGAGTACCCGGACGATCGGCCAGTGCGAATCCGGGAGGACACTTCCATCGAGACCTCGCAGCTGGACGACGACTGGATTGCCGAACGGGTCGTGTCCGGGGTCTTCGCCCGACAGGGCCGCCGCCCCTTGATTCGCTGCCTTGAGGCCCCCCTGCTCATTGTAGAGCAGCACGGCGTCGGGCATTTGTTCGATGGCGTTCCGCAGCCACGTTCGTTGGAGATGCTCCAAGTCCCTGGCCTTCGCGAGCTCTCTCGTCAGGTCGGCCAGCTCGGCATTGGCGGCCATGAGCTGCGTCCCGATCTCCTCCGTGTAGCCGATGCCAATCGAGTCCTCGAGGAGGAGCGTCTCGCCGGGCATCTCGAGCAGGAGGAGCGTGGCCGCGATGGGTGGCCCACCGACCCGAGTCACCTCCAGCTCCGCCGTGCTTCCCGAAACGCCCTCGCGGAGAAAGGTGTGGGCCTTCTCGCGGCAGCCTTCATCGAAAAGCTCCTCGACTGCCATCCCCACGTCCAGATGTGCATGGAGCGAGCGGGCCGCGGCATTGGCGTGATGAACACGGCCCTGGCGGATCGCCACGACCGGAATCCGGTGTTGATCGGAGACGAGGGCGGTGCGCCACTGCTCGAGAGCGTTATTTCCAGACACGGGCCACCTCGACCGCTTCGGAGGCACAGTGGGCGATCGCGTCGGCACCCAACGATGGAGCGGCGGTGTTCGGATATTCCATCACGCGCCCCCCCAGAAGGATTTTCACATTCGGCGCGGCTGCGCGCATGCCGTCGATCGCCGAGCGCGTCAGCGCGAGGTGCATCCGAGAGGCCGACCATCTTCGGAGCAAGCTCGCGTACCTCGCGAACGAGATGCCCACCGGAACGTCGGCGCCGAAGAAGCGCTCGTCCCATCCATCGAGCGCGAGAAGATCGGCCACCATGCGCGCGCCGAACTCGTGACGCTCGCCTTGTGCGCACGCAATGAGCGCTCGCGGCCCAGACGGAGGCCACGGAAACAGCCCGTAGAGCGCAGATACGGCGGTTTGCGCGGTCGCGGTTGCGAGATGCTCGTCTGCGATGCTGATGCGGTTTGCTTGCCAGAGCTCGCCGACCTCCTCCAGAGCACGCTGAACGACTTCCTCGTACAGGAACCGTACACCGTGGCGCTCGAAGGCTTGGCGGGCGTAGCGCGCGGCTCGACGACGATCGCCCTCGAGGATGAGCGCCAGGAAGGTTGGATCCTCATGGGGCGCGCTTCTCATGTGGCCTCGAGCGCAGACCGGTGCGACGAACGAGAGCCTCCTCGAAGAGTCCAATCGGTCCCGTCGTCGCTGCGTGCTCGTGCTCTCCTTCGAGCGCTGCCCGAGCCGCAGCATCGAACGAGACTCGTGGTCGGTAGTTCGTGAGCTCCCAGTAGCGCTCGTTCTCGGGCAGGAGGTCCTCCGTGAGGCCAAAGACCAAGACTGGGCGAAAACATCGACGCGCGGGCCGTTCTTGCGGCTGCGCTCGAGGGCCGGCGGCTCACGGCAACCCCCGTCGAAACCAAGGGGCAGCGGCACTGGCAGCTCTCGGCCAAGATTGGAGCGGGCTACCTCCTGGCGCTCCCCAATTCTGGGGCACCATCATCTGGTGGTTGCGCACTGTGCCGTGGCCGAACCACGCGGAAACGTTCGCGAAGCAATCGGTGAACGCGCTCCACGCCGCCGTGGCCGCGCGGCCTACGGTTCGACGTATCACTGTTAGCAGCATCGAGCCCCGCAGCGGCGGGCCCGGCAAGGGGAGCGAGTTCGTCGGCTCGTGCCGCGTGTCCGTTTGCGCCGCTGCCATCGCCCGTTCCGCCGGAGCGTCGCGCCAGGCTGCTCGCCGCAGTCGCGCGCGGCGAGGCCGAGCTTCGCCTCGACCTCCGCCGCGCGTGAACGCCCCCGGCACACACCAGTCGCACGCGTCGTCCTGGACTGATCGAGCTCGATGAGGACGCGCTGCACTTCTCTCCCTTCCGCACCGGTCGGGACGTCTTGCCGCGCGGGTTCGTCCACACGCTTCGGCGCGGCACGTACGCCGCCAGCCAGCGATTCGGCGTCAATCGCTGAATCGCGGTCCTTTTCGAGTCAGAGCCGCCCGGTTGTCAAAACCCTCCGGCTAACGACAGGCCGTATCCAGTTCTCCCGATCTGGGCTGGAGTGAGCGTGAGCTTTGTGCTTGCTGAGGTGGTCGTCGTCCCTCGCTGTTCCGGCACGAACAAGGACGCGACGACCGCCCCGACGCCCACCGCGTGCGCGACCCCGGTGAGCACGAGCAACGATTTGTAGACCGCTTCGGTTCCACACGAGTTGGCGCCGCAGCCGCCGCGTTGGGCGAGATCCATCCAAGGACCCGCGACCGGGACGTATAGCGATTTGTCACCCGGGTGATCGCTCGTCGCCGCGACGATAACCGCAGGCGTGTAGCTCGCCGCGATGATGCTTCCACCGGTGATGAGAAGTGGTCGGTTGGGTCGCATCGGCTGCGTGGAACTGGGCGCTTCCTGGGCGCGAGCAGGCACGCTCGTTACGAGCGTCACGCCCAACGCCAGCAGCGCGAATGCGATGCGCAGTCTCCTCATGTCGTCACCTCCAGCGCATCGAGCTGCAAGCGATATACCCCGCAACACACTCGCGACTTGACTCGACTCGAGCGGCCGGCCGTGTTTCGTGATGTTGGGCCACGCGCCGATCGCCACGTCGGCCGGACGACGCTAGAATCGCAAGGAGCCGTCGTAGCCGGTCGGCGAGAAGAGCGTCTTAGGGTCGGAGCGAGCAAGGGTGCGCCGAACGCTGGCAGTTCACCGATCGGGGCTGGACGCCGTCCGCTTGCGGTGGAAGGGGGCCGGACTGGCGCGGCGAACAACGCCGACGGCTACGGCAAGTGCAATGCGAACTGCACGCTCGGGCCCTTCTGCGGCGACGGCGTCAAGAACGGGACCGAGCAGTGAGACGACGGAACGTACGGCACCTGCAACCAGAACTGCACGCTGGCCGGCCACTGCGGAGACGGCGTGGTGCAGAAACCGCCCGAGATGTGCGGCCATGGCTCCGCGGACAGCGCGCATCGTCGTCATCGCCGAGGACGGACGTATCGGGTGCGCCAACGAAGGCTGCTTCAGGTTCGCACGCGAGAACGGCGGGTCGGCCGCGCCTATTGGCATCGGGGCGAACTACTTCGCGGCGATCCGCGGGGAGGAGTTGCTCCATTACTTCCGAGTCGCGGTTTGGGCGGTTCTCGCCACCGGAGCGCCGTTCGAGCTCGACTACGAATGCTCGTCAGCGACCGTATACCGCGCCTATCACCTTCGCATGATCTCGCTTTCCGGAGAGGCTCTGCTATTGGTCCACAGCCCGGTAACCGAGCGACCGCATGATCGTTCGCCGGAGCTTCCTGACGAGCCACGCTTTCGCGACCGCTTCGGGATGATCGCCCAGTGCAGCAATTGTCGACGCGTCCGCGTTCCGCTCGACCTATCGTGGCACTGGGTACCCTCCTGGGTGAAAGTGATGCCCGAAAACGTCACGCACGTCTTTTGCCCGCTATGCAGAGATCTCTACTGGCCGAGGAGCAAGCGGCGTGCATGAAATAACCTCGGACCCTTGGGGTGCTCGAAATCCCTGCTCGTGGAAGATGACGATGACACCCGCGACGTGCTCGTGGACGCGTTGTACGAGCATGGGCTCGAGGCGCGTCCCTGTAGCTCCGGCGAGGAGGCGCTCGCGCTCCTTCGCGGTCACGACTTCGACTCGCTCATCACCGACCAAAGCATGCCGGAATGACGGGGCTCGAGCTCGTGCATCGCGCGCGCTTCGTAAGGCCGCAGCTTCGGTGCGTGGTGATCAGCGGTTATTCGGCCCCGAGTGGCGCGGACGTTCCGTGGCTCCAAAAGCCGCTCAGCATCGGAGCGCTCGTCGAGCGTCTGGCACTGCCCCCGGACGGAGCATCCTGACTGCCTGTCTGCCAGTGAAGGCAAGCACCCCGGCAAGACCTCGAGTGATCTTCGGCTCTGCAGTGTCAAAAAAATTTCCGCGTTGGATGCGACGTGCCGGTCGCTCCTCGACTCGCTTTGCGGTCGTGCGATGGTAGCGCTTGCGCGCTCGCGCTGTGCGGAGCCCCGACTCCTTCGCCGTCAGTTCTCACTGCTTCGCCGTCGACCGAGGCGCGGTGCTGAGCAAATCGAGCCACTTCCGGAGGCGCAGCACGGCCACTTCCTTTGCCTTCGCCTCCACGTCGACGGTCATGGTACGCGACAGCCATTCACGTGGAAGGTCCGCAGGCTTGACGAAGTCGGCGTGCGAACGCGCGTCGGACGAGCCCCACCCGCGCGCCGGACTCGACACGTGCGTCCAGGGCTCGCGGCCGTGCCACGTCTCGGCCGCGAGCTCCGTCGCGCGCTCGACCGACAGCGCGTCGGGCAGGCACCTGTGGTGGTGGACGTCGTAAATCAGCGGAACACCGAGCGCGTGGCAGACGGGCAGTAGATCTTCGACCGTGTATACGCGATCGTCGTTCTCGAGCGCGATGCGTGAACGCGCACGCGGCGACAAGCACGCGATCCCTTCGACGAGTCTCTCGAGGCTCGCCAGCTTGCCTCCTTGCGCGCCGCCGCCGTGAATCGTCATCTGCTCGGCTCCAATGAGCTCGGCTACCTCGGCCAAGTACTCCAGCTCGCGGAGCGACGAAGTAACGACGGAGGGGGTCGCGGAACCGAGCACGACGAACTGGTCGGGGTGAAAGCTCAGGCGAATGTCGGCGACGCGCGCATGCTCACGGATCGCGCGCAACGCGCTGCGCACGCCCCGCCACGCGTCGTCGTCCATGGTCCACCCGACCTCCGGGTGCGTGAAGATCGGCAAGAAGCCGGACAGCACGCGAAACGCGCCGATGGCGTGCGCTTTGCACCATTTGACGGCGCGGGCGAGCATCTCGGCGTTGTGCAGCGCGATCTCGTTGTAGAAGCGCGAGCGTTCCTTGAGCGAGAGCGTCGACGCGTAACGGACCGTCGTGGTGCGAAATCGGATCGGCTCCGAGAGGAACGTGCAGCAAAGACCGAGGCGCAGTACCGAGTGGCCGGCGCCGCGGCGCGCGATGGAGTGGGCGCGAGTGCTCTTGCGCGGGCTCTTCGAGGGAGACGCGCGTATCGTCGTCGCACCCGATCGCGACGTCGACGGCTTGGCCTCGGGCGCGCTCGCGGCGCGGGCGCTCGAACGGCTCGGCGCGCGATCGACGTTCGAGCTGCCCAGGCGGGGCGAGCACGCGCATTCGCCGTCGATGTGCGAGCGGCTCGAGCGACTCCGGGGCGATGCGATTGTCGTGCGCGACATGGGGAGCCGCGCGGGGTCGATCGTCCGGGGTTTGCCGACGCTCGTCATCGATCACCACGATGCACGAGAGGTTCCAGACGTCTCGGTGTTCGTGAGCTCCGCCGGGTGCGAGCCGGTCGCGCCGACGGGGCTCCTCACGTTCCTGCTCCTGCGCGCGATCGCGCCACTCGACGACGTCGCGTGGCTGGCGCTGCTCGCGACGACCGCGGACCTCGGGCGTGTCGACGCGTTCCCGGAGCTTGCGCCGTTCGCCGCCCGCCACCGTGCAACGCACCTCAAGGAGAGCGTCGCCCTGCTCAACGCCGCGCGACGACCGGGGCGGTACCGGCCGGAGGTCGCGCTCGACGTGCTGCTCTCGGCGCGCGACCCCGACGCGGTCGCCCGGGGCGCGACCGCGGGGACCGACGAGCTGGCGGAGTGCCGCGCCGAGGTGAACGCAGAGGTCGCGCGCGTGTCGCGCGTCGCACCTCGGATCGCGGGGAACTTTGTGCTCATCCGGTTCGCGTCGCCGGCGCAGGTGCACCCTCTCGTGGCGACGCGCTGGGCCGGACGGCTCGCGCCGCGGGTCGTCATCGCGGCCGATGACGGGTACATGCCGGGGCCGGTGAGCTTCGCGATGCGCTCGGCGTCGGACATCGATCTGCTCGCGCTTCTGCGCGGGCTGCCGCTCGGCGAGCTCGAAGGGGAATTTGCGCACGGGCACCCGCGTGCGACCGGCGGCAGCATCCCTCCGCGCGAGTTCGAGCGTATTCTGCGCGCGATTGGCTTCGGCCGGTCGCGCGTCGCGGTCGTGAGCCACACGAGCGGGCGAAGAGCGCGCGCACGTCGCGTGCAAGCCCCCGGACAATGGCCGCCTCGTCGAAGAATCGCTGCTGGCCAGGATACGAGCCGGTACCGGGGAGGTCGAAGCACACACAGGGTAGCTGCCGCAAGAAGGCGCGTTCGAAGCTCACGCCGAGCGAGCATCGCTTCCGAAGGCAGCGCGACCGTCAGCTCGCGGCGTGGAAGAAGTCGCATCCGAAATCGCCGCGAAAAGCCGCGGAGCACCTGCACGCGCCGACCGCCCGAAGGCGAACGAAACGTCGCGCCAAGGCGACCAAGCGCCGGAGCGGCGGAGGCTCAACGGACCGCGGCCGTCCGCCAGCTGCAGTGCTTTATCGCTGTGGGCATTGTTCCGTTGCCAGGGCAACCGTGAAGCTCGCGCCGCCACTCGGCGCGCGGTCGACCCAGATGCGGCCTCCGTGCGCCTCGACGATCCCTTTCGCGATGAAGAGCCCGAGCCCCGAGCCGGTGCGGCGCTTGGCGCGGGGCACCTGCCAATAGCGGTCGAAGACCTGCTCGCGCGCGTCCTCGGGTATCCCGGGCCCGCTGTCGGCGATTGTGATCCAGAGCTCGCCGGCAATTCGCTTCGTGGTGACGGTGATCCGGCCGGCTTCGGGCGTGAACTTGACCGCGTTGCCGAGGATATTCGACAGCACCTGGAACATCCGCTCGCGATCGAGCTGCGCGGAGCATGAGTCCGTCGCCGTCTCGATCGCGATGCGCTTCGCCTCGGCGAGCGGCCGGATCATCGCGATCGCCTCGTCGATGACTTCGCGGATCTCCTCGGGCCGCCTCTGCAGCTCGAAGCGACCGGCCTCGATTTTGGCGAGGTCGAGCAGATCCGTGATCATCGCGTTCATTCGATCGACCGCGCGCTGGATCCGCTCGGATGCCGCGCGAAGGAGCCGCGTCCCTTCGTCCTGGTCCACGATCGAGCGCCGCAGCAATGCCGTTTGCATCTGAACGATCTGCAGCGGGTTCTTGAGATCGTGCGACACGACGGCGACGACGTCGTCGCGGACGCGCACGGCGCGGTGGGCGCGCACGAGCTGACGCTCGAGATCGATTTCGACAGCGCGGCGCTGCAGCGCTTCGGCGGCCTCGAGAACGCTGGGTGTCCATGGGCGCGCGCGCAAGCGTACCTCCTCTTTCCACTTTTCGAACGACCGGCGCGGGTGAAGGCGCGACGACGCCCCGGACGGCTCGGCCGGCTTGTTCGGGTCGCCGCCCCAAAAGACGGTGTGCACGATCTCGGGTCGGAACCAAAGGACGCGGCGGCGCGGCACGCCGGGTAACGCGATCGTCAGCAGACCGCAAGCCTCGTCTTTCGCGCGCATCGCCCCATCAAACGCCGTCGCGAGCGCGTCCGTCGCGAAAGGCGCGCGCTCGCCGCGATCGTCCAGCCACGCGACCATGACGTCGATCGCGTCCTCCGGCGGCGTTCGCCCGCACGTCCGAGTCGGACCGTCGCCGGCGACGGCCGCGCCTTCCGCGCCCACGAGCGCGAGGAGGGCGTCGGGGCGTGAAACGAGCGGCTCGAGGACGTTTTGATCCATCCTCGCGTGCGCCATCGCGTCACCGAGCGCCTCGAGCAGCCCTGCGCGCGCGTCGCGCCGCGCGGCCGCCTCCCGGTCGTCGAGCGCGGCGATCTGAAGGGAGACGAGCCGGCCGATCGTCTCGCACGCCGAACGCACGCCATATTCGACGAACCGCGGGGCCGTGTGGTTCGCGCACGAGACGAGCCCCCACAGTCGCCCGCGGACGACGAGCGAGATGCTCATCGAAGCGCGCACGCCCATGTTCGCAAGGTATTCGAGATGGACCTGCGAAACGCTGCGCAGGACCGCGAGGCTGAGATCGATCGGCTGGCCGGTATCCGCCCTCGTCGCCGGAACGATCGGTGACGGCACGTACCACGCGTCGGGGATCATCCGAAGCCAGTTGCGCACGTACAGATCGCGCGCCTGCCGCGGGATGTCGGAGGCTGGATAGTGGAGGCCCAAGTACGGCTCGAGCGCATCCTCCTTCGACTCCGCGAGCACGGTCCCGTGGTCGTCCTCGTCGAAGCGATACATCATCACACGCTCGAAACCGGTGAACCGTCGGACCACCTGCACGACGACATCGCAGAGGGCGGCCACGGAGTCCGCGTCCTGCAGATCGCCGAGCGCCACTCGGAGCGGCGCATCGCTATCCGCGCCGCTGAAAGCTGCCGGCTCGAGCTCGAGGATCGCGAGGCCGTCGTGCCGGTGCACGATGCCGTCGAAGCGTGCTCCGCGCGCGCGCAGCTCGAAAGGGTTCGCGTCCGACGGTCGCCGCTGACGGAGCGCGCCCGCACGCGCTCGGCGAAGGACGCATCGACGACGGAGGACAGAGGTGCGCCGAGCACGTCCTCGACGCGACGGCCGAGGTGGGTGGCGATGCTGTCGCTGACGTGCGCGATCGCGAGATCGGGCTCGCGCAGCGCGAAAAGGACACCGTGCGCCTGAATCGAGCCGGGGACGTGAATCGGCTCGCGATCGCAGTTGGTGAGATCGACGCCGTCGACGCTCATCGTGCTTCCAGCGTGTGCTCGAGCCAGCGCTCCAAGGTCGCGAAGGTGTCGCACGCGGCGGCGACGATCGAGTCTCCGCACCTACCCTTCGCGGCGGTGTCGTCGATCCACGCGAGCACCTCCGCGAAGCGCGCGTCGGTCTCTTGGCCGTCGCCGCCGAAAAGCGAAGCGCGCACCCCGAGCCTGGCACCGAGCTCGCGGCCAATCACCTGGCCTCCGAGCGCCGCGCCCTCGAGGACGTAGGCGGAACCGGCGACGTCGGCGTTCGTCGCGGTCGCCGGCAGCTCAACGCACATCGGTAGCCGATCGACGGATTGTCCGAGCTCGACGAGGTCGTGCTCGAACCGGCTCGCGCGACGCACGAAGGAAATGGGTGTCCTCGACCATGCCGCGGCCAAACGTGCCTCGAGCGGCGCGTAGTATCCGAAGAAGGCGCGGAGCACGGCGCCGTAGCGCTCGATCGTAAGCGCCGGGCCGACGAGGCCGACGCGCCGCTCGAGGCGCCGATGGACGGCCGAGGTCGCGTGGCGGAGGCGCGCATGCATCCCCGTACGAGGAGGATCGGAGCCGTCGACGACGAAGCGCATGGCGCCTCCGAGAGCACACGTTAGGGTCGAAAGGGCAACTGCACGTGCCCCGTCGCTTGGCTCGCGGCGTACGCACCCTTGCGGAGCGCGTGCACGAAACCGCGGGGGCGCACGCCGCGCCCCGAGCGGAACGGGGAGAACCGCAGCCGATCCTGGTCGACATCGGCGACGCCGACGAGGACGACGCGGGCGACGGGCGACCAGCCGGCGTGGAACGTGCACCGCACCTCGAGTCGCAGCGTCGCCGCGCCGCGATGGATCGCGCGAACGAGCCGCTCGCGGCGATCGACGGCACCGTCGCCATCGTCGGTCCCTGCGCCCGCCTCACGCTCGTGCACGAGGCGCCACTTCGCGCGGCCGACGCCCGGCACGTCGAATGGCGCGGTCGCGAAGTACATGTTCGCGAGGAAGTCGTGCACGTGCGTCCCGACTGGCCCGAGGAACGTCGTCCACGGGCTGCGGATCGTCGCGAAGAGCAGATCCTGGTCGTCCGGCTCCGGGTCGGCGCTCGCTTCGTCGCGCGACCGAAATCGGATCGCGCAACCCAGTACGTCGGGCCACTCCTTGCCCTCGCGCCAGATGGCCGTCGAGAAGCGCACGAGCGCCGGGCCCGCGAGGCGCTCTGCGACCGCCGCTTCGCACGCTCGCCCGGAGCGGCTCGCGATCGGCTCGACGCGCGCGAGAAGGACGATGCCTTCGGGGTGGAGCACGCGCGTGTGGCGCGCCCGGCCAACGGCGCCGAATATCGGAGCCGCCAACCAACCGACGAACGCGCCCAGACGTTCGCGAACGAACATCGTCACGGACGCGCGCGGTCCGAGCCGGCGACCTTCACGATCTTGTTGTAGAGGCCGAGCAACAGGAACGTAGGCGCCCACTGTCCGACGAACAAGCTGAACGGCCCGGCGCGTCCGGACCCCATCATGTAGCGCGCCCTCCGACTGCGCTGGAAAGTTAGTTGAAAAACGAGTGAGCCGATGATCGACGCGCCGGCCGCCCACAGGAAGATGTCGGACGGAAGCTTCGCCGTTTGCTTCTCGATGGTGCGCGCCACGCGCCCTTCGGTGGCCTCCAGGTTCATGCTGCTCGCGTTCATTTGAGTGCTCCTTAGACTGATGTGTGTGCGCCGAAGGCGCTGATTGCGTCGCCCCCACACCGATGCAACGCGCGCACCGCGTCGCGTCGTGCCGCAGGGCTTCAGCTGAGCGCGGAGGCGACGCGTGATGTGAACCTTCGCCGAGCGCGCGCCATGCATCGCGAGAGCGGCATGGGCGCGGCGATTTTGGAAGAGAGCTGGCACGACCGCGTCGATCCGCGCGTCATCGCGGGCCTTCGGCCGATCGCACGAGCGCTTCGCGCGCTGCACGAGGCGCGCGTCGATGCGCGCGCTGCGCGCGCGCGTCGCGGCGCTGCCTAGGCCGTCGAGCTTGGGGACGAGGATCTCCGTGATGAGGATGCGGGGCAGAAGCTTGAACGTCAGCTCGAGCGCCTTGACGCCGTCGTCCGTGAACTCGACGACCTACCCCGCGTCCTCGAGCAGGTAGCGCTCGATGCACTTGACGTGTGGATCGCGTTCGACCACGAGAATGAGCGCGCTCGACTTCGCCTCGTCCGTCGACGGCGCCTCGCTCTGCTGCGTTCGATCGGCGTTCAAGCGCCTCTCCACGCCCGGGCTCGTGCTCAGACCCTTCAAGTCCTGTGCCCAGCACTCAGACGTGGTGAAACCCGCTGCTGCTGCTGCTCGCCGCGATGCTCGTGAGCCTAGTGGTAACGAGCGTGTCCGGCCATCTGACGCGGCGGGGGGGGCGAGTTGGACGCTAATGCGCGCAAGCGACGTGGAGGTGCTTCTCGATTCGCGCCGCCGGCAGTGCGGTGTCCGGCACGAACGGCCCGCCGGTGATCTGCTCGAAGGCGGCGATGTAGCGCTCGGCGGCGCCGACTTTCACGTCGTCGGGCAGGGCCGGGGCCGGGCCATCGCCCTTGTAGCCCTGGGCGATGTACCAGCGGCGCACGAAGTCCTTGTCGAGCGGCTCGGGGTCCTGCCCGGCGCGGAAGCGCTCCTCGTAGGTGCGCGCCTGCCAGAAGCGCGATGAGTCGGGCGTATGGATCTCGTCGATGACGACCAGCTTGCCGTCCGGGGTGCGGCCGAACTCGTACTTGGTGTCGACCAGGATAAGCCCCCGCTCCGAGCACATGCGTTGGCCGGCGTCGAAGAGCTTCATCGCCAGCTCGGCGGCCTCGTCGAAGTCGCGCGCGCTGACCTTTCCCGTCGCGAGGATCTCCTCGCGCGAGCCGGATACGTCGTGCTCACCCTTGGGCGCCTTGGTGGTTGGCGTGAGGATGGGTTCGGGCAGCTTCTGGTGCTTCTTCAGCCCATCGGGAAGCTTGTGGCCGCAGAAGACGCGCACCCCGCGCTCGTAGTGCGTCCAGAGGCTCGTCGACGTGGTGCCGGTCGCGTACGCGCGCACGACCATCTCGACCAGCACGGGCGTGCACTCGACGCACTCGAGGACGTTGGGGTCGGGGATGCGGATGAGGTGGTTGGGGCCGACGTTCTTCGTCTTCTCGAACCACCAGCCGGCGAGGCGGTTGAGAACCTGCCCCTTGAACGGAACCGTGCCGAGCACGCGGTCGAACGCGCTGATGCGGTCCGTGACGACGATGAACCGCCGCCCATCGCTCGTCGTGTAGTTGTCGCGGACTTTTCCCTCGTACTTGTTGCCGAGCGCGTCGAGGTCGGTGCGCTCGAGGCAGTGCGGAATCGCGGCGCGAAGCGTGCCCTGGTCGACCATGGGGGACCTCTAGCGCATCGCGGGCTCGGCGGGGAGAGGGTCCAAGCACGTCAGGGTGGGTGCCACCGCGGCCGCGTTGTTTCGTGTGCTCTACTCGTCGCCCGGCGGCTGCAGCGGCCCAAACTGCCCCGTCTCAGGATCGTACGCGAAGACCTCCCCCGTCTCGATTTTGAACACCCAACCACTCATCCGCAGGCGCCCCCCCGCGAGGCGTTCGCCGACGATCGGGAGCGCGCGCAAGTTCTCGAGCTGCACGAGCACGTTCTCCTGCGCCGCGGCCGTCGTGCGTGCGGCACCCTCGAGGTGGGAATAGCGCTCCTCGACGATGCCGCGCACGCGCTCGGTCTCGCGCAGCCAACGGCGCACGTGCGGTAGTCGCTCCATGCGCGAGGGGTCGAGCACCGCCTGCATAGCTCCGCAGTGAGTGTGACCGCAAACAATGATGTCGCGCACCTCGAGCACCTCGAGGGCGTACTCGATGGCCGCGGTCGTCCCGCCCGGAAGCGCGCGCGGAACGACGTTGCCGATGTTGCGCACGATGAACAGGTCACCCGGTGCGGCGTTCGTGATGAGGTTCGGTACAACGCGCGAGTCCGAGCACGTGATGAAGAGCGCCTCGGGGCGCTGTCCGTCGTTGACAAGCCTCTCGAAAAGGTCGCGGTTCCGGACGAAGTAGCCGGTCTGAAAGCTGTGAATGCCATGGACGAGCTTCTGCATCGCCGCGCCGCATAGCACAGCGCTATACGAGCGTCGCCACGCTGCCGCTCCCGCATGGCTATGGCTGGGCAGGGCCTATGCGCTACGAGATCGATCGCCGATCGGCCACCTGATGCCGCAAGGCTCCGCCGACATTGCCTCGCCCATCGTGGCGGCATCTCGTACTCACGCCACGACCGCCGTTATCGCATCGAGCAGGACGTGGATGTCGTCGTCGATCGTGAGCGGGGGCATCAAGTAGACAACGTCCGCGTGCGGCAGGCGCAAGGGACGGAGAAACGCGCCGCGCGCGGCGAAATCAGCCGAGGCCGGCGCGGTGCCAGGGCGCATCTCGACGGCGCCAATCGCCCCCATGACCCGCACGTCGAGCACGTCCGCGCGACCGCGCAGCGGCTCGAGCCGCTCGCCGAGCACGCTCTCGAGCGCCCGCACGCGGGCGGCGTAGTCGTCGTGCTCAAATAGATCGAGGCTGCCGTGGGCGGCGGCGCAGGCGAGCGCGTTGCCCATGTACGTCGGGCCATGCTGCAGGGCCCGGTCCGCCTTCTCCGAGAGGAAACACTCGAAGACCGAGTCGCGCGCGACCACCGCCGCGATCGGCAGGGTCCCGCCCGATAGCGCTTTGCCGATCGTGACGATGTCGGGGACGACGGCGGCCGCCTCGAGCGCGAAGCGCGCCCCGGTGCGGAAGAAGCCCGTGGCGATCTCGTCGAAGATCAGCCACGCGCCACGCTCGTCGCAGGCGCGGCGCATCCGGCGGAGCGCGTCCGTGGAGTGGAAGCGCATTCCGCCGGCGCACTGCACGAGCGGCTCGACGATCACCGCCGCGACCTCCTCCCCAAGGCGGTCGAACGCGGCCTCGAACGCGCCGCCGTCTTCTTTGCGCGGAATAGGGAGATGGACCGCGTCGACCCCCATTCCCGCGAAGGCGCGGTGCATTCCCGTGAGCGGATCGGACAGAGCCATCGTGGCGAGCGTGTCGCCGTGATAGGCGTTCTCGAAGCAGACGATGGTCCGTCGCCGCGCCTGGCCGCGGTTGTGAAACGCCTGCACGGCCATCTTCAGCGCGACCTCGACCGATACCGAGCCGCTCTCGACGAAGAACACGCGCGAGAGCGGGTCCAGCATTCCGGCCAAGCGCTTGGCGAGCGCGTAGGCAGGCTCGTTGGCCAGGCCGCCGAACGCGACGTGCGGCAGGCGGCGAAGCTGCTCCTCCACGCGCGCCCGGATGTGCCGATGGTTGTACCCGTGCGCCGCCGTCCACCAGGAGGCGATCCCGTCGACGAGCTCCCGGCCGTCAGCGAGGATGAGCCGGCTCTCGCGCGCGCCCGCGACAGGCAAGGGCGCGCCGGCCGTCTGGTGCTGGCAATAGGGGCGCCAGACGTGACGTCCGCCGGAGTGCAGCCAATCGGGGACGTGGATCACGGTGAGCTCGCGTGGCGCCGGAAACTACCACGATCGTGGGATGGGCGCCGAGCGTTTCGAAGAGGCATGGCCCCGACGAGGGCGAAGGCGCTCGAGCGGCACGAGCGCGACGACTACCGCCGAGGCGCTGCCGCGGCGGCTCCTTCGCGTAAGTCTTCGCACGGATGCCGCTGCTATGCACGTCCGCCTCGGTGACCAAAGCGTTCCGCTGCGAGGGAGAGAAATGGCGTTACTCTTGCCGAAGTGCGACGGGGGCTCGTGCCGCGTCGTCCACACGCGTTCAACACGATCTGCGAGCGGGCTCCCAGCCGCATCGCTTGGCGCCGAGGAACTCCGGGAGTATGCGCGAGGCCACGAGGGTCGACGACGCCGACGACCTCGGAGCTGCCCTATCGGCAGCGCGCGTTCCGGCCCGCTCGGCTTCCACGATTCGGGCTACGCGACGGCTTCGAGCATGATTTCACTAGGGAAACTCGGTACGTCAAAGTTGGCGAGAACCTTCTGCTGGTTGCGCACTATGACGTGCTGCGGATTTCGCGCGACGTGAGCAGCCGTGGTCCACGCATGGCGCGCGCGAAGCGATCGACGGGGGTGCCAATCCTTGTGTTCCGAGGCTTGCACCAATGAAGTTGTGCTCATCGCACGGGTGGGCGAAGCCGTGCTGTTCGCGTGCGGAGCCGGCGTCAGCGCCGGCCGTTCCCGACATCGTCGGAGTGACCGGCCTTCAGGCGCGACAACTGGGCAATGGGGCGCCCGTTGGTGCGGAGGTTCTCCATGATGTCCCGTTGGGGCCAGCCCGTGGGCGAGTCCCCCTGCTTGAACGGGCTCGCGAAGCAATCCGGCGAGAAGGGATCGCGGGGCTAATCTTGCGGATCGCGGTCCTGACGAGAGGGCACTACACGGGCCGCGTCCGGCCTGTTCGGGTGCAAGGTGAGGATCGCGTCGGCCGCGAGGAAGGTTCGCCAGCGTAACGGGCGGGCATCGCGGGTACGCGCACCGGGATTGCCCAGACCGCGATGCAGGATGGCATGTGCCACGCGTCTCCTCGTGTGCCCGGCGAGACGCGATCGCGGGAGCCGCATGTCTCCCTGCGCGGGTTCGTGCGGCGGGATCGCGAGGCCGCGTACGACGGAAGCCGGAGAGACGCGTCAGGCAGTCGATGGCCGCGAGTCACCTTGCTCGTAGCCACGAACCGGGATCGCGAGGTAGAGCGACAGGCCAGGGTATGCCGCTTGACAGGTGAGCGTAGGCCGCGCGTCAGGAGCGCTATCCCTTCGATGGGGATCGCGATCAAGATGCGTGAGGACCGGCATGGCCGTTCGTCGGGAGCGGTACGGCCCCTCGCCTGCCGGTTCGCAGCCACATGGGGCCACCTTTCGGAGTTTTTCGCAGCCACATGGGGCCACCCCTTTCGCAGCATGAAGGGGCCACCGGCGAGGGAGGCTGACGGAAGTTTCGCAGCATCATGGGGCCACCCAGACCGGGTTTTTCGCAGGGTCATGGGGCCACTCGGAGCGAGCGACTTGAAGTGAATCGAGATTCGATCCCGACGACGGCGCCGGTCGCCGTCGGGAGGAATCGATGGCCTTCAGGGAGCTCCACATGATCGACGTCAAGGAAGTGCTTCGCCGCTGGTCGGCGGGGCAAGGCGACAGGAAGATCGGCCGCGAGGCTGGCGCCGACCGCAAGACGGTGGCGCGTTACACGGCCGCCGCGACGAGGCTCGGTCTCGAGCGGGGGCACGAGCTGAGCGACGACGAGGTCCACGCCGTCGCGCAGTGCGTGCAGTCGCGCCCGGTCCTCGCACCGAGCGACGGGTGGACCGAGGTCGAGCAACACCGCGAGCGCGTCGAGCGCTGGCTCGCGGGCGACGCCGAGACGCGGCCGCTGAGGCTGAGCAAGATCCACACGCTGCTGGTACGCGATCACGGTCTGCGCGCGAGCTACGACACGCTGTGGCGCTACGCGCACCAGGAGCTCGCGTGGCGCGACAAGCCCTCCACCGTTCGCGTCGACGACCCGCCGCCGGGGCAAGAGGCGCAGGTGGACTTCGGCAAGATGGGCATCATCCTCGACACGGAGACGGGCCGCCGTCGCACGCTCTGGGCGCTCATCGTGACTCTCGCCTTCAGCCGCTTCCAGTTCGTCTGGCCGACGTTCCGGCAAACGACGGAGGCCGTATGCGAAGGCCTCGATCGCGCGTGGATGTTCTTCGGCGGGATCATCGCGACGCTGTCCCCGATAACACCAAGGCGATGATCAAGGACCCGGACGCGCTCAGCCCGACGCTCGTGGCGGCGTTCCTCGACTACGTGCAGGCGCGTGCAGTCTTCGTGGATCCGGCGCGCGTCCGATCGCCCCAAGACAAACCCCGCGTCGAGAATCAGGTGCCGTTCGTTCGCGAGAGCTGGTTCGACGGCGAGACGTTCATCGGCATCGACCACGCACGCGAGAGCGCCGCACACTGGTGCCGCGAGATCGCCGGCACGCGGGTGCACGGCACGACGCGCAAGATCCCGCGCGAGGTCTTCGAGTCGATCGAGAAGGCCAAGATGCTGCCGCCACCGCACGAGCTGTTCGACGTACCGACGTGGATCGAGCAGGCGAAGGTCCACCCCGATCACCACATCCAGGTCGCGCACGCACTCTACTCGGTCCCCCATCCGTACCTTCGCAAGCACGTGCGCGTGCGCGCGGATCGAAAGCTGGTGAAGATCTACTTCGGCACGGAGCTGATCAAGATGCATGAGCGGCAGCCGCCGGGCGGCCGCTCGACCGATCCCACCGACTATCCCGCGGACAAGAGCGTCTACGCGCTCCGCGATGTCGACAAGCTGCTCGCGAAGGCCAAGGAGAAGGGCTCGCACGTCGGCATCTACGCCGAGCGTCTGCTCGGCGGCCCTCTGCCGTGGACGAAGATGCGTCAGGTCTATGCGCTCGTCTCGCTCTGCGAGAAGTTCGGCGACGGACGCGTGGAGGCTATCTGCCAGAGCGCGCTCGCCTTCGACGTCGTGAGCGTCACGAAGATCGCCAAGATGCTCAGGTCCGCCGCGCGGCCCACGCGCCCCGAGCAAACGGGCAAGGTCGTTCAGCTCCCGCTGCCTCGCTTCGTTCGCCCCGCGGAGCACTTCGAGACGCGCACGCGCACGACGAAGAAGGAGCGAGTCTGATGGCCACCCCCACTTCGATCAACCCAGAGCTCATTGAGGCGCTCAAGCGCCTCAGGCTCGGGCGCATCGCCGCCACGCTGCCCGAGCGGCTCGTCCTCGCCGACAAACAGGACATGCCGTTCGATGATCTGCTCCTGATGATCCTCACCGACGAGATCGCGCGCCGCGACAACACCGCCGCCGACAACCGCGCCGCCGAAGCTGGGCTCGATCCATCGATGCGGCTGGAGGTCTGGGACAAAAGCGCGAAGGTCTCGTTCGAGAAGCGCGTGCTCTCGGAGCTCGTGAGTCTGCGCTTCCTCGAGATGCACCGTCACGTCACGATCCTCGGGCCCGTCGGCGTCGGCAAGACGTTCATCGCGAGCGCCCTCGGACACATCGCCTGCAGACACGGCTACAGCGCGAAGTTCGCGCGCGCCGACGAGACGCTCAAGCGCCTTCGTCAGAGCCGCTTCGACAACTCGCGGGATGCCGAGATGGTCGCGCTCACCACCGTGGACCTTCTCATCCTCGACGACTTCGCGCTCGAGCCGATGAGCAAGGAGGAGAGCAAGGATGTCTATCAGCTCTTTCTCGAGCGCACCGGCCGCGCGTCGATGATCATCACTTCCAACCGCGACACCGCGGAGTGGCTCTCGATGTTCGACGACATGCTCCTCGCGCAGAGCGCCGTCGACCGATTCAGGAACGCAGCGTTCGACTTCGTTATGGAGGGAGAGTCGTACCGATCGAGACTCAAGCCGACGATCGACGCCGCGGACCCGCCGCCGGCCTCGCCGGCGATGAAACCGCGCCTCCATCCACGAGCTCGGGCGCGACGTCGTCGCTGACGGAGACCCACGAGTGGCCCCATGACCCTGCGAAAATCTCGCGGGCGGGGATGTTCAGATCACGAAATCGAGTCGATGGACAGCTAAGCCGATTCGAGGCAGGCTGACAGCGGTCGTTCGCTCCGTCTCCCTGGCCCCATGACCCTGCGAAAGGGTGGCCCCATGACCCTGCGAACTGGCATCGCCGGAACGCGTCCCTTCGAATGGGGATCGCGATCAAGATGCGCGAAGACCGGCGTGGCCATTCGTCGGGAACGACACGGCCGCTCGGCGGGAGGCACAGGGCCGCTCGTGGGGATGCCATCGGCCATACGAAGGGATGGCGATCCGCCCGCATGAGGGCACCACGGCCACGGGTCGGGCAACGAAGGCCACGCGTCACAGCCCGCCGACGGTGACATGCTCATAGCGTCCTGAGGACGGTCTTCCGCGAGTGATTTCGTCTCGAAGTGTGGAACCGCGGGCGCACGCTGTTGAGCACCGCAACGACGCTCGGTCGCTGCGGCGAGCGGCGCACATGTACGACGGGGCGCACCATGACCCCCGTCAGAATGCTTCCCTCATCCGTCGTCCGCCGCGCCCGACCGTCACGTCATCTCTGCCCGGATAGGGCGTGGGGCCACTGCAGCCGTGCGTCGAGGCCCCCGAGTGGGAGCGAAGGTGCCTCGTCGCTCGCGCAGGCAACGCGATGTTGCCATCGCCAAGTCGACGCTATACCGTAAGGGATAGTAGCCCGAGTGTCTGCCCGACTGCAGTGAGCTCCTACGGAGAGGTACCCGCGATGGTTTGCATGTCTCGCATGGCGCGCAGCGCACTCGTACGTGCAGTGGCGTGGGCGGCGTCGATAGCTGCGACGGCCTTGCCGGCGAAGGCCTACGCGTCGGCGGACACCTTCGGCGTGGGCGACGGCCGCGACGGTCTGCTGCAGGTCACACAGCCCGATACAATCATCAACACTGCCTTCTCGGCCCTGAGCGCCGATGCGACCCAGGGGCAATCGACCGTCACGGTCGTTGCCGTGGGCCAGTTCCAGGTGGGTGATCTGGTCCTCATCTGGCAGTCGACCGGACTGACTCCCCCGCCAACATCAATGGATGGTCAGAATCGGGAGAACCTCGAGTGCTGGAAACCGGCCGGCGCGGCAAGCTGCTACACGCAGGCCGGCCAATGGGAGCTCGCACGGATCGTATCGACACAGACAACCAGCGAAGCAGCGACCGCCGGCACCGTCACGTTCGACGGGCCACTTCTTCACTCGTACACGGCGACGGATACGCAGGTCATCAAGGTTCCCCAGTACACGTCGGTCACCATCGACCCCGGCGCGAGCATCTCCCTCGTCAACGCCACCTCTGGCCAAGACTTCAGCTGGAATGGAACTGGCGGTGGCGCCATCGCGTTCCTCTCGCAAGGTCCTGTATCGAACAACGGCGCCATCAATGCATCTGCCAACGGATCACGCGGCGGAGCAGTGCAGAACGGCAGCCTCACGCAGCTCGTGTGCCCCCTGGATGATCAAACCCCGCCGAACGCCGCCGCGGTAGGCGAAGGCTTGGTGCCCACGGCCTACGGTCAGCAGAGTGCTGGCAAGAACAACGTCTCCGACGGCGCCGGCGGCGGCTTGTGCCAGCAGGCCGGCGGCGGCGGTGGCGGCAACGGCGGGACAGGAGGCAATGGCGGCTACGCTTCTGCGCTTGGAACACCCCCTGACAACGGAGGCTTGGGCGGCGCACCGCTCCAGTACACGTTGCTGGATCACGCCACCTTCGGCGGTGGCGGCGGCGCCGGAGAGGAGAACAACGGCGCGGGGACGAGTGGCGGAGCGGGCGGAGGATGGATCTTCATTCGCGGCCAGTCGCTCGTCGGAAACGGGAAGATCAGCGCGCGCGGGGGAGACGTTTCGCCCCCTTCCGGCGGCATGGACGGACAAGGGGGCGGTGGCGCGGGCGGCAGCGTGTACCTGCGCTTCATAGGGCATGCCGACTGCGCAGTGGTCGACGTCAGCGGCGGCAATGGTGGCAGCAGCACGGGCAGGGGCGTAGGTCCCGGTGGTGGCGGCGCCGGTGGCCGGGCGCTGCTGCAGGCAACTCCAGGCGGAACGTGTACGATCAACGTCGGGTGCGGTCTGGCCGGCACGCAGGCAGACTCGAACGCCGTGGGCGGCGTCAACTACGGTGCGACGCCGGACGTGGCCACAGCAGGGTTCTGCCAAGGCGTGACCGAGACGCCCCTTCGCACCGGCTACTGCACAAGGAACACGGACTGCGCGACGCCGACACCCATTTGCGACACGCAGGACGGTGTTTGCGTGCAGTGCATGACGAGTATGGACTGCATGGCCGGCCAAACGTGCGACCAGCCGACGCACACCTGCCAGAGTGGCACCGACGGAGGCATATCCGACGGCGGCAATGGCGACGGCGGCAGCGGCAATAGTGGCGACGGCGGCGGGAACCTCGATGGCGGCCTTTCCGATGGGGCTGGCGGCGACGGTGGCAGCGGCAGCGTGACCGACAGCGGCGGGAACGGCGACAGTGCCGTGCCAGACGACGGCGGCAACCGGGTCGACGGCGCCGGCGCAACTGATGGATCGTTGAACGACGGCTCGGGAGGCGACGATGGCTCGCTGGGCGATGACGGCTCGTCCGGCCCCGACGGCTCCAACGGGCAGGCCGACGCCACGGTGGTCGACGCCGGCCAGGGTGACGGCGGAGGCAACGCCGACGACGGCAGCATCATCGAGGGCGCCGGCTGCGCCTGCTCGCAGCTTAGCGGCAGCGGGTCCTCCGGCCTCGCG